>Ga0256407_10006258_pt1 | contig 18500 bp, 28 predicted proteins | sample RumenRJG_04DNA_FD_193489 | JGI IMG/M metagenome (GOLD analysis project Ga0256407, IMG submission 193489) | Bovine rumen microbial communities from Lethbridge, Alberta, Canada - RJG_04 | ecosystem: Host-associated > Mammals > Digestive system > Stomach > Rumen | place: Canada: Alberta...
GTCTGGGTTTTCTCATATTATCCTCCTATAAAACTGCGGCCTGACTTGCGCCAGGCCTCAATTTAATCATCTAATTCATCTGCTAATGCGGCAACCTCTGACCTCTCTACTTTTGGCATATGGATATATCCAAATAATGGATTACCTTGTAACCTTTCTATCATAATTTCAAGACCTTGAGATTTTTCAAAGACACCTTTATCTCTTTGTTTAAGGTCTCCGTCGAACCAAACTTGAGAACCTTCATCTACACGACCAATAATCAGCTGGATATGTTCCTTAGTTAAGTTCTCGGATTCCATAGAGTAAATAATCGCATTTCTTATTGAGCGGCCGCGCAGATACGCAAGAGGGATTACCTCTAATTTTCCGTCATCTACCAATCGTTTAATTCCTTCAAGGCCGCCGCAGTGATCGGCGAATGGGAGCAAATAGGGTAACATTTTATTATCTATTTCACCCGGAAGTGCGCCTAAGTTCTCAGTATCTTTTACTTGAACATTATTACGAACAAATACAATTTTTTCAAATCTTCCTTCTTCTACCGCTTGGAGTGCCGCAATTACACAAGCCATCGTCTTACCTGTACCAAAACGTCCCGTCAACAACTTAACTGGCACTTCTTCGTCTAACAAGAGGTTAAGCGCACAATACTGTTGAGGGTTGCGCGGTTTCATTTCCCCGGTAAAACTATTACCCAAATAAGGATATTTAACTTTTTGGAGTACTCCTTTCTTGTTGCAATAATAATCTATGGCCTTTCCTTCTTTATCTGTTAATATTAAATATTCATTTTCTTTTAATTCAAAGGACTCTGGTAAAACTTGTTCTGAATAAAACTTACTTAATTCATCGTCTGCAATATATATCATTCTATAACCAGTGTATTCTTTCATAATACCTCCATTATAAAGAGGGCGCTATTTAGCACCCTTTAATATTTTGGCTATTTATAAGTAGTTTTTCATTAGAAAATCTCGACTATTTTAATTAGAAGCCTTCTCTCTGTCTCTGAAGAATAGGTCTATAAAAGTATTATCCGAATAGTTTGGTAGCGTGCCTACCCAACCATAGAATGAACTTGAAAGGCCATTAAATACGCTATCAAAGCGCCTATTCAATTTAAAGCGTTCTTCTGCGGTATGTTTGTCTTGTTTGACTAAAATCATTTTAGATTTTTCTTCATCAAGCATGGACATCAAAATTTCTTTAGTTCGTTCATATTCCATTGGGGAAACCGGCTGATTAAAGATATAGTATTCCTTGTCTTCCATTCCCACGCAGAACAAACAATGACGAGAGTTATGCATAAAGCCGCAGAAATGACAATCTATCAAATTATCAGACATATAAGTATAACTACAATTATCCAAATGGTTTGAATTGAGTATTACCGTACTCCAACTAATATTATCGCTACGTGCAATATCACTACTATCATTTATCTCTTGGGACTCAATAATGCGGCTGGCACGGGAAATAGTTGAACTGTGTGCGACGTCGTTAGCATAAGATATATGATTACTGTTGTATATATCTATTGATTCACATATATCTTCTGAATCTCGCACGAATACGCTACCATTAACTCCATGAGAATTATATAAGTTTCTACTATTACTAATAGTATCACTATACCAAAAATTCTCACAATTCTTGATATTGCAGACCGCGCGGTAAAGGCTAAGCTCTTCTGGCGTTAAGCGATAATAAAGATTGATATAATGAAAAGCATCTAATGGAACATCGTTTCTGTTTACGAGTTCTGAAAATTCTATTGGCTCTTCACCAATTTCAATTCCATATTGGCTTAATAATTCAGATTTTATCTTCATCTTCTTTGAATGGAACGCGTTTTACCTTTCCATTTTCCTCCTCATAATTATATGGAAAATTACGTCTATTTATAATGAATTCCAATCTTGTATTTAATAAAGTAATAAAGGCTTGTGTAGTTTCATTTTTATTAAATAATACTGTTACATAACATCTATTTTTACCTATGAGTTCCGCACCGAGCCTATCGCGCGCATACCTTAAATAACCAGAATAAGAAAGGTTTAATAGTTTTGATATAAATACATCGTAAGAACCATCAATACCTTTTGGAAAGTACTCGGTTGGATAATCAAAATAGATAGTATATTTATCTTGGTAAACTGGATGAGTTTGTAGGGAAAAGTATTTCATTAGAATTCTATTTCCTCCCAAAGTTTCCTTACTTCTTCTGTTTCTTCCTCTGATAAAACAGTTAATTCTCCCCAATTATCATTTAAAAAAATATCAATATTAAATTCAGGGAGAGGAATATTAAATATTTTTTTATCTTTTATTTCTTCTTTATAATTTTTTATATATTTTTTTACTGTATATGGACTAATATTCATTAAATTTCCAATAACTCTAAGATTTTTGCCTTCCGAATACATTTTATTTATTTTTATAACTATATCATTAGTTACAATTTTCATTTGTACTTCCTCCTGTTTACACTTTTAGTATACCAGGTTTTTGGGTAATTTGCAAATTTTGGCATAAGAATACCCGCCATAAAATGACGGGCATTTTGGTGGTTTAAGTTTCTAACTCATCCATTGGAAATAATGAGTTTGCACTCACGGCATAATAATTCTTACCGTTGATTGTATAAACCAAAAATGGAGTTATAGTGGTACATCCAATAAAATTGGTATCATTTACTTTTTCTGTCCCGGAAAATAATGCATCTATATTAGCGAAATCAATAGCTCTAACACTTGCAGTATAGTTAAACATACTCGAATGATTAAAAATTAACTGTGATGTATGTTCTCTAACACTTATTTGAGTTAATGTAGTTGTTCGTACACCAGAACTCTTAAAATATGATTGACCATAATATGAAGTTGTTCCTATCTTTTCATATACAAATCCATAATGAGGATAATCAGTTCTTTCTGAATCAACACAAAGATATATAAGAGAATTACTTATACATATAGTAAATTTTATAATAGCCTGCGTACCCGCCGCGGCGTCCGTAGATAATTCATAAAATTGGCTTGGCGTCTGTCCTATTGGAGCAAAACCGAACTGATAGACATTCCATCTTGACGTATTTTCAGCATTTGTATTTATATATAAATCTATTTTATTATCTACTGTAATTATAATATTACTTTGTCCAATAGTAGTTGAGATTAGCGAAGAACCAAACTGGTCGAACCAATTTTTTAATTGTGTCGCTTTTTGCTCAAATGTCATATTAACTTGATTAAAGGTAGATTTTTTTACAAATCCCATATTAAGATTCCTCCTGTTCTTCCGGAAGAGGTTCTGATGTGTATTGCGCGGTCGTAATAATAATTTCAGTAGCAACTAATCCGCCAGAACCGCCCGTACCTTTTTTATTACTTCTAACCCAAAACATTATGATACCCTCACTTTTACTGGTAAATCATCTTCTTGCTCATCGAAGGTAATAGTAATACTTCCTACTGTGACGGTTCGTGAAACCCACTCTGTACCGTCAGGAGTATAGATGTCGATGGTAGAATTTTCTACGATACTCTCATCTTCTAAGGTTATTTCCGTTTCTCCGGCAAGAAGTATTCCTTCTACTTCTACATAAGGCTTATGCGCGGCAATAAGAGCTTCTACTTGAGTCTTCGTATAATAGTTCTCACCTATTATTTCTGTTATGATTTCTTCAATTTGACTGTGGAGATTATTAATCTCACTGCCGCTTGGTACGCCATCTGCTGAAGGTGAAGGTTCAACTTCTAAGTAGAAATTGAGTGAGCCTAAATCTTTCTCTCCTTTTGTAACTCTTAACTCACAAAAGCATTTACCGGCTACCGCGCAGGCCTGTTCTGTTGTTTCAAAGATAACGGAATTACTACCTACATCATAAGGAACATCCATAGTAACGAGATTTCCATCAGGCTTCTTTATATCAAGTTCGAGCACTTCATCACTCAAGAAATAAGGCTGCGCGCCGTTATATAGTTCAATTTCAATTTGTCTCTTTTTGTCGAATTGTGAAGCATGACAAATAGGCATAGTACCTACTGGAATCAAATTAAGCCTGATTCTTTCAATAGTAGGTTCGGGGCCGACCGTCCACTGTTCTGGAGTATATTCTTCAGAAGAAATCTCTCCTCCTTGCGTCCTAATTACTCCAATCTCTTTTTCGAGGCTAGCGAGCGCGGTTCCGTCAGACATAAGTATTCTTACTTGGATTATCGCATCTCCTTCTCTAAGATTAAGAGTGTCTTCTTGAGTCAATAGAACTTTAATTCTTCTCTCAACGGGATTAACGGTTATATCCGTAATATCTTTATGTACCCTAATCTTATCTCTTTGAGAAATAGTGAGACTGGCGCCCGCAATTTGAGAGAAGTCAATATCATTTTTTATATTTATTATAATAGTAGGCGTAGTGCCTTGTATTAACACCATATTCTCTCTCCTTATTATTTACCGAGGTAGACGTTGCAAGCCCAACCAGATCTACCCTTGTAAGTTCCATAACTCCACTTATTTATACGCTTTGTCTCTACAAAAGTATCTCCATATCCCATACAACAAATCTTCGCGCCGGCTCTAGTACCACTTGTACTATTGGTATCTGAAGGCGGACTCTTTCTAAGAAATAAACCGCTCTTGGTTGTTACTTTATAACTAACCGGTTTAGGCGTTGGCGCAGGCGCGGGTGTAGATGTTGAACCACCCTTTAAAAGTTCATTAACCTTTGCTTGAACTTTAGAATAGATATCTCCATATCCAAGAGCATTTAACTTCGTCTTGCGCTCAGGATAGTTGCCGTACTTACCATTGATAACTTCTTTGGCAAGTGCTGTTATCTTCTCCGCTGAAATATTCGGTGCTGTTATGGGTTCTACCTTATCAGCAACTGGTTCAGGCTTTACTTCTTTAGGCTCAATGTCAGAATAATTAGGACGAATAATTCCATAAATTTTTGTAGAGTTGAAAGCATATTCACCTCTGGCTACCCCATTATTCTTATTACCTTCAATAGTAATGTATTTTCCATTACTTATCTTTTCAATCATTCCTACATGCGCGCAAGATGTAGATGTATTAAAGAAAATAACATCACCAGGCTGACCCTTATCTTTCGCAACTGTTCCAAATCTTGATTTAAGATATGACCAAAGATATGGACAGCCGGCCGCGCAGTTATTTGCGGGTTTTGGAAATTTTAACCATTGTCTTACCTTATCAGGACTTCCAAGAATATTGGCCGGTTCGAGAATCATTACGAAGAGCCAACAAATGAAAATTGCACACCACGAAACATTCTGTTTCTTTCCGTTGAACCACGGATATGGACCACCTTTTGACTTCTCAGTATCGAAATACTGAGCGTACTTATTGTGATTGTTACCTGTTTCTTTATATCCAATTTGGCTTTGCGCAAGCTTTATAAATTCTTCTTTAAGCATATTTACCTCCTATTTAATAACGCCAGGCATTGCGCCTGGCGCCATCGACTAATCATTCTACGTCGGATTCCGGGATACCGAGTACGATACTAGTGAGCAATGACACAATAGCCGCCAGTCCAGATGTAGACAATACAATAAGCCAGTTTACTTCCTGAATGAGAGCGGCCGTACCGATTGTGGCGATTGCTGTCTGGCAGAAAGTTCTTAAAGCTCTGAGGCCCGCGTTCTTCCAGAAATCCAAAGATTCAATACGATTTTTAAGCATATCCTTTTCCTCCTTAAGTATATTTAGTCTTACCCTATACTAAAAAGTAGCGTCCTCGCGCGCGAATCTAAAAATTTGATTTTTTTGGGAAATAGATGTATAATTATAGTATAGAAAAAAAGAATGGAGAAATATAAATGAAGGGATTTGTAAATGGAATTGATTGGATAAATGCGGAAAGTATGCGCTATTGGTCATTCCCCGCATCCTACACCGACGATAAGAAGAAAGCTGAAGTACATAATGCTATATTTAGCGGTGACTATCTCGGCGCTCTTAAGGTTGACGGATACTATCAGAGACTCATTAAAGATGAGGACGGCAACTGTTTTATGATTGCGCGCAGTAAAGGGGTTAATGGTGCAATCGATAAATACGAGTGGGTTCCTCAACTTCATCCATTTATGGATAGTCTTCCGAATGGAACGGTTCTGCTTTGCGAGTGTTATCTTCCGGGTAATGAAGGCTCAAACAAGATTACTTCACTTCTTGGATGCTTGAAGGAGAAGTGCATTGCTCGTCAGGAAGCTGGTCAGAAACTCCATTTCTATATTTTTGATGTATGCGTTTATGATAATGAAGATTTCGTAAAGAAACCAATAGAGCAGAGGGTAAAGGTACTTGAATGTCTTTCAAGTAATACTAATCTTACTAATGAATATGTAGAATGGGCCAAATATTACCGCGGACCTATCCTTTGGGAAAAACTCCAGGAATATCTTGCGAGCGGCCGCGAAGGCATCGTAATTACACGTAAGGATTGTCCTATCTACTTCAAGCGTACTCCCGCGCATATGACAATCAAAATCAAGAAAGAACTCCAAGAAACAATCGACGTCGTTATTCTTGGCGCGAATGCTCCTACTCGTCTTTATGGCGGCAAGGAAATCGAAACTTGGAAATATTGGGAAGATACTTTCACAGGCGAAAAGCTCGAAGGCGAATATTACAAAGACTATTATAACGGAAAAAGTATAGAACCTATTACAAAAGCCTACTTTAATGAGTGGGCAGGAAGTTTAATTATCGGTATTCGTAAGAACGATAAGTTAGTTCCTATCGGCTCACTTAGCGGCTTGGAAGAGGAAATCCTTGCAAATTGGAAGGATTATAAGGGTAAAGTGGTAGAAGTAACTGCGATGCAGATTATGGATACTGAAAATCAGGGATTGCGCCACCCGAAACTGGTTCGAATGAGACCTGACCTCTCTCCTAAAGATACAGATTATTATAGATTTTTTACTTAATGGAGGAATATAAATGGCCAAAGTTCCATTTAGATGGAAGAAGGTAGGAAGTGTAGGTAAGGTTGAGATAAATGGAGAAGATAACTCCACATTTACCTCCCAGTCTCCCGCTTTGAAAGTAAACGGAAATGTAGAATCAGACAACATCACTACATTATCCAATACTTCTGCTACTCATACCACTCAAATATCAGGATTAACCAGTAGGGTTGATACGATTGAGGGTGTGCTTCCTAATGGAACAATAAAGGCTACTTCACCTTTAAGTATAGTAAATGGTAAGGTTGATGGATTAGATAGTGGAACCGGTAAGCTCTATGCTAACGGTGCGGCGTTCTCCAATCCACAAACCGCGAACAATACTATTTGGCTTAGAGTTAGTGGAACAGATACTACCGATACGACCGGAGAGATTGCCATGGGCAACACTCCCGGCGTTTTGTACGTAAGACAGTATGATTCTTCAGGTGCAGTTGCTAAAGAGGCTACCCTTTTAGATAAAAATGGAAATACTGTTTTTCCGGGCAACGTAAGTGCTACAAAATTCATAGGAAACCTTCAAGGTAATGCTGATAGTGCAACTACGGCAGATAGTGCAACTACTGCCGGTTCAGCCACTACTGCTGACTCTGCAACAACAGCCAATTCAGCTACCGCGGCGACTTATCTCAAAGATTCAAATAATAGTGATAAGACATATACTCGATATTCTGATAGCGGCCTGGGGTTAAATGACGTCACTTGGCTAGCCTGTTGGCGTGAAACGACTACCCCCGCGCAGGGTTATGAATTAAGGAAAGTAGAAAAAACCAAGTTATTCAATTCGGTTTTGCTTTTTGATGGTACTTTGTCTTCTGGCTCTACGACATTTGATTATGGATATAAGTTCTATATTATCGAAGGTGATATTACTAATAATGCTTCAAGATATACGAGCGCAGTTATTCCTGGTGATGGATTGGATACCGGTGTAGGTAAACAATACTGCTATGCGGATGAGAGTAAGTATATGACTTTTACCGTAGGATATACAGGAACTACCGTAACATTAACTATGGGCGCAAAGACTGGCGCGGGCGGTATTAGACGTATTTGGGGTATTAACTAAGGAGAAAATATATGTATGTAATTTTAAATGAACAGAACTATGTCATTTCATATGCTATTTTTGGTATACCGGTAAATGCCGTGCAAGTACCTGACCCAGAGGACTATACCCATTTTCTTGCGCACTATCGCGCATATAAATTAGAGAATAATAATCTTGTTTTTGATGCAGAAAGAGGAGCACAATTAGAACAAGAAGAGCGCCTTGAGGAACTGAGGGAACGTAGAAAGAATGAGTGCTTTGCTTATGTAGATAGAAGTAAATTTTGGTATGATTCTTTAACTCCTGCGCAGTTGGCTGAACTTGATGAGTTTTATGAAGCTTGGTTGCAAGTAACTACCACTTTTGTAATTCCCGAAAGACCGGAGTGGCTTGTATGATGAGTTCACTTGAAAAAAAAGTTTATGACCTTCTTATTGAAGGTCATTTTTACGTGGAGCGAGAGAAAATATTTAAGGACTGTTATAATGGTCTTTATAGATATGATTTCTTTCTTCCCGAAATCAATACTTTGGTTGAAGTTAACGGCGAGCAGCACTACATCCCTACAAAAAGATTTTATAAAAATAAAACCGAATTTTCAAAAGCTCAAGAGAGGGACCGCCGCAAAATCTCCTATGCCCTCGCGCGCGGCATGAAACTTTATTGTATTCCTTATTGGGAAATTGATAATATAAAAACTACTAACGACCTATTTGCTCAAAAATTTTTGGCACAATCAAAATTTCACAATGATGATGTTTTTCGCACCAAAAAACGGGAGGGCAAGTAAAAAACTGCTACTTACATATAGGACTGAAAGTGGGGAATACCCAAGGAGATAAAAATGACCTGGGAAATAGTTTTAGGGATTATTAGCTTAATGGGTATGATCGGACTCGTAATTGGCTGGACTAGCAAGATAGCTAGTACATTATCTCAGTTAAGTACTGCGGTGGACAACTTAAATGCTACTGTTAAGGAATTTAAAAATGACCAATCGGCTTTAATTGAGCACGTTAACCATCACGATGTAATGATTACCAGACACGACGCAATACTCAGCAAACATGATGAACAAATCAAAGAATTAAAAAACTCCGATAAGTAATTTATCGGAGTTTTTCTTTTCTATTATTCTTTTTCTATTTCCCCAAACAGATTTACTGATACCTTGTATTGCTCATAAAGTCTTTCTTGCTTCACAAAGTTAATAGCCTTATAAGCAAAATCTCTCAAATCCCCATCATTTTCAATTACAATATCGTAATTATAATTCAATACTTCCGCATCGGCGTGATTGGATGTTTCTGAATTTTCAGCACTCGCGCGTCGTATAAGCAAAGACTTTGCGTCGAGAGCGTCGCAGAGTTTTTTTATTTCTTGCGGCTCCCTACAATCTATAAAAATAGTTGGAAAATTAGAGAAACCATAGTATTGTGATTGGATTTCTTTAACCTTATTACAGATGTAATTAAATGGATAATTATTATATCTGGTTAAAAGGTCTTTTAATTCACTTAAAAATTTACGACTTTCTAAGTCTTTAGTTCCGTCCCAACCAAAAAGTTTTGCGGCTTCCTTAATAGGAGTAATGGTTGAAAGAATATAACAATTATCTCCTACAATAGCCTTTACGTTTTCCTCAAAAGTAGTCTTTCCCGAGCCAGGCGCCCCGTTAGTGATGTAGATACTCATTTACTTCTCCTTATTATAAGCTGTCTGCAATATATTCTTTTAACCAATCATTAAATCTAACTTTGTAGAAAATTAAATCATCTTCCCAAATAGTACCACCTTTGAGATTGGCGACGATATATCTCCAAAAGTTCTCCTGGATAAGGGTTTGCTTTAAGATTGGATTGTTCTTTAATTTGAAGAGTTCTTCCTTAGCCTCATCATTTACTAAATTATAATGCAAGGCTATCATCCAATAGTGATACAAATAAAGTAGCGTGGCTCCTAAGAGGTCGGGCGCAACTTCTTCCTTTAATTCGATTATTTTAAGTGTAGCCTCTACCTGACTAGTAAGGTAATCCTTCCAACTTCGTATGAAGAACTCGTGATTATCCTGCGCGCGAGTCAAAGAATTTTTATTATCTCTCCATAAATATGTTACTTCTTTTATTTTTATTTTATTAGAAGTACAGTTATGAGCTATTAGATTAAAATAAGCATCCTCGTTGAGGCGAAGCCCATCTAAGAAACGAATGTTGTTATCTCGAAGATATTTGGCTTTGTAGATGCGCCCGTGACACCAGGTTACAGGAGTTTCAAATACATCCATTAAGAAACCGGGAGTGGCCTCGCGCTCTGCAATAAAGTCAGAACTTGCAATATCTGCGTCGTGGAGTTTTGCCTCTCGATAAAGAAGTTCTACCGCGCGCGGCATCAACATATCATCAGCATCCATGAACATAAAGTAATCGCACATCTTATCTGTGTCCATACCTGCCTGGCGGGCGCCGCCCGGCCCGCGATTATCTTTAAGGGTTACGAGGCGGATTGAAAGTCCTCTTTTCTTATACTCTTCGATTATATCAGAATAGTCTTCTTCGTCTGCATCTTGGACTATTGTAGTGATAAACATCTTCTTTGTCTGCGCAACTAATGAGTCCAATGCTTTTGGTAAGGTCTCACGCGCGCGAAATGTCGGAATTATTACGTCAACCATCTATCTCTCCTAAAAGAATCATTTTAGCTTCAACAGCCAGTTTATCAACAAGATTATTATATTCGTTATTAGCGTGCCCTTTTACTTTTTCAAAAGTAAATCTTGAATCTTCAAAATATGGAATAAGAAGTTCCCAAAGTTCTTTGTTAGCAACAGGTTGTTTTTTAGAATTTTTCCAACCGTTAAGCTGCCATTTCTTATACCATTTTTCTTTGTAACAGTTTATAATATACGAACTATCACTATAAATAGTAAAAGTAGGGTTAGGGTCGAGCAATTCTGTACCTGCCCAAGCATTATGGCAAGCATCTAAAACTGCGGTTAATTCGCAAATATTATTGGTTGTATTATCTAAATGCCCAACACTTTTTAAGACTATTTTTTCATTTTCATCTAATAAAATCCAGGCCCAACCGCCTTGTGCACCCTCGTATCCATTACCACTTGTTGCACCGTCTGTATAAATAGTGTAATTCATCTATCAAATTCCTCGTAATATTCTTCGTAAATCTTCGCAAAAATACCCGGTTTATTATTGGCTTTTTCAATATGAGAAATGAAATCTTCTACATCTAAAAGAGTATAGGAAATTTTGGGATTAACCTTAATGCGCTTTAACCACTTTTTAGTCTTACACTTCCAACATATTTTCCAATAGTCGAAGATACTTACGCCTTTTGATACAAACACATCAATTCCAAATACGTCCTTTACCGAACCGGCGATATGGATATATGCTAAATGGCGCTTATCCTTAACATTGATGTTATAGAGTAAAAGACAGTTATTTTCTTTTCCCAAAGAATAAGAGTTAATAATTGCTACATTTACTAATGCATCGTATTCATTTTGTTCCATAATATTCCTCCTTATACATTATTATTATATCAAATTTTTAATTAAAAGTCAATTTTTATCTTTAGAATTTGACTTTTTAATGAAATTGGATTATACTATTAGTAGAATAAAAATAGGAGATTTGGAAAGGAGTAATGGATACAAGGGACTTAATTTATCTTTTATTTTTTACGATAATTTTTTTGATAATATTTGTAATATTATTTATAGCTTATTACCGTAAAGCAAAACAAACTCGCAACCAATTTTTTGAGAAATATCGTAAAGAGTTAGAAGATAATTGCGCGGAAACTCTCGCGCGGTTTCATGACGCACAAGAAAAGGTTTTAGTAACCTCTAAAGAATATGAAGAGCGGCTTCAGCAACTCCAACAACTTTTAAATGAAATAGAAGAAAAAAAGAATTTTAACCAAACCTTATATAAAGTACGCGAAGAAGAATTAAATAATTTAATAGAAAATAAAAAGAAAGCTGAACTTGAAAAATTAAATAAAGAAGTAGAAGAATGGGCGGCGTCAGCACAGGAGGCCGCAGCCTTCGATTCTACCCAGTATCAAAGGGGCCTTCAAGAATTAGGCAATTTAAAGAAGAAAGAACTCGATGAGCTTACTGCCACGATAGAAGATTATAAGGCGCGCCGTGATGTCATTAACCAAGAAATTTTGCGGGCGCGCGCCATCGAAGAACAGCAGGATTTCTATCGTGTTCAACTTCCAGAGTCCTCGAAACACGATTTAGAAATTCTCCAATCTATTCGAAAAGAACTCACAAAAGTTGACATTTTGGATAAATTACTGTATGATAATTACATAAAGAAATCAGTAGACGAAATGGTTAAGAGAGTTCTTAAAGGTGAAAATCCTTCAGGCATCTACAAAATAACTCGTCTTAAAACTGGGGAAATCTATATAGGAAAATCAGTTAATGTGAAGGATAGATGGGTTCAACACGCAAAGAGTGCGTTTCATTGTGGTACTATCTCTCATTCTGTCCTTCACACCACCATTGAAAAAGACGGAATTGAAAACTTCACCTGGGAGTTGCTTGAAGAAGTGCCAAAGGACAACCTATCAAACCGGGAGAAGTATTGGATTGATTTTTTTGATAGTAAAAATTTTGGATTAAACGAGAGGCAAGGTTAATGGAATTATCAGAATTACAAACAGAAATTTTAAACGCACCGAGTAATAAGTCAATAGTATTGAGTGCTGCCGCATCAGGTAAAACTCGTCTTATGACTGAAAAGGTGCGTCAGTTACTGCGAGCGGGTGTCAATCCTCGGGAGATTGCAGTCATTACTTTTACGAATATGGCCGCCGCCGAATTACGCAAGCGACTTGGTGATGATTATAAGGACGGTTTGTTCGTGGGAACTATCCATTCTCTCGCAAACTGGATGCTAGTAACTCACGGAATTAAAACTGATAAAATCATAAAGAACGAGGAATTTGATGAATTATTTTCTCTTATAAAAGAAAATCCTCAGTGTGTTCGCCATATGGAATGTATACTATTAGACGAAGCGCAGGATAGTAGTGAAAATCAGTTTGAGTTTTTATTTGAAATACTAAATCCTGATTACTTTTTTATTTGTGGTGATGTTCGCCAGTCAATATACAGATGGCGTGGCGGCCGCCCTGACCTTTTGCAATCAATGTGTCGTGATTCAGAAGTTGCTGTATTTGATATGAATGAGAATTACCGTAATGGATACAACATACTTAAATTTGCGAAAAGTCTTATTCGTCCTGTTGGCTTGGAAGATACTTCAATCTCAAAAAGGGGCGTGAATGGTACAGTAACCGAAATGGCCTATGATACTCAGGCTATTCTTTCTAAAATTAAAGAGGACGGGCATTATAAAGATTGGGCGATTCTTACCCGCACCAACAATGAAATCAATACTTTTGCGTTACTTTGTAAGAAGTTTGGCGTACCCTACGAGACCTTTAAGCAGGGCGACCTTTCAAAAGAAGAACTTAATGAAAAAATGGAGCACGATACGGTGAAGTTATTGACCGTGCATTCAGCTAAAGGACTTGAGTGGTCAAATGTCGTTGTAGTTGGAATGAGATACTCAAGTGTTGAAGAAAGGTGTATCTGTTATGTTGCGGCCACCCGCGCACGTGATAACTTGATTTGGGTATCGGGCAGAAGAAAAAATACAAATAGAAGTAAGGTACACACATGGTGAGCATTATGGAAGATAAGCAGGGCGTAGCAATTTATAATAGATATGGTGGTTTAGTTGCGGTCGCGCGCGATATACGCGGAGCCACTACGAAAGAATTTTTAGACGGTGGAATTCGAGCAGCATTAAAATCAGGAAAGATTTATAAAGACCATTTTTTCCGTTATTATAATTTATCTGATTATCCTCCTAAAAATATAGAAGTACCCTACCTATGTATTATAGACGGGATAAAGTTTATGAAACAGATAGAAGTAGCCGAATATTGCGGCGTAACTAAACAGGCTATATCAACTGCAAAAAGACATAGTGCAACCCTTATAAATGGCAAAATCGTGGAATGGAGTAAAAGTTAATTTGATTTTTTCTCAAATTTTATATATAATATAAGTATAAAAAGAAAGGAGAACGCATATGAGGTTCATCGATGCAATCGACAAAAATGAAGTAATTGCTTTTATCGATATGGTTAGTTTTAGTACTGAAGATAAATGGGTAAAGTTCAGAGCCGCTAAAGGCAGTAAAGGTGTAACAGAATACATCTTGGACCATATAGAACAAATGCCCTCAACCTCTATGATAGTAGGCGGTTCTTCAGAAGTGCATAAAGATTGTATGGGTGGTTTTAATTCTTGGTAAAAAATTTATAAATATAAAAAGGAGATAAAAGTTATGGGTAATTTTCTCGAAGGAATGTTTGGAAAGATTGACGCTAACAAGTGCAAGCTCTCTATGAATGGTGATATTGCCATTAAGACCAGTTCTGGTTATAAGACATTTGATGCGGCTACTAATAAGCTCACCAACTGTGATAATTTCGTATTCTCTATGGGTAATATGGATATGTTTTTCCTTATTCCTACAAATAAGGTAGAGAAGGGCGATATCATTGTTGCTAACGGCGCACCTAAGTGCGTAATCGAGGTTAATGAGGATAAGTCTATCAAGTGCCTTAACTATGAGACCTCTGTAGTAGAGAACATTCTTCCTGACAGCCACATCTTCATGGGCGATACTTACTTCTATGGTAAGATTGTATCTATGTTTGGTAATCTCAAGAAAACTGGCGGTACTGAAAAGATTTTCAAGTATATGCTTATGAGCGAGATGATGAAGGGTTCTAATACTACCAATGGTATGGCAAACGTAATGCCGATGATGATGATAATGAACGGCGGAAATTTCTTTGGTGATATTTTTGATTTCGCTAAGGAAGATAAGACAGATGCCGATACGAAAGGCGAGGTGAAGTAAATGGGTAGCGGTCCGTGGAGAGATGAAGATTTTAGGACATATTCTACAAGCGTAGGTCGTACAGTTGACCACCGCGGTGCAGTAGTAGGAGATTTTGATGTCCAGGAAGTATATAGGGCTAGACGTCTCGATCCGGCTCTTAATCCTAAGAATGTAATTCGTGAGTGCTGCGATTGTGAGGAGCATCCAAATGTTACTCCGGTAATTCTTGCTCTTGATGTAACTGGCTCTATGGGCGATGCCGCGATAGAAGTAGCAAAAAAGCTCGGCGTCGTAATGGGCAAGCTTTATAAAGAGATTCCAGATGTTCAGTTTATGACTATGGGTATTGGTGATATGGCTTATGACCAGGCTCCTTTGCAGGTATCCCAGTTTGAGTCTGATATACGTATCGCAGAACAGCTCGATAAGATTTGGTTTGAGCATGGCGGCGGTGGTAATAGCTATGAATCTTATTCGCTTGCTTGGTATTTCGCTTTGAAGCATACTAAGATTGATGCGATTGATAAGAGAGGTAAAAAGCCTATCATTATTACTATGGGTGATGAACCTCTTAATCCTTACATTCCTTTGACAGGCCGTAGGGCTAGTGTCAAGGATGTTCTTGGTGATAATTTACAGGACGACATTGAAACAAAGGATTTGTACGAAGAAGTACAGAAGAAGTTTGAATGTTTCCATATCTATGTAGACCATGATGCTTGGTTTGATTGGGAAGAAGTACGTAATTCGTTCGAAGAAATAATGGGCGGTCAGCGCGTACTGAGAGCTAAGGTTGATGAAATCGAAGATACAATTGTTGATATTGTCAAGGCTTATGCTAATAAAGAAGTTGGTTTTGTTGAAAATATAATTGGCGTTAACAGAAACGAGAATGGAGAAATCACGTGGTAAAAGCATACGTAGTAATCGGTGCTAATTATGGTGATGAGGGGAAGGGTCTCGTGGCAAATGCACTTTGCCGCGAGGCTTTTCTCAACCACAATAAGGCACTAAATGTATTGACTAATGGAGGCCCGCAGCGCGGACACACAGCATATGACGCAGAAGGAAGACGTCATGTCTTCTCTCATTTTGGCGCCGGTTATGCATATGCAGATATCTACTTTTCAAAGTTCTATATGGTTAATCCAATGACATTTTTTATGGAGTACCGCAAACTCAAGGCTTGCGGCATGAAGATGAATAGGATTTTCATTGATAGGGACACGACCATTACTACTCCGTGGGATATGCTGATTAACCGCATGCTCGAGAATAGAAGATGCGGCGGCCGCCATGGAAGTTGTGGATACGGAATTTGGGAAACTGTCCGCAGAAATAAATATTTTCCTCTTTTTTGGAGAGACTTTATTGGGAAACACTACTTAGAGATAGAAGAACTCTTAAAGAGGCTTAGAGATTCCTACTTTAAGTGCATATTGGATGAATACAAGATTACTTTAGATGGTGATGAATGGAAAGTCTGGTATGGAGATGGCCTAATCAAGAACTTTGCGGCCGATATTATCGGTATGATGGGAATTGTCGGTGTAAGTGATTATGAGACCCTCGCGCGCCAGTATGAGAGAGTTGTATTTGAGAATGGCCAGGGTCTCTTGCTTGATGATGAGGTTGACCCTTGGGGTACTCCCACAAAGACAGACCTTACGTACGCGAGAAAGATAGCGAATGGCGCAGAAGTCATTCCTTATTATGTAACGAGGTCTTATCTTACAAAGCACGGCAATGGCCATTTTGATGGCGAGTGCGCGAAGGAAGATATTAACGCCACTATGGTAGACCTTACAAATCACCCTAATGAATATCAGGGTACTTTGAGGTATGGTAAGTTTGATGAGACGCGCGCACGCGAGTTGAGGATGAGGATTGAGGCTGATGCACAGGGCGCGCCTTATAAGATAGTTGTAACACATTGTAATGAGTTTGAGTGCCCTTATCTTGATTTCGGAGACTTCTTCTCTTATAACGAAATTGATTTAGGAAAGGAAAAGATCAAAATTTGATTTTTATCCGAATTTTGGATATAATATAGTTACAAAAAATAGAAAGGAGTTTTGGAATGAAAATTGTTCGTACAGAAGAAAGTACAGTTACTCGTTCGGTTACGCTCGAAATTAACGAGGAAGTAGCCGCAGTAATTAATGACAATTTGAGTAACGCCATTGTAAATGGCGCATCTTTCGCACCCCTTTCACCCGAAGATATTTGGGACATTATGCAAAATTCTATTGATGCACCGCGCTTTAATGAGGAATATTTCGTAGAATTTGATATGTATACAGGGAATATGAAGTTAGGTAACTTTGTACGTATTCAAATAAATACTCTCTTTGAGAATTTACCTACTGTAACCGAGAATGAGGTTTTGGAATTCTATACTGATAGTTTCTATCCGTAAGTTCAGGTTTTTAATAGAAGGTTCGAAAAGGGAGTTCATAGCTCCCTTTTATTTTTGACTTTTTCGGAAATTTCTGTTATAATATATGTAGGAAAATGAAAGAGGGGTTGAAAATGAAGCCTACTTTACAGGAAATCGAAACAAGTAAACGAATTGTTGAAGATTTAATCGAGCGCGGCATCTTAGATGTAGTTGTTGAACGTGATGAAGGTCTTGATCTTGCTGAATGGAGTACTGATAATAGACTTTTCTTAAAAGAAAAAGGAATTGTTACTCGTACTGGCGAGACTAAAATTTGTCTTTTGTCTGATGAATTACCTAATTGGGTAATTAAGGTTGGGTATACATACCCTGGCGCAGATGTAGAAGATAAAGATTATTGTAGTATTGAAGCAGATAACTATGAAAGAGCAGTAGAAGAAGGCTTGGACGAGTTTTTTGCGGCAATCTATGAGATATATGAAGTAGATATTCCTGAAGAATATGATTGTAATAGAAAGGCTGTGTTCTATATTCAGGAAAGAGCAGAACCTGATGAAGAAAAGACTTCTTGTACCTGTAAGGATTTTATATGTAGTTGTTGTAGTTGTAAGAGCTGCGAGTTCTGCGGTGAAGAGGGCGATGACTATGATAGGTTAGAGAGTTTGTTTGGTAAGACAAGTAGACTTGATAGGCTCTTTGCGTTTGTAAATGAGTATGATATAAACGACCTTCATAGCGGCAACTTTGGTTATACTTCTGATGGAACGGTAAAGATTATTGATTATAGTGGATATGAAGAAGGGTAAATAGAAAGAAAGGGAAAAACAATGTTAAAACCTAATATTTGCACTTTTTGTGGTAGAGATGTAATACAAAGTTGGGGATTTAATCATCAGGGGAATTGTATTAACTTATGCGATAATTGTGTGAATTTTTATTATCGCGATTTAACTAAGTTGTGTGAAAAATATATGAAATATAGTAAACATAGCGTTGTACATATTGGGCACATTCCTGATATTAAGAGGTAGACAAATTAAATTTTGACTTTTTCGTAAAATCTTAGTATAATATATGTATGAAAAGTTGAG
>Ga0256407_10006261_pt1 | contig 18496 bp, 18 predicted proteins | sample RumenRJG_04DNA_FD_193489 | JGI IMG/M metagenome (GOLD analysis project Ga0256407, IMG submission 193489) | Bovine rumen microbial communities from Lethbridge, Alberta, Canada - RJG_04 | ecosystem: Host-associated > Mammals > Digestive system > Stomach > Rumen | place: Canada: Alberta...
ATAGCATAGACTTTTTCCTCCACCAGTTGGCATAAGTACGAAGGTGTCTTTACCAGAAAGGACATTACGAATAATTGCCTCCTGGTCGCCTTTAAAGGTGTCGAAGCCGAAATACTGCTTCAGTTTTAAGGTCAAGTCAATTTCTTTGCTCATTGTTAATGGTCAAGCGCTTTCCAATTTTTGCAGGTGTGCTTTGTCTAATTGCTCTTTAGCATACTCAAGAGACACGTCAAATGTTTTTACACGTTTTGACGGAATTTCAAACATGGCATCCATCATCACGGCCTCCACAATAGAGCGAAGTCCGCGAGCTCCCAATTTATACTCCACAGCCTGGTCAACAATATAGTCAAGCGTTTCTTCTGAGAATGTAAGTTTTACTCCATCCATCTCAAAAAGCTTCTCATACTGCTTAACGATAGAGTTCTTAGGCTCTACAAGGATTTTGCGAAGAGCTGAGCGATCCAGCGGATTCAGATAGGTCAAAACGGGCAAACGTCCTATCAACTCGGGAATCAACCCAAATGACTTCAGATCTTGAGGAAGGATATACTTCATCAAGTCTCCCTTGTCAATTTTTCTGACATTCTGTACAGAACTATATCCCACCACATGCGTATTAAGCCGCTGTGCTATCTTACGTTCTATGCCATCGAAGGCACCACCACAGATGAAAAGAATGTTATTGGTGTCGAGATGCACATAGTCTTGATCGGGATGCTTGCGTCCACCCTTTGGCGGAACGTTTACGATAGAACCTTCCAACAGTTTGAGCAGACTTTGCTGTACGCCCTCACCAGAAACATCGCGTGTGATACTTGGATTGTCACTCTTGCGGGCTATCTTGTCTATTTCATCAATAAAAACAATACCACGTTCAGCTGCGGCCTGATCGTAGTCAGCTACCTGCAGCAGACGGGAGAGAATGCTCTCCACGTCCTCACCCACATAACCCGCCTCGGTAAACACTGTTGCATCCACAATGGTGAAAGGAACATCCAGAAGTTTGGCAATTGTACGCGCCAAAAGGGTCTTTCCCGTTCCGGTTGACCCCACCATAATAATGTTGCTCTTCTCTATCTCCACACCCTTTTCTGAATGGGGCTGCTGCAAACGCTTATAATGGTTATAGACAGCTACCGACAGGAATCGCTTAGCCTCATCCTGTCCGATGACATAATCGTCGAGATGTTTCTTAATCTCACGGGGCTTGGGCACTTTCTTCAACTGGAACGGTTCATTGTCTGCCTGCCGTTTCTTACCCAAAACACCAGAAGACAGAACGATGTCATGAGCTTGCTCAGCACAGCTTTCACAGATATATCCGTTGAGCCCCGTGATGAGCAGCTTCACCTCGTTCTCGCTTCTTCCGCAGAAATTACAAACTTTCTTCGCCATCTTTAGTTCCTTACTTCTTCACCAGTACGGCGTCAATCATACCATACTCCTTAGCCTCCTCTGCCGTCATCCAATAGTTACGGTCACTGTCGTTCCAGACTTTCTCGAATGGCGTATGTGAGTGGTTACTGATGATCGTATAGAGTTCTTTCTTGAATTTCTGAATCTCTTTCACCTCAATCTCCATATCGGAAGCTTGACCCTGCACACCTCCAAGCGGCTGATGAATCATCACGCGGCTATGGGTGAGCGCGGAACGCTTGCCTTCCTGACCAGCCACCAGCAGCACGGCAGCCATCGAAGCAGCCATACCAGTACAGATTGTAGCCACATCAGATGAGATAAACTGCATCGTGTCGTAGATACCGAGACCAGCCGTCACGCTACCGCCAGGGGAATTGATATAGATAGAGATATCCTTACCCGAATCCACAGAGTCGAGATACAGCAACTGCGCCTGCAGGGTGTTGGCCGTATAATCGTCAATCTGTGTGCCAAGGAAGATGATGCGATCCATCATCAGACGCGAGAAAACGTCCATCTGGGTCACATTAAGCTGACGCTCTTCCAATATATATGGGTTCAGATACTGTGACTGAATCTTCATCACATCATCGAGAACCATACCATTCATACCTAAATGCTGAGTAGCATATTTTCTAAAATCATTCATATCCTTACTATTTCTAATTCTTAAAATCTCAGATTCATATTTCCTATGTTTCACAAAAAAAGAGGCTATCTGCTCCTTTCCTAATACAAAGATAAGAAAAAAAAGCGGATAACCTCCTATATTGGAGAATTTTTTTTCGAAAAAAATGTTATTTCTGTTCCATCATCTTGTTAAACTCGTCAAGTGTGGCTTCCTTTGGATTGAGTTTCACCACGTTCTTCAGCACCTCTGTAAGTTTGCGGTCGATTGAACGGTCCACGAGATTGTCAACGTATTCCTTCTTCTTCAGCATATCGTTGGCATAGTTCTCCAAATACTCATCAGGAAGATTGTTCATGCCATACTGAGCAAACTGAGCGCGGGCAGCTTCCTTGGCAGCTTCTCTTATGTCAGCATCCTCCACCTTGATGTTATGGGCTGCAACGAGTTGCTCTTTGATAAGATGCCAAGTGAGTTCCTTAATGCTCAGCTCATAGTTCTTCTCCACGAAGTCCTCTCCTTTATCCTTGTTGTTCTGCAGCATTATGCGCTTCAGCAAAGCATCAGGGAAAGTCAGGTTGCCAACTTTCTTCTCACAATAGGCACGCAGGTCCTGAATAAACTTAAAGTCTGTATCCATAACAAACTGTGCCTTAAGTCCCTCAGCGACCTTCTCACGGAATTCCTTCTCGTCCTTCACAGCGTCCTTACCAAACACCTGATCAAAAAGTTCCTGATTGACTTCAGCCTTCACATAACGACTGATTTCTGTAATCTGGAAAGAGAAGTCAGATTCCATCTTTTCAGCCTCATCACGGCTAATTTTCAGCAAAGAACTGATTTCACCGAGGTTTTCGGGATAGGCCTTCTTGGGATTAAAGGTAATGATATCACCCAATTTACAACCATCAAAAAGCTTTTTCTGGTCGTCCACCTTGATGTAGTTAGGCAGCATGATAGCACCTTCCACGGTAACACCGCCTTCCTTGGTGTTGCCCTCAGCATCGAGTTCGCGAAGATCACCCTTCAGCATATCGTTATCAGCATAAGCCTCCACCTTGTCGTAATGACCGGAACGGCTTGCATACATGTCCACCTGACGGTCAATTAATTCATCATCCACCTTAATGGTGTAATAGTCCACCTTGTCTTGACCGGAGAGTTTGATCTCGAATTCAGGAGCCACGGCGATATCGAATACGAATGTATAAGGAGCATCCTTTTCTACATCAACGGGCTGCTGCTTCTCAGAAGGCAGGGGCTCACCCAGCATCTGTATTTTGTTTTCCTGTACGTACTTATAGATTTCCTGGCCAACCAGCTTGTTAATTTCGTCAACCTTTACGCTGGTTCCCACCTGACGCTTAATCAGTCCCATAGGTACCTGGCCCGGACGGAAACCGGGAATGTTGGCTTTCTTACGATAGTTCTTCAGTGTCTTCTCGACATTCTCTTTGAAGTCTGCTTCCTCCACAGTGATGGTCATCAAACCATTCACTTTGTCGGGATTCTCGAATGTTACTTTCATCTTGTTTTGTATCTAATTAATTGTTAATTTGCAAATTGGGTTGCAAAGGTAGTAAGAATTTCCCTAATTGCATTATATAATGTGGAAAAATTTGTTTTTTTAACCTTATCAAAAAGCCAACAGCGCCCATTCTATGTGCTATTGGAACAGATTAAAACAGCGAATTAAAGATTATTCTCTTCTTCCTCCTTACGACGCTTTTCTTCGTCTATTAACTGGAAGTCTTTCTGGCGAAGTTCGAAATCACGGCCCAAATACTTCTCTTTCACGATAGGATTCGCAGCAAGTTCTTCTGGTGAACCCTTGAAAAGGATGCGACCTTCAAAAAGCAAGTAGGCACGGTCTGTAATGGAAAGGGTCTCGTGTACATTGTGGTCGGTAATCAAAATACCAATGTTGCGGTACTTCAACTGCCACACGATATGCTGGATATCCTCCACGGCAATGGGGTCCACACCCGCAAACGGCTCGTCAAGCATGATGAATTTCGGGTCGATAGCCAGACAACGGGCAATTTCCGTACGACGGCGCTCACCACCAGAAAGGCGGTCACCAAGGTTCTTGCGAACCTTTTCCAAACGGAGTTCCTTGATGAGAGACTCTAACTTCTGCAACTGATACTCACGGGGACGTCCTGTCATCTCCAGGACCGCCATAATGTTATCCTCTACACTGAGTTTACGGAACACGGAAGCCTCCTGAGGCAGATAGCCCACACCGGCACGAGCACGCTTATAGACAGGATATTTGGTTATCTCCTGATCATCCAGATAGATATGTCCGGCATTGGGAATAATGAGGCCTGTGGTCATATAGAATGAGGTAGTCTTACCAGCGCCATTAGGACCCAGAAGTCCTACAATCTCGCCTTGACGCACATTAATTGACACGTCATTGACCACCGTACGTTTGCCATAACGCTTCACAAGTCCTTCGGTGCGAAGCATCATAGAGCCTTCCGTCTTCGTAAATTCTTCCATTGCTACTCAATTTGGCTGCAAAATTAATAAATAATTGCGAATTCAAGAAATAAATATGAATTATCAATTTAGAATTATGAATTATTTTATTACTTTTGCATCGAAATTTCATAACGCTGATATATGCTCATCTATAAATACCTCACTGCGCTAGGCCGCTATCTCATTTTGATGGGGCGCACTTTCTCAAAGCCCGAACGGCTACGCATGTTCTGGAAACAATATGTGAAGGAGATGTCTCAGCTAGGTGTCGACTCCATCGGCATCGTCCTACTTATCTCATTCTTTATCGGCGCTGTTATCTGTATCCAGATGAAGCTTAACATCCAGAGTCCGTGGATGCCACGCTGGGTATCCGGCTATACAACGCGTGAAATCATGCTGCTGGAATTCTCCAGCTCTATCATGTGTCTGATACTCGCAGGTAAGGTAGGGTCTAACATTGCCTCAGAATTAGGTACCATGCGGGTTACCCAGCAGATTGACGCACTTGAGATTATGGGCGTTAACTCAGCTTCCTACCTCATTCTGCCTAAAATTATGGGACTGATTACGATGATGCCTTTCCTGGTCGTCTTCTCTTCTGCTATGGGTATTATGGGCGCATATGCCACAGCTTATATCGGCCATATCATCAGTCCGGAAGACCTCACTCTTGGTTTTCAGCATTCTTTCGAGCCTTGGTTTATCATGATGAGTATCATCAAGAGTCTGTTTTTTGCCTTTATCATCGCCAGTGTATCTTCCTATTTCGGCTATACCGTGGAAGGCGGATCCATAGAAGTGGGTAAGGCATCTACGACAGCCGTAGTAAACAGCAGTGTTTTGATTCTCTGTAGTGACGTATTTTTAACACAACTGCTGTCATGATAGAAGTTAAGCATCTCCATAAGAGTTTTGAGGACAAAGAAGTCTTGCATGACATCAATGCCCAATTTGATAACGGTAAGACCAATCTCATTATTGGCCAAAGCGGTAGCGGAAAGACCGTGCTGATGAAGAATATCGTGGGACTGCTCGAACCGACGAATGGTGAAATACTCTACGACGGGCGTGATTTCGTAGCCATGACAAAGCGCGAAAAGGTGATGCTTCGCCGTGAGATGGGCATGATTTTCCAGAGTGCCGCACTCTTCGATTCCATGTCGGTTCTGGAGAATGTGATGTTCCCGCTGGATATGTTCTCATCCATGAACTATCGTGAACGGGTTAAGCGCTCCCAGGAATGCCTGGACCGTGTGAATCTTTTGGATGCCCAACAGAAATTTCCAGGAGAACTCTCTGGCGGTATGCAGAAGCGAGTAGCCATTGCCCGTGCCATTTCCCTGAATCCCAAGTATTTGTTCTGCGACGAACCAAACAGCGGCCTTGACCCCAAGACCTCTCTGGTCATCGACGATCTGCTTCACTCCATCACGCAAGAGTACAACACCACGACCATCATCAATACCCACGATATGAATTCCGTGATGGGAATCGGTGAGAACATTATCTTTATTTATAAAGGAACGGCAGCATGGACGGGTGACAAAAGCCAGATCATGACTTCCACCAACAAGAAACTCAATGATTTCATCTTTGCCTCCGATCTGTTCAAGAAGATCAAGGAAGAAGAGATGAAAGAGAAAGAGAAGGGATTATAATTATCTTAAAGGCCTTAAGGACTTTAAAGACTTTAAGGACTTTAAAACCACTATTTCATCAGCCATTTGCCGCCACGCTTCACCATCGGGACGACTATTTCCTCCACAGTACTGTCTCCATAGCAAAGCATCAGAAATGCCTGAGCCGTTGATTGCAGAGAATCATTCACGCAGTTCAGCACATCCACTTTCTTAATACCCCGATGCTCCGTCTGCTGCTGGTCCATGTACATATTGGCATTTGCAACCAGCTGTTCACGATAACTTTCCGGGATGCTGTCTGCTATTTCCATATGCGCGACAAAGGCATCAGAATTGCCCTCCAAAAGCAAATTGTAATAATCTCTTGCAGCATTGGCAGCAGCAAAATCTGGTTTTTTCTTGCTTCCACAGGAAACGACCAGCAGAACGGATATGATAAACAGTAATTTCTTCATACGTATGCAAAAGCCCTCCCTAAGCAGGGAGGGTTTGTATAGGGCTTCTATTTTTGTCTGATAAACAAGTTGATAGGCGAACCTGTCAGTGTCCAATTTTCGCGTATTTTATTCTCAAGGAAGCGCTTATAAGGCTCTTTGATATACTGCGGCAGGTTGGCATAGAAGACGAAAGTTGGTATCTGGGTGTCAGGAACCTGTGAGATATATTTAATCTTGATATATTTTCCCTTAATACTTGGCGGAGGTGTAGCCTCAATAATAGGAAGCAACACTTCGTTGAGCTTGGATGTACCAATCTTTACCTTACGGTTGAGATAGACTTGCTTGGCTGTCTCGAGCACACGGAAAATACGCTGTTTTGTAAGAGCGGAAGCAAAGATGACCGGGAAATCCTTGAAAGGTGCCAGATGTTCGCGAATGGTTTCCTCGAAATAGGTAATTGCTTTCTGACTCTTGTCTTCCACCAAATCCCACTTGTTAACAACAACCACCAAAGACTTCTGGTTCTTCTGAATCAACTGGAAGATATTCATATCTTGAGCTTCAATACCCCGTGTGGCATCAAGCATAAGGATACATACGTCCGAATTCTCAATGGCGCGGATAGAGCGCATCACGGAATAGAACTCCAAGTCCTCATTCACCTTGTTTTTACGACGAATACCGGCTGTATCGACAAGATAGAAATCAAAGCCGAATTTGTCGAAGCGGGTATAGATGGAGTCACGCGTGGTTCCTGCTATTTCGGTCACAATGTGACGGTCCTCACCAATAAAGGCATTGATAATCGAACTCTTTCCCGCATTCGGACGTCCAACAACAGCAAAGCGGGGAATGCCTTCTTCCAGAGAACTACCACTGCCTTCGGGCAATTTCTGTAAAACGAGGTCCAACAAATCACCAGTTCCGGAACCCGTAGCTGCACTGACACAGACAGGATCACCGAGACCAAGCTTATAGAATTCGCCTGACACATACAGGTCCTCATTATTATCCACCTTGTTTACAACCAAGATAACAGGCAATTTGGTGCGGCGCAGAATCTTCGCCACATCACTGTCCCAGTCGGTCAATCCGTTCTGACCGTCCACCAAGAACAGTAAGAGGTCGGCCTCTTCGGTGGCCACCATCACCTGCTTACGAATTTCCTCCTCAAAAATATCGTCGGAGTTAACTACCCATCCACCAGTATCCACCACGGAGAACTCGCGCCCGTTCCAGTCACAATGTCCATACTGGCGGTCACGCGTCGTTCCGGCCTCGTCTGAAACGATAGCCTGACGGGTTTTGGTCAGACGGTTGAAAAGTGTGGACTTTCCCACATTGGGACGTCCCACAATGGCTACTAAGCTTCCCATAATTTGTTATTTTGATAAACTCTACCTGACACGGATAGCTCCTCCCACATGCCAGATATGCTGGGATGGATAGGGAGAAATGCCACCGTTGGTAGATATATTAACCTGGCTGGCAGGAACTTGCAACTTTTCTTGCAGGAACTTTTCAAGTCTTGCCTTACGCATAGCCAAATGCAACTTACTGGAAATTTCATCATGCCGTTTGTCTGCATAGAGCACAATCTCCGCACGGGCATTAGGCCGGCTCTTCAGCGTTTTGGCCAGATTCTTCAGTTTCACCTGCTGCGATTCTGTTATATAGGCATCATCCTGCGGGAAGAGAAGGAGGCTGTCGTTCTCAGCCACGCCCACGATATTGTACTTTGCATGCAACTCGTTCAGGCGGTGGTTCATCTCTTCATAATAATAGTTATAGTTGTTGTTGTAGTATTCAAACTTGGTGTCATATTTCTTCTGCGGCAATTTGATGATTACACCAAGAGCAATCTGAGAATAGAAAGCCTGATGAGTGAACCACGAAGACTGGCCGTTGAAGAATTTATTCGTACCATTTATAGAATAACGGAACTGTATGCTCGTCATATCGTCAATCCGCCAATGGCTCTCAAGTCCCGCACGCCATCCTACGTAGAAATAGCTGCGAGTGTATATATTATAGTCATGCAGATCCTGCAACTTTTTGGTAAAGCCAAAGGTGTAGTCTGCGCCTCCTCCTCCAAAAAGCCAAAGCTGTACCAAGGAATGGGGACGATACCCGCCAAAGAGTGAGGTGAGATTAACCATAGCGTCAACCACTCCGCTGGCCATATTGAAAGTGTACTTGCTATAGCCTGCATACTGGCTTTTAATTTCATAAGGTGTAGAACTAACCTGGTGGGTATATTCCAGACTGACTCTACCTGCCAGCCATTTATTAAGGTTCTTTCCAAACTCCACACCTACACCAGGACCAAGCATCGTAAAGAAGTTCTGCTCCCTCACGTATTCCGACATGTTATAGGAAGCGCTGGCATGAACACCTACGAAATAGTTGTTTTCCAGATAACGGTCCCTATTGAGGGGCTCATTGAGGCGCAGTGTATCCTCAGCTGTCTGTGACTTGGCTATGGAAGCCACAGATAAAAAAACCAGGAGGCAACAAAGACGGCAGATGTTGCCCATTTGCTTATATGGAAATTCTCGCATCATTACAGATGTATTAATTGATTCAAATACAAAAGTATAAAAAGTTTCCCTTAATTAGTTATTTCGTGTGCAAAATTACACATTTTTTTTCACATTCGTTCAATGTTCGCCGATTTTTTACCTTTTCAGCCACCGACACGAAAAAACCAGAAAGACTGTTTTGCTGGAAATTACAGCCAAAGCAACGGCCAAAACTTGAAATGAATAATTTTTCGATAAAAATTAAGGGCAAATGATGAACTATTAGAAGATATTTATTAATTTTGCGGTGATTATCTATAATTTATGAAATGAAATCACATATGAGAAAGTGGTGGAGAAGCATCCCCTCGGGACTTACCTGTCTGATTATCGTTGTTGCTATGTTCTGTTATATGGGATCCATTATGGGAACTTCCCATATGTTTAATACCATCATGAATACTGCACATGATCTGTTGCTTAATACCGTATTCTACCTGATGGCCATCTGCGTACTCACCGGAGCTATAGGCAAAATCTTTGTGGAATTTGGAGTCGTAGATTTACTGGAGAAACTGTTACGCCCGCTTATGCGGCCGCTTTTCAACCTGCCAGGCGTAGCGGCTCTGGGGGCCGTCATGACCTTCTTGTCGGATAATCCTGCCATCATCACACTTTCGCGTGACGAGCACTTCAGCAGTTTCTTCAAAAAGTATCAGTTTATCTCGCTCACCAACTTCGGAACGGCCTTTGGCATGGGGCTTATCGTGATTATCTTCATGATAGGACAGGGATTCACCGTAGAACCTTTTATCGGACTGGTGGGTGCTTTCGTGGGAAGCATTATCTCGACACGTCTCATGCAGTATTTCATTCTGAAGAAATATCCTCATTACGCTGAGGAAGACGCCACCACAGGACCAGAAGAGAAGCAACAGGACACGCTGGTGAAACCTGTGGAACACGCACAGTCAAAATCGCTTTTCGTCAGAATACTCAATTCCCTGCTCGACGGTGGACGTTCGGGTGTGGACATTGGTGTTGCCATCATACCGGGTGTACTTATCATCTCTACATTCGTGATGATTCTTACATTCGGGCCAAGTACCGACGGAACCTACACAGGAGCTGCCTACGAGGGAACGCAGACGCTGCCATGGCTGGCAAGCCAACTGGACTTTGTTTTTGAAGCACTCTTTGGCTTCACCGATTCCCATCAGGTGGTATTCCCGATTACCGCACTCGGCGCCGTAGGCGCTGCATTAGGACTCGTTCCGAGCTTTCTTCAACAAGGATGGCTCGACGGAAATGCCATTGCTGTCTGCACGGCTATCGGAATGTGCTGGAGTGGTTTTCTCAGCACACACACGGCCATGCTCGATTCCTTAGGCTACCGTCAACTTACCTCAAAGGCTATCATCTCGCATACCATCGGAGGCCTTTGTGCAGCCATCTTCGCCCATTGGTGCTACGTGCTCTACATGCTATTGTAGCACCTTAAAAAGAATTATTCGGGATTATAACCAAAGTTATTGAGTTCTTTCTGGGAAGAACGCCAGTCCTTGTCAACCTTTACATAGGTTTCCAGATAGATGCTCTTACCAAAGAACCGTTCAAGGGACTTACGGCTCTCAGCACCCACTTTCTTCAAAGCCACGCCTTGATGGCCAATAATGATACCCTTCTGGCTGTCACGCTCCACATAGATGATAGCACGGATATGGATGCTTTTAGCAGTTTCCTTGAAACTCTCCACCACTACTTCTACGCTGTAGGGCACCTCTTTGTCATAATAGAGCAGGATTTTCTCGCGGATAATCTCGGAAACAAAGAAACGGGCCGGTTTGTCGGTGAGCTGTTCCTTGTCAAAATAGGCGGGACTCTCTGGTAACAGTTCCTTAATACGCTTCAATAGTATATCCACACCAAACTTGTTCTTTGCTGAGATGGGAAGGATTTCTGCATTGGGCAGCAGGCCGTGCCAACGCTCAACGATAGCAGAAAGAGCCGAATTAGGATTTCTCTGTCCTCTCTCCTCTTTCGTCTCTCCACTTTCTGCAAGAGAGTCAATCTTGTTAATCAGCAAAATCACAGGAATCTGCATCTTCTGAACTTTCTCCAGAAAATCCATGTTCTTTTCCGGATTCTCCACCACGTCAGTCACATAAAGCAATACATCAGCGTCAGCCAATGCACTCTCAGAGAAAGCCAGCATCGACTCCTGCAGTTTGTAATTGGGCTTTAACACACCGGGAGTATCGGAGAACACAATTTGCATGTCATCCGTGTTCACGATACCCATAATACGATGGCGCGTGGTCTGCGCCTTAAAGGTAGCAATCGAAATACGCTCACCAACCAACTGGTTCATGAGCGTACTTTTACCAACGTTGGGATTACCAACGATATTTACGAATCCTGCTTTATGCATTGTTTACTTTTTTCCGTCGTAAGCCCACTTCACGTAACTGGCACCATGTACGAATCCTGCGCCAAAAGCGGTAAGAATCAGGTTGTCACCTTTTCTGAGCTGCGACTCATATTCCCAAAGAGCCAGTGGAATGGTAGCGGCACTGGTATTTCCGAAATGCTCGATGTTGATCATTACCTTTTCCATCGGCAACTCAAGGCGCTTGGCTACTGCCTCAATAATTCGGATATTGGCCTGATGAGGAATAACAAAGCGGATGTTGTCCTTATTGAGTCCATTGCGTTCTGCGATAAGAGCGCTGTCTTCGCTCATTGAAGTCACGGCATAACGGAACACCGTACGACCTTCCTGATAAAGGAAATGCAGACGATGATCCACCGTGAAATGAGACGGAGGACACACGGAACCACCAGCCTTCATGTGGAGGAAAGGAAGACCTTTACCGTCGGTACGCAGGTAACTGTCCAGCACACCGATGTTTTCTTCCTCGCTTGCTTCCAAGAGAACGGCACCAGCTCCATCACCGAAAAGCGGACAAGTCTGACGATCCTGATAATCAACGATCGAAGACATTTTGTCTGCACCAACGACGATGATTTTCTTATAGCGCCCGCTTTGAATCATGCTGGAGGCAACATCAAGGGTGTAGAGGAATCCGCAGCAGGCTGCCCAGAAGTCAAACGCAAAGGCGTTTTTCAGTCCAAGTTTTCCCAGCACAATAGAGGCTGTACTGGGAAACTTATAGTCTGCTGTCGAGGTAGTTACAATGAGTGCATCAATAGTATCTGGATCCACTCCTGTTTTCTGGATCAGCTGCTTGGCAGCCTTACGGGCCATATAGCTCGTACCCAGACCTTCCTCTGTAAGAATTCGGCGCTCTTTGATGCCGACACGCGACATAATCCACTCATCGTTGGTATCAACCATGCGCGACAATTCCTCGTTATTGAGAACATAATCAGGCACGTATCCGCCAACACCTGTGATTATTGCGTTAATCTTGCTCATTATTCAGCAGCTTCGTCCATTACGATAGCAATCTTGCCGCGATAGTAACCGCAAGTGGGGCATACGGTGTGATAAATGTGGTATGCGCCGCAGTTGGGGCAAACTGCCAATGTGGGAGCTACTGCCTTGTCGTGAGTTCTACGCTTCAGTGTACGAGTCTTTGACTGTCTTCTTTTAGGATGTGCCATAATTGTATTACTTTTATAATGTTTTACTTATTTACTTTGTTTCTGAGGGAAAAATTCTTCACTCTTCACTCTCAACTCTTAACTTACTAGAGCTTCCCAGCGCGGATCGATTTCCTGCTCTGTATCCTTACTGCTTCGGGCAGTCGAATGCTCTTCAAGAGCTTCAATCATAGCAGCGTTGCATTTGCCAGGTTCGTGAACGTGCTTGATCGGAATAGCCAGCGCAATAAATTCATAGATGAACCAAGAGAGATCGAGGATGCCCTCATTCTCATCAATGGTCACCAAATCGTCATCTTCATTGTATTCGGTTCCAAGCTTGACCGTCAGGCGATTGTCAGTCTCAACAGGCTGATCCATATCATCCAGACAACGGTCACATGGAATGACTACTATGCCTTCACTGTGAATCAAGAGTTCAAAAAAGCCGTTCGTCTTGCGTATAGACAACAACACATGCACACGACCCTTGCTTACCTCAGTTCCGTTTATCGCCCCGAAGTAGGTGTCATCAAGGTCGTATTCCAAGGCTGTCTCGCCTTCCTTCAGACCTTTCAAGTCTATCTTTAAGGACTCTAAACTGCACATAATCTACCCGAGTGAAGACGCGATATGTCCACACTTTGGGCTGCAAAGGTACAAAGAAGTGAGCAAAAAACAAAGGAATTTCAAAAGAAATTAACCCTCCGCTCCTATTTTTTCCGTTGGTTATCAGCATTTTCGCACACATCTCCTTTTCATGTGCAATAATACCAGTTTCGTCCTCAAAACCCGCTTCTTGCTTACCATGACAGATTCGTATTCCATACGCTCAAACATCCCATGCATCAGATGTCTTCAAATTATAGCCAACTCATTATTTCTTTTAGTCTAACTCAAAAAGCAATTTAGTCTAAATTGCAAAGTAATTTAGTCTAAAACAGAAAGCAATTTAGTCTAATTTACAAAGCAATTTAGACTAAATTACTTTTAGGAACAATCAAATAATAAAAACAATATCTTAGGGAACGGAACACAATAAGGCCACGGCTGGCATCTTTTCATGCAACCGTGGCCTCCAGAATTTACGATTAAAGAGAGTATTTATTATTTCTTCATCTTGATAATCACGACTCCGTTCTTTCCCTTTTCACCATATAACTTCGTAGCACTCTCGTCTTTCAATACGGTGATTGACTCAATATCGTTTGGCTTGATTTTCGTAATGTCGTCATTGCCGATGATCTTGTCATCCACCACGAATAAGGGTTTCTCAACTTTGTTTCCAGAGGCTATTCTGAGTTCTTTTGCATTTTTATAGGCCTCCGTATATTCATTCTTGTCGGTATTCACATTGCCCGATACCATTTCATATTGAACATCTCCTAAACTGAAAGATATTGGAATGGTGTATTTCGTGCGCACATTCTCCCCATTCTGCATACCCGGTATCCATTTCGGCATTCCCGTTATGATGCGTTCTGCCTCGGCATCCAACGACGGGAAGATGGAACGTACGATTTTAACGTTTGAAATGCTACCGTCTTTCTCCACAATAAAAGTGGCAATCACACGTCCTTCCTTTTTTGCATCCTGTGCATCTTTGGGATATTTTATGTTCTCTTGAAGATAATTCATCAAGGCTTTCATGCCGCCAGGGAAAGAAGGCATCTGTTCCACTACATCGAAAACATCGCCCTTACGGTGAGCATCATCTTTCGACGGGCCTTCTTCTGAAATGAGCATCACCTCTATTTCGCCGCCTTTCTCAATCTTTCGTGTATCGGTAAAGAAACCGACATACATAAATTCAAGTTCAGCTCCTACGGGAACATCTTTCATACTGAATCGTCCCTCTGGATCGGTCACGCTGCCCTTCTTAGACCCCTTCAACTTGACTACGGCTCCAACAATGGGCTTCATATCCGATAAACTCTTCACAACACCAGTCACGGTAACCTTCTCATCGACAGTCTCTGCCTGTTCCTCAAGTTTCGCCTCCATCTGTTTTGCAAGCTGCGGCATTGCCGCAATCCCCTCATTCTTTACTTCAGCAACAGCCTTACTGACCACAGCCTCACTCTCAGCTTCCACCTGTTCGGCCATACGCTCTATTTCGGGATTGGCAAAGGCCATTACGGCCAGTGCCGCCATGGGCAAGGCAATGAGCGCCTTCGCCTTCTGCCACGGACTTGATTTCTTTGTTGTCATCATTGTGATTCTCTTTTTTAATGAATGGTGATTAAGATTGTTTGCCATGGAGAACAAACGTTCGCCCACGGACTTTCTTATAAGCAGCATTTGGTACTGCTTGGCGTCGACTCCTCTTTTTATAACGGCCTCGTCGGCCTCAAACTCATGCACATTCTGCAACTCGCGTTTCAACAGCCATGCGGCCGGATTCCACCATTGGAAAATGATGAGCAAATTGCAAAGTGCCACGTCCCACGAATGGCCCAAACGGATATGAGCGAGTTCGTGCGTTAATATTTCACGGGGATTTTCCCGATAGTCTTTCTCTGATAATACAATATAGTGGAACCAGGAGAACGGTGCCACGTCGTCTTTCATAACGACCAACCGGACATCCCTGCCGCTAAGTCCTGTATGTTGCGATTTCATCTCAACTCCCTTCCTCATCAATAGCCATAGCCTGATCACAGAGACAATTTCGCGCAAAAGAAACGCCGTCACTCCAACGACATAAACAAGAAACAACACCTGCATCAAAGATAACCCAGAGGTTTCTTCCGCTTCTATAACCTCTGCTGAGACAATCATTGTCTCCAGCGACACCACTCCTTGTGTGAGTGTTGTCGGCTCTGCAGTTGTCACTTTAAGCCATGGAATAAGCACGGAAACGGCAATCACCGTCAAGAGAGCCAAACGGTTGAAAGTATGGAAAGTTTCCTTGCTCAGCAGCAGTTTATATACCAGATAGAAAGCTATCAGGCAAAGGCCTACCTTCAGACTATAGATAAAAAACAATCCCATGTAGGTTAGTAATTAATCGGTTATTGATTCTCTACCATTTTGATGAGTTCCTTCAACTCCTCGAGTGATATCTTCTCGTCTTTTACCAGTGTATTCACAACATCGAGATAGTCTTTGTCGAAGAATTTATCCACCACATCCTTCAGTGAATTCTTGCGATAGCCGTCCTTTGTCACCTTGGCAAAATAGCGGAAATTGCGAGGCGAGAGTGCCTTGTGACCAACAAAGCCTTTTTCTTCAAGTATCTTAACCAGTGTACTCAGCGTATTCACATGCGGGCGTGGATCTTCATACAGTGCCTGTAGTTCACTGATTTTCATTTCACCATGCTCCCAGAAACGGTTCATGATTTCTTCTTCCTTCGTTGTCAATGGTTTCATGTTACTTTGCTGTTTTTGATTGCTGAAGCAAAGTAACTAAAAGAATTCGTTATATACAAAAGTCATTTTGTTAACAAAACCAAAACAGACTGATATTTAACGAATATAATTAGTTATAAGGAAAGATTTAACGAATATAATTAGTTATAATGGGGCTGGAATCACGATTTTTTCAACTCTATCCGGAAAGTTGTGCCCTTCCCCACTTCACTGCTTTTCACATAGATATGTCCTTTGTGATATTCTTCCACGATACGCTTGGCTAATGAAAGTCCCAGTCCCCATCCACGTTTTTTTGTGGTAAAGCCAGGTTTAAAAACATTTCCGATATCCTTTTTCTTGATACCCTTTCCTGTATCTGAGACCTCTATGGCCACCTTGTCTCCTTCGTCCTGCATGAAAAGAGTGATACGCCCCGAACCTTCCATGGCATCCACGGCATTCTTGCAGAGGTTCTCAATGACCCATTCAAAAAGCGACGCATTGATTTTGACGATGATATCCTGTGGGGGAAAAACTTTCTCCATCTTCACTTTCTGGGAAGTACGGCGGTCCATATAGTCAATCACATGGCCCATCACCTCAATCAAACTCGTCGGCACTGGCTCTGGCAGGGAACCTATCTTGGAAAAACGCTCTGCAATAAGCTGCAGACGTTTCACGTCCTTGTCCATCTCAGGAATCAGTTCATCATCGGGGTAGCTTTCTTTCAGGATTTCCGTCCATGCCATCAGACTCGATATAGGAGTGCCTAATTGGTGAGCTGTCTCCTTGGAAAGTCCAACCCACACCTTATTCTGTTCCGCACGTTTTGATGTCAACAAGGCAAAAATTGCAACCACCACAAAGATCATCACTACGCCAAGTTGTACGATAGGATAGACATTCAGACGCTTGATCATCACGGATTCATCATAGCAGACATCGATATAGTCTTTCTTGTCTTCCATATAAAGGCGAATATAGCGGCCAGAAGAAGACATCTTCTTTGCAATGGTAGCTGCCATCTGAAGACTGTCCTCATAAGTTTCCCCCTTCAAGTCCACATTACGGAATGTCTGCACGCTCCCCTGCTTATCGGTTACCACCACGGGAATGGTGTTATTCTCATCAATAACTTTCAAGACGAGATTAAGATCGGTGTTTTCATCTGCAAGATTCAAGGTGCGCATGGCTTCTGCCCAAACCTCCATCTTACTTTTTTCCTCAATGGCTAAATCCCTTACCAGATAATGACTCACCACCAAACTGGCCACTGCTATTACTATAGCAGCCACCACAAGAATAATCTTGACAGATCGGATTTGGTCAGTCCATTGCATAATCATAAAACCGAGATTTGGCCAAAAAATTGTGCTACAAGCACTTAAAAACAAGAACTCCCTCCCAACGAGGTCATTGGGAGGGAGTCAAAAAGTAATTATTTATTAGAAATTCACACCAAAGTTAGCCACGAAAGCATTGCTATGAGAAGAGTAAGCTTCTGCCTTGCAAATATTCGTAATACCTACCTGGTAAGCGATTTCAAGATAAAGCTTATTAAACTCAGCACCAACACCAAACTTGAAGCCCATATTTGCACGTTTCAAACCACCGGTAACTGCTTTCTTTTCATCAAAAGATCCTACGGATACTATATTGCTTGAAGTACCATCATACTGTTTGGTTTTACCACTGAATGCATATGAGAAATAAGGGCCGAAGAAAGGAAGAAGAGCTATATTATCAGTTGCTTTGAAACCATATTTCACAACCAATGGAATCTCCAGTGTGTTATAACCTACACGAATCTTATCTTTTTTGGCACCACGCTCTGTATAATAAAGACCACTCTCAATAAATACAGGAGTACTATCTGATGGGCGAAGACCAACAATGCCAGCCAAAGTCATACCTACCTTAGGACCAAGATCCAGATTGCTACTTAGATCACCACTGAGTGAAGATACGGTCATACCGAAGCGCACACCCCAATACATGTTCTCCTCATCAAGAGAGAAACCGCCACTGCTATACTGAGCAAAACCGCTCACGGAGCATAACATAGCCACCAGGCTTACTAATACTTTCTTCATATTCTTTTATTATTTGATTTGATTAAAAAGATTTTTTTTGCTCTTACTTTTTTAAAATTGATAGTGCAAAGATAGTTTATTTCTGCTTAACATACAAACATTTTCCACTTTTTGTGAAATAATGGTCAAAAAAAGAGAGCTTCAGTTTCCTTACGGATTCTGAAGCTCTCTCAAAAAGAAGGCGGCTACCTACTCTCCCGCATTGCATTGCAGTACCATCGGCGATGGCGGGCTTAACTTCTCTGTTCGGAATGGGAAGAGGTGGGACCCCGCCGCTATAACCACCTGATTGTTTC
>Ga0256407_10006264_pt1 | contig 18486 bp, 9 predicted proteins | sample RumenRJG_04DNA_FD_193489 | JGI IMG/M metagenome (GOLD analysis project Ga0256407, IMG submission 193489) | Bovine rumen microbial communities from Lethbridge, Alberta, Canada - RJG_04 | ecosystem: Host-associated > Mammals > Digestive system > Stomach > Rumen | place: Canada: Alberta | collected...
GACCAATTTATTATTCAAAAAAAAAAGAAGAAGAAAGAAAATTAAGAACAAAAGAAGAAAAAAGGAAAAAGAAAAAAATATTTCAAAGTCAATTTCAATCATCAATTAATAAAAATTTAAATATTAATAATGTTTATACTGGAAAAACTTCTTATACAATGTCAGGAGGTGATTGTCATTATAATTTAAGAAGTGAAAGAATAAAATTAATTGAAAAAAGAAATAAAGAATATTTAAATGCATTTGGTGATAATATTCTCTCTTCTATTAATCAACCTTTTAATATTAAAAATAAAGATGATAAATATTTTGAAGATATTAATAATAGAAGATTAGAATATCAAAAAAATTTAATTGAAGAAAGAAAAAGTAAAATGGGAAAATTTGAAGAAATGAGAGAAAAAAATTATGAAAAGTTAAATGAAAAATTTTTAATTAAATCACAAAGTTATAAAGAAAGATATAAAGAATATGATATAAAAAAAGCAAAACAAAGATTTTTAAATATTGTTTATGGTAATAATTCCAAATTTATCAATAGATCAAATTCACAAAATGAAAAATTACAATTGAAAAAAGAAAAAGAAAAAAATTATATTCCACCTTTATATGATATAAGAGGAGATTTATTAAATCCAAAAAAAGGAGCAATAATTTTAGGAAGAAGAGAAACAAAAGAAAAAGAAATTAATAATGCTCCTTTTATTTATTATAAAACAGATTTTGATAAAATAATTGATAAACAAAAAGATGGTTCAATAAGTTATGTTCCAAGATATAAAGAACATATATTAAAAAATATAAAAGAAAAACCAAAAAAAGAATTTGATGAAAGTAAATTTGAAAAATATAAAGAAAATAGAAATAATTCAGAAAGAAATTTAAATATATTTGATTTTTTAACAAATTGTAAATTAAGAAAAGAAAGACATGATGATCTAATGAAATCAATAAAAGAAAATAATGAAGAATATCATAAAGCTTTATTTAGACAATATTATAGAAATAATAGTGAAGAAATGGAAAAATTTCCTCCTTCAATTAATTATAATTTAGTAGAAGAAAAATCACCTTGTTATACAATTAAAGGAAGATATGAAAATAAAAAATATGATAATTCAAATTATTTTTCTGTTAATGGAAAAAAAATTTATCTTGATTCTGAAAATTTACCAAATCCAAATATTAATGCTATTAAATGGAAATTACCTTCATTTTCTTTTGGAAATGAAGAAAGATTTCATTATAAAAAAAAAAAAGATGAAAAAAAAAAAGAAATTAAAAATGAAAATGAAGAAGAAAATAATAATAAAGAATATTATAGTGATTATGATTATAATAATGGACTTTCTGATAGGAAAGATTTTTCAAAAATGTCAATTTATGATTCAAAATCAAAAAGACATGAATTTGATAATTTTGTTAAAAATAATCCTGGACCAGGACAATATAAAATAAAAGGGTTTGCTGATGAAATCATAGAAAAATATTCAAAAATTCATAATATAAAAAAATTAAATGATTTAGGGAAAAATGATATTAAAAAATATAAAGAAAATAAAAGTATTGTTACTGGACATACTATTAATAGTTATATGAATGAATTTAATGATGAAAATAATGATGATATTTTAAGTAGAAATAAAAGTGATATTGGGGAAAAAATTAAGACAATAAGAAGTGAAACTACAAATGAAATTACTTATAAAACTAATAGTAAAATTGAGGACATTAAAAAAGACAATAAGGAATTTGATAATATTAATGATATGAAAAATGAAAATATTAATAATGATAATATTGAGAATATAGATAAAAATATTGATAATAAAAATCAAGATGATATTCAAGAAAATAACAGTGATATTAATTTTGGAAATAATAATAAAATAGTAGAGCAAGTTCATTTACAAAATGATAATAAAGAAAAAGAAATTCAAGATGAAAAAAATATAAAGGTTGATGATATTGATAAATTAATTAATGATAATAATAAAAGAAATGTTATTAATAAAGATAATAATAATGGAGAAATAATTAATTTTGAAGAACCTGTTGATGAGGAATAATAAAGGTTAAAAAGTATTAATAATATATATATTAAAAATATTATTTATTTTTTTTCTGATTATTTTTATTAATTATTTTGATTAAAAACATAAAATTATAAAATAATAATTATTAAAAATTGTATTTAATTTTAAATATAAAATTGTTTAATTAATGACAGATTAACATTAAGATAAGGCAATAATATAAATTAAATAAAAATTCGCTGCTTTTAAGATAAATATTTAATAAACAAATTTAAAATAAAATAATTAAAACAAAGAACATGAATTTTTATTATCGGTTTTGTTTTTTTTATTTTGTTCTTTTTGATTAACTTCTTTATTAATTTCATTTTTATTAATTTGATTTTTTTTATCATTCTCATTTAAATTTTCCTTTTTTTCCTTTCCATTAATATTATTCTCAATATTTTTATTTTTTTCATTATTAATCTCATTCTGATTTTTTTCAACCACAACATCAATTTTCATTAAATAAAAAGAAACAATTTCCTTAATCATATAATTAACAGATTCCCTATTACTAGCATCAATACAAAAATGTTTCTCAGCTCCAATATTACTTGCTAATTCAGATCTTTCTTCATTAAAATCATCAATTCCTTTTCTTTCAGTTTGATTTTCAACAACACAAAAAATAGCATTTTTAACAATATTATCATGAATTTTTCTATCCCATTCATAAATATCATAAAAAGTATCTTTATTATTATTATCATAAAGAAAAATAATTACATCAACACTTTTAGCAACCATCATCACAAAATTCATATTTTCCCAATTTAATCCAACATGAGGAGTATCCCATAATTCAATTTTAACTTTTATACTATTTGATTCATTTCCATTTTTTAATTTTTTTTTCTCATCTGGTGTATAATTTATTATTTTAGTTACATTATTTATTAATGTTGATTCTGTTGTATTTGGATTAAAATTTCCTGTTTTATATGTTTGAGATAAAGTTGTTTTTCCTGATTTACTTCCTATTAATCCTATTTTACATATATATATATTATCTTCTATATTTGGTAAAAGTTTTTTTTTATCATCTCCTCCTATTCTTATTTTTGATGATTTATTTTTTTTTTCAAAGAAATTTGTTATTATTGTTTTAAATACTCTATCAAAATTTGAATTTATTACTATATTATATAATTTTATATCTCTGTCTTTTGAAAATTTTTTTACTTCATTTACGTTTACTTTTTTGTTTTCTGTTTCATTATAAAATCCTAATAATCCATAAAAAAGTTCTAAATGCTTATTTTTTAGGTAAAAATTTTCTATATTGTTAAAGGAATCATCTTCTCTATAATCTAAACATAAAAATATTATGTCATAATCTCTATAATTTTGAATTATTTCTACATCCCCATTTTTTGGTATAATAAAAGGAACAAATTTAAATTGATAATCAAATATTTTTACAAATGAATTTTCTCCTTTATTACCAAGTTTTTCAAATTTAGGAATTAATTCATTGATTTTTGAATCAGGGTTTCCTACTACTAAAGCGTTTATTACATTATCTCCCATGATTGGAATTAAAAAATTAATAATTAATTAGTATTTTATTTCTAATATATATAAAATTTTTATTTAAAAAATAAATCAAAATTTGTTTTTTTTTATTTTTTTATATATATATATTTTTATTACATTATTTAAAAATCATTAATAAAAAATATAAAAATTAAAGTATAATTTATTTCTCAAATAATGTATGTATATATAATTTCAAAATTAATATTCAATAAAATAACATTATAATTAATTTATAGTGATTTATTAAATACATAATATGTAAACTATATGAAATTTAAGCAATTTCATTTATATTATTTGTAAAATAAATATGATTTTTATATTATAATTAGCAAATATCTTATACAAATTATTTGTATTAATACAAATATAAATTTAACTAAATTTTCCAATAAAAACAAATAAAAAAATAATGCTTTTAAAAAATAAAAAAAAATTAAAATTTCTCAAGAAAAAACATCTTTTTAAAATATTTATATAAAAAAAAAATGAAAGCTCGTCCCTTAGATAAATTCCCAATCCCTCAAGATTTAAACACAATAATAAAAGAATTTTCCCGAGAAGTAAATCGTGAAAATCCAAAAGACATTCTTGATTTCGCAGTGGAATATTTCAGAGCAAAAGAAGAAAACATTCCTTTTAAATACATTCCATTAAAACCAGGAGAAAAAAGAGAATATGAAAAGAAAAAAGAATCAAATACAAAAATTGAAAAAAAAGAATCAAAAAAAACTGAATCAGAAAGACCACCATCATCAAAATCACAATCTCAAAAATCAAATTTAGATAAGACATATACATCAATGAGTTCAGTAGGTGGAAAAGAAGCAAAGCAATTTATAGGAGATGTAATTAGAGAAAGTTTAAAAGATATTAGTGAAGTTGAAAAAATGGAAAATATCCTTAGAAAAAATTTAAAGGAACCAACTGATAAAACACAATCAAATAAATCAATATCTGAAAAAGATGAAAATAATGAAAATGATGAGATTTTAGCACCATTTTTAGATTTAAGTAAAAAAACTAAAATCGTTGCTACATTAGGACCAGCATCATCCTCACCTGAAATAATAAAAAAATTATATGAAAATGGTGTTAATGTTTTTAGATTAAATTTTTCTCATGGAACACATGAATCACATGGTCAATTAATTGATTTAATAAAATCACTTAAATTAAATGCTGCTATATTATTAGATACCAAAGGACCTGAAATTAGAATTGGTGAAATTAGAGATAAAGTTCATTGTAAAATTGGTGATACTTTTATTTTAACTGTTACAAATGGTGTTTATGAAGATACTGGAAAAATTAGTGTTAATTACCCTGGTTTTATTGATGATGTTGATATTGATGATGTAATTGTTATTGATTCTGGGATTCTTCAAGCAGAAGCAATTGAGAAAAATGATACTGATATTACATTCAAAGTCATTGAAGGTGAATGTGATATTACTACTAAGAGACATATAAATTTACATGGAAGACCAGTATCACTTCCAACTGTAACTGAACAAGATTGGAAAGATATTGATTTTGGTATAGAAAAAAAAGTAGATTTTATAGCATTATCCTTTGTACGTACTGCTGAAGATGTTGCTGAAGTACGTGAACATTGTCATAAAAATGGAGTTAATATTCAAATAATATCAAAAATAGAAAATTTTGAATCAACACAAAATTTAGAAGATATAATAGTAGAATCAGATGGTATAATGTTTGCTCGTGGTGATTTATCATGTGAAATTTCTTATGGTGAAGTACCAACAATGCAAAAAAAAGTAGTATCCTTATGTTCATATTATAATAAACCAGTAATAATAGCAACTCAAATGGTATTATCAATGGTAACAAATATTCAACCAACAAGAGCAGAAGTTTCTGATATAGGAAATTCAGTATTTGAAGGAGCAGATGCTATAATGACAAGTGATGAGACTACTAAAAGTAAAAATCCAGTTAATGTAATTAAAACAATGGCTAAAGTTGTAAGAGAAACTGAAAGTAATGTTTATTCAATATGCGAGAAACCAGATTGTGATGATTGCTTTGGTGTTTTACATAGAGGTAGATTACAAAGAAGTGGTTTTGAATCTGTTAATTATTATAGGAAACCTATGAAAAATAAAAATTTACAAAGACAAAGTTCAATTGATACTAGAAGGAAATTTTCTTGTACATCAATTGATATGAATCCTAATTTAATGAAAGAAAATATTATTCACATTTTACCTTTTGTTACAGATGATATTGAATGTATTGTTTGTTATGGAAATGATGATGATTATTTTGCTAAAAATGTTTCTGCTAGTAGAATGAATATTCCTATGTTTTGCTTTACTGCTAATAAAATGCTTTGTAATCAAATGAATTTAATTTGGAATATGCAACCTATTTTTAATAAGGATATTGTTGATGATATTGAGAAAAGTGTTAAAATTATTGATGAGTATTTTTTGAAGAGAAGAGTTAGGAAATATTTGTTGATTTGTGATTATTTTGTTGATAATAGGAAGGATCCTTTAATTCAAGTTAGAGTTATTGATTGATTTATATGTAATTTATATTTTTTTTAAAATTTGATTTTTTTATTTTTGAATATTTTGTTTTGTTTAATTATTATTTAAAAAAAAGAAATTATATAATTTGTAATTTATTAAATATCTTTAATTATAATATTTATTTATACTTTAAAATAATATTACTCAATCATTAATATTAGGATGAGGAAAGGGTTTTTTATTTATTTGAAATATTAAATTATTATTATTTTTCTTGTTAAATAAAGGTTCAAAGCCATTATTAAATAAATTTAATGTTTTATCATTATGTAAAGAAAAACTATAATTAATTTCCATATAATTATAATCATTAAAACTCAATAATCCTTTTTTTAATTCCTCTACATCATTATATAATTTAAAAAACCTAATTATTTCAAAATAAATCGATATATTTCTATATATATCTATAATATTTAGGTTGAAAATTTTTTCTTTTTTACAAAATATAATATTCATAATTATTGAAAAATTTAATTCTTTTGTATAATCTTTTTTATTTTTTTTATTAGATAAATTATTTTTTAATTTATCATTATTATCAGAATTGCTTTTATTATTATTATATAATATATTTTCACTATTTTCCTCACTGGCTAAATTACTTTTATTTTTATTATATATAAAAACCATATTCGGTTCCCTAATATTACTTGTTTGTGGAGATTTATTTACATTCAAAATATTAATATTTGTTTCATATTTTCTAAGAGGTCTAATAAAATCAAATTTATTCTTTATATTTAATTTAACATCAAAGAAACTAAATAAAAAGAATTTATAATAAACATTCTCAAAAATATAAACTAAAATATTTCCACAAATTAAAATAAATTTAGTCATTCCTGCAATATCCGCACTAATACTAGCAAATTTTTTATAATTTCTACTATAAACAATCCTATCAGCAGAAGCTCTAACAATCATAGTCATAAAATGATTATCAATATTTCTCATATCATAATGCTCAATACTTTTATCAAATCCATAATATTCTTCTTTTTTTTTATAATCAAAAAATAAATTTGAATCTGTTTCAATTTGATTTACTCTGAAATAAACCCATAAATCTTTATAAATAATTGATGATATTGTAGTATATTGATTAACTCCATTTAAAGTTACTGGATTATTATAATTAAAAGGATTAAATTTAATATCACTTACAAACATTCCAAAATATCCTCCTTTTAACATTTCTATTATTTTTTCTTTTTCTTCACAATTTGAATTTTTATTTTTTTCATCACAAAATTTAAAATCAAATGTTAAGTAATTCCAATAATTTCTTCCATAATCACCTTCTAAAATAAGTTCTTCTGGATTTTCAATACAATACAAATTATTTAATGATAATGTGTGAAAGTAATCTTTTAAAATTGATATATTTATTTTATCACATGTTATTATTTGAATTGGATAAATTTTTACTATTTCATTACCTAAATTATCATAATTTTTTTTAATGTAATTTGCAGTAACAGTATAAATACTTTCATTAACATAATTTGTATAATTTTGATATTGAAGTGAAAAAGTAAATAAAAAATTCTTTGATAAATTAATTGGAATTGGATATTCATCTGTGAAAACTGTTCTTATTATTGATGGATTTTTTCTATTAAATAATTGTAATCCATAATATACTACAAAAAATAATATAATTATTATTGATATAAAAGACATAATTTGACTAAATAATGTATAATATTTTTTTGAACCATTTATATGAAATGATTGGTGAATTCCATATAAAACAAATAAATCAAAATAGGATGCCATTGAAATATAATTATATTTTTAAAAAATAATATATAAAAATATACTATTATGTATTTTACATAATTTTATGTTTATTATATAAAAAAATTAAATAAAAATCTATTAAAGAGAAATATTAAAATTCATAAAATGAAAAAATACAAAATTATAATTATTTTAAATCAAATTAAAAACAATTTTTAAATAAAAGTTTTTTATAATTTTTTTTATTAAATAATAAATGAATAGTTATTTTAAATAATAATATAAATGGGAGCATCAATTACAAAAGCCTGTAATTGTAAATGTGGACAAGAAACAGATGAAGAAGAAATTAATAGAAATAGTACAAATAATCCAGATTCAATTAGTAAAAATAAAAAAAATGATAATGATTCAAATAATGTGATTAATACTTCAAAATCAAACAATAAAAAAAAAAATAATAACAATCATCCAAATTATGAAAATGATTTATCTATTATTAAAGAACAAGAAAATGGAGAATTTGGTATTGATTTAAATGAACCTACAGTAGAAAATTTTGACAATGAACCTTTTAATTCTGGTAGAAAAGAATATTCTAATTATAATAATAATAATAATTCTAATTATAAAAATGGAAATTATAATATGAATAAAAATTTAAATCCTAATTTCAATTCTAATAACTTTAATAATGATAATTATAATCCCAATAATCAAAATTATCCTAATAATCAAAATTATAACCCTAATAATAAAAATTATCCTAATAATCAAAATTTTAATCCTAATAATCAAAATTATAATCCTAATAATCAAAATTATCCTAATAATCAAAATTATAATCCTAAAAATCAAAATTTTACCCCTAATAATCAAAATTATAATCAAAATAATCAAAATTATAATCCCAATAATCAAAATTATCCTAATAATCAAAATTTTAATCCTAATAATCAAAATTATAATCAAAATAATCAAAATTATAATCCTAATAATCAAAATTATAATCCTAATAATCAAAATTATAATCCTAATAATCAAAATATTCCTAATTATAATCAAAATAATCAAAATTATGACCCCAATATTCAAATATATAATAATACTCAAAATTATGATCCAAATAACCCAAATTATGGACAAAATAATCAAAACATGAATAATAATAGTAGAAATAAAAATGAACATATAAATCCAAATGAAATTAATATAGATATGGAAGATGATATTTATTTAGGAAATCCAATTAATAAAAAATTAAATAAAAATACATTAAAAATTTTTAACATTCCTATAAACAAAGTATCAACTCAAAATTATAATTCTAATGTAGAAAAGAGTTTTAATTCAAAATTAAATAGAACACATACAAATCCAAATGATAGTATTATACATTTAAATCATAGTTTAAATCACAGTGTAATTATAAGTGGAATTTATAAATTAAATGATTTATTCATTCATTTAAGAAATAATAATAATAATGATGAATTAAATGAATTTTGGAAAACTATAGATATTCATTCAATTATTTCTAATAAAAAATTAAATTCAAATGATCCTGATGAAATTATGTTCAATGGTAATATTAATAAAATGATACTTTCAAATATATTTAAAAATTGTTCAATGAATATTCAAAAATTTTGTATTTTAACAAAAAATAAATTCTTTATATATCAAAATAAAGAAAATTTCTTACTTACTAAAAATTGTCAAAGAGTTATTACCTTGAATCAAATTGAAAATTGCGGAAGAGTTGATTTGCGTTTATTAAATATTCAATATTTATATGATTATTTTTATATGTATATTGAACTTAAAGATGAATATAAAAATGATTTTATAAATGAAGATGAAGTTTATAAAATAGTTAAAAAAGAACAAAATGGTCAATTTTTCATTTTATTTTCTAAAGATGAAAAAATAGTTAATCAATGGGTTTTTGTTATCAATTATTTTTTAAATTTAAATAATAGATAATGAAAACATTTGATTTTAAATAAAAAAATTTTTAAATTTTTATTAAAAAATAATCATAATATAAATTGTATAGCAAATATTATATTATTTTTTTATTTCATTTAATTTTTTCATTTGTCAATTGATTTAATATATATTGAATAATCTTTTTATAATTATCATTTTCATAAAATATTTTATTATTATTAGTTTGAAAATTCAAGTTTTTTTCTAAATATTATTTATTTAAATTATGAAATAAATTTACATATTTTAATAATAATTATTAATTTAATAAATTAATTCTTTTCTTATTTTTTAAGTTTATAATTTTAAAAAAATATATATCATTGATGATATATTATAATAATATTTAAATAATAATAATTATTTTAATCTTCATTTTGAAGATTTGTTGTTATTTTAGTAAAAATTTCATTTTTCATTTTATTTAATTCAACTCTAACATCATTATTACTATTTCCAGCAATTTTTTTTAAAATAGGAATTAAATCAAAAAGTGTAGAATCCTTCTTATTATCACCATTAAAACTTTTAATAAATATACCATTTTCTTTTTGTAATTTGAAACTCTGTGGCATATTATCAATAATAATTACTTTAGATAAATCTCTCCCTAATTTACTTAAATCTTTAACAAAAACATTATCCATAATAATAGTGTGTTGTCTATATAAAATCTTATCAAAAAATATTTTCTTCTTATCTATAATATTTAAAATAGGATCTGCATATTCACTTGTTCCTGCTGTAAAAAGTATCATTTCAAAAATTTGTCTCATTTCATTTAAAAAATTATATAAATTTGGTCTTGGTCTTAAAATTCCTCTTCCTTTTTCATCTAATTTATAATTTATTAAAGTATCATCTAAATCTAAAACTAATGTAAAATCTTTTCCATTTGATAATTTTTTATCTAAATATGGAATTGTTATTTTTTTTTGATCTGATATTGAATCATTTATAATATATGATAATGAATCTCCAGTTTTTGAATAATCTATATTTATTTTTTTTATAAAATATTCATTTAATGTGTTTATTGATATTGAATTGATTTTTTTAAAATAATTATTTAATGATACTGTATTTATTTTATTTCTACTATTTTGATTTTGTTTGAAAATATTACTTATTAAGGAATAAATAACATTATTACCTATTTTTAATTGTGAAATGTTATCATTTTTATTATTAATTTTCTTTTTCAATTTAGAACTAATAATATTTAATAATTTATTAATCCAAATATTTGTATTTGTTTTAATATTTATAGAAGATAAAATATAATTACAAACAATTAAATAATTTTGATATATTTCAGTAATTAAATTTTTTAATAAATTAAATATTGAATGTGTAATTGACGAATCTCTTAAAATTTCATATATCAAAATGATAGAAAGTAATTCTAATATTATAGTTTCATGTGCAATTTGAAATTCATAATTATTTTTTTCTTTATTAAAAAAATTCTCAAATTTTCCACAAAATGAAGTATAAGAATAAAAATTCCACCACTCAATACATAATGAAGGATGTGGACTTTCAATTTCAAAACTATTAACAATATTAAATATTTTTTCTTCTAAAACTATTAAATCTTCTAATTGAATTATTGTACTTGTTTTTTCTTTTATTTTATTATCATTTAAATTTTTCCTTATAGATATATTTTTTTCTGTTACTGTATGAGATTTATTAATATGAATTTTATCATCTTCATCTTCTTTTTCTTTTTCTATAAAATTTGTATTATTATAAATTCTTGATTTTAATCCAAATGAATGATTTGAATTATAAACTTTACTTGTATTTGGACTATTATTAGTAGATTCATATTTGGAATTTTCATCATATTTATCTTTAGAAATGCATTTAATAAAATTGGTATTATTATTTTTTATATTATTTAAATAAGTTATACTTCTTAAAAAAGAATTTTTTTGTTTTTTATTTTTAATATTAACATTATCATTTATTGACATTGATGAATAAGAAGAAAGATTACTAATTGTAGGAACATGATTTTGAATACTTTCTTTATTTTCATCATTTGATTTTTCTAAATCAAATTGAATATTTTGATCTATTTTATTATCTTCTAAATTATTAATTATATTTTTATTTATCATATTATAATTATTATTATTATTTGTTGAACTCATTGATAAAGATCTATTTGCATTATATGTCATAGATGAAGGCATTGTTTTATTAATTAATTTTGATTCAAAATTCATTGAATTATCTTTTTTTTTTCCTAAATGTGTATTTAAATAAGACATATTTTTTGATTGAATTGAATCATTATTAGAAAAAGAATCTGATAAATCATTATTTTGATGTAAATGTCTATTTGATTTTAGAAAAAGTTTACTTTGAAATGAATCTTTAGAAATTGAAAAATTTGAATTTTCATCTTTTTTATGATTACTATTATAAATTTTAACATTATCTTCATAGGCACAAATTAAATGTTTAATTTGTTTTTTTTCTTTTTCATATTCCCTGGAAATTTCATTTGAATTTGGTTCTTGTTTTAATATATTTGCCATCATTGCATTTAATGATCTACTTCTTTCTTTATTAGGTAAAATATTTGAGTATATTAAATTAGAGTTTTTCATTTGATTTTTTATAGAATTCCCTTTTGTCAAACAATGGTTTATTAATAATTTACTTTTTGTCATTTTTTTTGCAAAAGAAAGAAATTGATTTTTATCCAGGGTTAAAATTCCTGATGACATTTATATTAATTTAATTTTATTTCATATAAATTTGAAATTAAATAATTTTAAAAAATAAAGAATAAAAAAATAAAATTTTTATTTTATATCAAAAAGTTTTTAAAATCAAAAAATGTGTAAACATATTTACAAACATACACGGAAAAAAGATGTTTCTTATTGTATTATTTGTGGAAGTCTTTCATATAAAAATATTCCTTCATTATCATTTCAATTTAATAATAATTATGAAATTGGATTTGATCCTCTTCTTTTAAAATTTCACCATTCAAAAAAAACAATAGATTATTCAAATAATTCAAATATTCAATATATTTCAATTAGATATCTAGGAATAAATCATATTAAAATGTTATCAACTTATTTTTCAATTTCTAAAACTTTAACTCATAAAGCAATTAATTATTTAGACCAAATATATTTAAATGATCCTACAATTTCTTTAGATTTAATTGAAAAAATATCATCTGTTTGTTTATTATTAGCAGTTAAATTTAATGAATGTTGTACAATGGAATCTCAAATTAATATTGGAGATTTTATTCATTTATTATCATCAAAAATTAATAATTTAAATGAAATTGAAATATTATGTTTAAAAACATTGAATTATGAGCTTGGAATTTATTCAAGTTATGATTTTATTAATTTATTTTTTTCTCTTGGATTAATTTTTCCTAATTATACTAATATTAATTCCAATTGTAAAGATTCAAATGTAATGAATATGTACTTAAAATGTATAAATATTTTAGAAGTAATTATTGATGATTATAGATCTTTAGAGTTTACTCAATATAATATAGCAATTTCAATAATAGCAATGGGTGTTTCAGATTCAAAATTTTTTTCCATTGAAACATTTAAATATATTTATGGTATTAATTTATTAAAAGAAAAATATGTAAAATGTCAATTGGATTTAAAATCAATATATTTAAATAATTATTATTTTAATAATAGGATTGACTTTTGTAATAGAATTAGTTTAAATTCTCATGATTCGGAGTCCACATATGATAATTCTGTTTCTGAATAAAAGATAAAAAAATGTAATATATATACAACTTTTCATTTTGTATGGGTATAAATATTTTATATTTGTGATTCCAAAATAGATTATTCATTATATATATTTAAGAAATTAAATTAATGATTAATGATTATAAGAGTAAATTAGAGAAAATATAGTATTATTTTTAATAATTTAAACAATTAATTGGTTTATTAAAAATAAAATATTAATTTAATATCATTCTATAATAATAAATATATTTCAGAAAAAAAAATAATATAAACCATAATAAATTTTATATCAATTCAATAAAAACAAACAAGAATATATATATAATTAAATAGATTATTAATAATTTTATGCTAATTAATCCACATAAAAAAAAGTATTATCCAAAGATTGTAGTTTATTTATATTTACCTAAATATTTAACAATCTCTTGTTGCCATTTATATTGTTCATTAGGCATCATAGATAAAATAACACTAATCATCATATCCATTTTCATATTAACTTCAGATAAGAAAATTTCTTTAGTTTCATTTTCTGAAATTTCTTCTAAATAAATACCCATAACAATAAATTCAGCTCTAACTCTTTTTTTAGTAATAGGATATTCATCTCTATCAATACTATAATTTAAAATTAAGCAAGCTTTATTATTCCCACCATAATTTCTATATAATCTTTTAACTTGAACAAATTCTCTATCAGTATAAATTAAAGGCATTTTTAAATATAAATAAGAATATTCAACTTCAATATCATTTTCAATTGTTTTTTCTAAAATTTTACCTTTTTTATACATTGGTTCAATTTTTTTTCTTTCTTCAAAATCATTTAAGAATCTTACAACTTTTTCAAAAGGGAATTTTAATATATTATAAGTTTTAACTATTCCTATTTTTCTTTGTTTACCTTCATCTTCAATAAAAACTTTTTTTAAATATACATTTACTCCTTTTTTTGATACTGAATGTTCCCAACCAAATTTGTTATTTTTTGATACATCTTCATTTATTAAATTTACTAATAAATATTCTTTTTCATTATCTGTTGAGTAATCTAATGGTAATTTAATTGTATTGTCTTTATTTGTTATTATTTTATATTTTTTTCCAATTTTAGAATTTGTTTTTAAACTTTTATATTTTGAAGGATATTTTGAAAATGTACTTTCTTTTGTTTCTTCTCTGATTATTGATAATGTTGGTTTTAAATTTTCTGCTAATTCTAGAGAATTATTAAAATAATTGTTATTAGTTCTATTTGTTGGATATGCATATAATAAAATAAAATTGTAATCTTCTTTACTATATTCTTTTTTATTTTTTCTATCTCCTTTTAATTGATATTTTATTTTTTTTGGTTTTTTAAATAAATCAGTTAAAAGATAATTCCTTTCACTAAATAACATTTTTTTTTATGTTTAAAAAAATTCTAAAACTCAAAAACCAAAAAAAAAAAAAAATAAAAAAAAAAAAAAAATTAAAAAAAAAAAAAAAAAAAAAATAATTAATTTAAAATGGAACGCTTTCTTTCCTATGATCGTTTAATCTCATATCACAGAAACAGATATGACATTCCCGACTTTCCAGAAGACAAATTAGGAATAGCATACCTTGATGAAAAATATGAGCAATTTTGGTTACATTTAGTAAAACTAAACTTAGATTTAAACATGGTAAAAAAGGTAATAAAAGAATGTTACAACCAACTTCAAAATGGAGAAGAAGTATATAAATTTGCTCTTCAAAATTCTCCTTTATTCGACACAATATTTTATTATATGCAACATTTTAAAACTGAACCAGAAGATGAATATAAACATTTTTATGATGAAACTAGAATTTTAGCTTCAATGTGTTTTAAACAATTTTGTCGTGTTGGTGATGTAAAAGAAAAATTAAATGTATGTAAATATATTGAAGAAATTCATTTGTCTTTTGATGATGAAGTTGAAGATGTTAGAATTAATGTTTATTTAGGTTTATTATATTTTTCTCAAAGTCGATTTGGAATTGATGCTTTAGTTGAAAATAAAGTTCTAGTTCAAATTATTAAAAAATTAACTGAGGAGAAATCTATGATTGTTTTAAATTTAATTCTAATGTTAATTAATGAGATATTAAATTCTCAAGATGCTCCTATTATTTCTTTAAAAAATGAAATTTTATTAAATTTAAAATTATATATTAATTGTAGTGATTTGGATGTTTTAGAAAATACCATTTTAGTTTATGGTTCTATTTCTATTTGTGATGAAGGAAAAGATGCTTGTGTTAAAGAAGGAACTATTATAAAAAACTTTTTGGAAAAATTAAAAAAATTTAATGAAGATAATTCAATTGATAAAGAAAAAGCTTTGAAAATTTTAATTGGATGTGTTAGATTTTTAATGAATGTTTCAATATTAAAAAGAGGTAAAGTTGAAATTTTTGAAAATAATGGAATTGAAATTTTATTTAGTTTACTTGAAGGTAATTTTAAAGATGATGAACAATTAATTCTTGATATTTTACAATGTATTACTAATACTGCAGAAGAACCAAGAGCTAGAATTGCTTTAAGAGGAGAAAAATATTTAGATAAAATTAAAGATTTTAGAAATCATCAAGATGAATTAATAAGTGAACAAGCACAAATTTGTGTAGATGTTATTACTTGGGAACCTTAAATATTATAATTTTAAATAAACATTTTTAATTTTTAAAAATATTTTTAAAAAAATTTTTTTATTTTTTATTAGATATATAAAAATAATAATGAATATTGATAATGATGAATTATTAACTCAACCTGAACAGCATAATCGAAAAAAATATCCTTCTTTTTCAAATCATATTAAAAAAAAAATTAAAATATTAAATTCAAATAATGAAAAAATAATGTCATCAATTAATAAAAGTACAAATAAAAAAACACATTTTTATATATCAAATAAAGAAAATATATCACAATTTCAAACAAATGATGATAATGATAAAATATTAAATATAAATTCAGATAGAAAATATTCTATAAATAATTCATTTATTCCTGAAAAATTTAAATTAAATTCAGAAAATATTCAAATTTCTGGAAGAAAAAGTATGAAAGACCCAAAAAATTTAAAAAGTATTGAATCATTTGAAGAAGAATTTAATGAAGAACACTTTGATCCTTTAGCAATTCCACCTGAAGATTTAATTTTTAATCATCCTTTATTAAGACCTGGTGCTTTAAAAAAAAAGGTAAAAAAGTATCTTTTAATAAAAGATCCACAAATTAAAAAAAAAAATAAGAAAGATATGAATAAAACTCAACGTTCATTTTCAAAGAGAATTTTAGATAAGATTTATAAAGAAAATTTATCTCTTGATAAGAAAGTTAATCATATTAAAAAAAATAAGCAAAATTTTAATTTGAATAATTATCAAAGATTATTATTAAGTGTTGGAGATCCTATTTTGTCAAAGGAATCTTTTATAAGATTAAATACTGCTTTTGGTGATATAAGAGAAGAATGTGGAAAAAATTTTGAAAAAGATTATAATTTTATTAAAGAAATAGAAGAACAAGAAAGAAAAATTGTTAGTAATATAAATAATTCTGAAAAATCATATTTAAAGCTTTTATTAGATAATTCTAATAATGATAAGAAACTATTAAAAGAATTTAATAAAACTGCTCTTTTACTTCCAAAAATTAAATTTAGAAAGATGAATTTGAATAAAAAATTACAACTTAAAATTTGAAATAAAAATTATAATAATTAATTTATAAATAGGGCATTTAATATTTAAAAATTATTTGATTTGTAACATTATATCTACATATTTTATTTAATATAAAACAACCAATTTCAATAATCCTTAATTTTAATCAAAAAAACAAAAAAAACAATTCCATAAATAAATTCATAACCAATAAATAAAAAAAAATAAAATGTTTATTCACAAAAAATTAAATAAAAAAAATTACTAAAAACATTTAAACATTTTGATAATAATGAGGAACTTGTTGAAGAATAATTTTTTTAGCATCCCCTCCACAATAATCTTCAATAACTTTAAACAAATCAAAAATTCTTCCTTTATACTTTTGATTAAATGATCTCTTATTTAATTTTTGTAAAATTAAATCTAAATAAGGAATAGCATATTCCTTAACAATTTTAATAACCATTTCACATAAATCACAAGAAAACAAAAAAGTTTCTTCATCATTAGAATTAATCCCTTTTCTCAAAGAATAAAACAACTGATTTAAAATAGGAATAATTTTTTCTTTAACATTAACATTAGCCATTAATAATTCTTTACATGATTGTCTAGAAATAAATTTATAAGGATGAACATTTTCAATAATACCATCAAAGCAAATAGGTAAAATTGAATAATAATCTATTTTATTAAAAGGAATATCCCATTGTAAATAATTTTTAGCTCCTCCATTTTGTAAATGACAAGGTATTCCTCCTAAAGAATAAATTCGACCAAATTTTGTTTTGTATTTTTCATTTGGAGATGAAAATGGATTTGAAAGTTTTGTTTTAAATTTATCTGATGGTTTTTTTATAAATGAATCATAATTTTCAAAAGTATTTTGTTTTAGGACTTTGTGATTTATTGGAATTACTCTATTATAATTGTTTCTTGTTGGCTTTTTTGGAAGTTCGTCATTCATGTTTAAATATGGAAATATTGGGATTTTTATTTTACTGTTTGGATTGTTGTAATTTATTAATGTTATTTCTTCAAGTTTTTTTGTTTTGGTTTTTGGAGTTTTTGAATTCATTTTTTTTTTTTTTTTTTTTTTTTTTTTTT
>Ga0256407_10006265_pt1 | contig 18485 bp, 11 predicted proteins | sample RumenRJG_04DNA_FD_193489 | JGI IMG/M metagenome (GOLD analysis project Ga0256407, IMG submission 193489) | Bovine rumen microbial communities from Lethbridge, Alberta, Canada - RJG_04 | ecosystem: Host-associated > Mammals > Digestive system > Stomach > Rumen | place: Canada: Alberta...
AAACCGAACATTATGGCGGCGACCTTTGGAAACATCTTGCTGAAAGAGGCGTTGTAATTGTCAGCGTTGAATACCGCACAGGCGCATTAGGTTTTATGGCTCATCCCGAACTCTCTAAAGAATCAGCAAACGGACATTCTGGTAATTACGGACTTTTAGACCAAATTTTCGCACTTAAATGGGTTCAGCGCAATATCAAAAATTTTGGTGGCGATCCTTCCAACGTTACAATTTTCGGCGAAAGTGCGGGTGCAATAAGTTGTAGTATTTTGTGCGCATCTCCTCTTACAAAAGGTTTGTTTCATCGTGTAATAAGTCAGAGCGGTGGCTCTTTTGCTCCTTATGACGATGCTCCGAGAAGTTTTTTAACGGGTGCTACACAACGTGCTGCCGAACAGCAAGGTCTTGAATTTCAGAAAGATATGAAAGCCAAATCCATTAAACAATTGCGTCAAATGGAGGCTTTTGCTATTGACGGCGACAACAAAAACAGCGGTGTTAGTTTTTGGCCCTGTGTTGATGGTTATGTTATCACCGATGACCTTTACCGTCTTTATGAAAAAGGCGAATACCGGGACGTACCCGTTATCGTGATGACAAATAGTGATGAAGGCGTATTGTTTTCTCAAAGAATGGATCCTGAGGTTTATAAAAATATGGGAAAAGCAATGTTCGGCGATTTTTTTGACGAAGCCTTAAAACTATATCCTGCAAATACTTCTGATGAAGTTTTTAATGCATTCGGAGATGTTTTCAGAGATTTGGGATTTGCATGGCCATCGTATGCTTGGGCAAAACTTCAGAACAAAACCGGTAAAAATCCTGTTTATTCAGCATTTTTAGCGCAACCCTCCACACGTAGTTTTTCAAACGATCCGCTTCGTCGCGGAGTCTCTCATGCTGATGATATTTTGTATTTGAACGGTGAATTTTTAACGCAGCCCGAAAAATATCCTAACGAATCTGCTCTTGCTGAAATTATTCAACAGTATTGGATTAATTTCGCTAAAACTGGCAATCCTAACGGTAAGGGGCTTCCGTATTGGCCTAAATTCGACGAAAACAAAACCACAACAATGCAATTTAGTTACGGAGCTTCGTTGATTGATTTACCTAACGCTGACAAAATTCATTTTATTGACAAAGTTTATCAACGTGTTCGTGAAATAACCGAGGCTAAACGGAAATAATAATAAAAAAAACGGCTGTCTTAAAAAAAATCAGACAGCCATTTTTTTTGTTTTAATTGTTTTTAAGAAAACTTTCCCATTCGTCTGTGAATTTTTCTTTTTCCTCGTTAGAGATTGAAGTTTTTGAAAGTGTACCGTCTTGATACCTATATTTTAAAATTTTCGGTTGTGAATTTTCCAAAGGTTGGGTATAATACATCACATCGTAACCTTGACCGTTTTTTTCTGCTATAAAAATCACTTTTGTTTTTCTGTCCCAAAAATTTGAAAAACCGATATTTCTTTGGTCAACTTTTTTGTCCTTGAAATCCTCTTCGCTCGTGAAATCATTAGCAGTGATTTTTTTGTAATCGTAATGAAGGTCTTCTTGAGGAACTTTTGAATAGATTTCTATTATTAAATCTTTTTCTTTGGCTAATTTTTCTTTTTTCGATACGAATTTTTCGCCGTCCCAATCGTATGAAACTTGATAATTCCCTTCCCAATGCGGAGAATCTTCAAATTCGCCGTAACCCTCATACGAAGAAGTTCCGGCACGCAATTCAAAACCTGTTGTGGATATATCAAGGCTTGGAGTGCATGACCAATCGGTATTTTCTTTCATTTTTGAAATTAATGTTTGAGGATCGGATTTTATGAAATTTTTGTCTACGAGTATCAATTTTTTGTCTTTGGGATAAGCTCTATAATCCGAATTTTTCGATTGAGGAATCTCTAATTCTATTTGTTTAATATTGCCGTTGTCCCAAATATATTCAGCAAATTCTCTTTCAAGATTTCCTTTTTGCTCGTTTTTAACCATATAAATATTCTCAATTTTTTTCCGAGTGAGAATTTTGTATTTTCCGTCATCGCATTTAAAAACACAACATGAAACATTCCATTCGATAGGATTGTTGCTGCTTTGCGGTTCGTACTTTCCTGTTTTGTCATAATATGTTGCATTATAACCGTTGTGATAGATATAGCAATTATGAAAATCTCCGAAATCCGATGCTTTTATGTATTCTGAATTTATTTTTTGCAAAATATCTTTTATCGGTTGCTCAGTGTATTTGTTTTCAGCGATTTCATTTTCTAATGTTATGACCAAAGGAACTGTGTAAACACGTATTTTTTCGATGTCGGAGTTTTCGTCTTTGGCATAAAACGAAATATAAATATCTCTTTTTTCGTATTTGTCTTTCTGAAGATGTTGTGTTATAATATAATATCCGTCTTTGGTTTCTTTCTTTATGTCGGTATCTTTCAGACAGTTATCTTTCTTGTAAGAAAGAACGTTCTTTATCGGGAAACCCACGGCAACAGGTTTTGAAACCGGGTAATTAAAATATCCGTTGTAAGGTGTTTCGTAATGATTTTTTTCTTGAGCGAAACCGATTTGTTTTGAAAAAACTGTGTAGGCGGAAATTTTATTATCATTGATTTCAAAATCTATAATTTTCTCGTTTGTTTGTTTATTGAAATAAGAATAGTCTTTCAAATAACCGTAATCTTTTTTGTATTTTTCAATATTTTCGAGATAGCCGCCCAACGAGCAGAAATAATCAAGATTTCCGTATTCTGTTATAAGGTTAGAAACATCGACGTTGTCGGATTGCGGAATAAATTTTTCGCCCGACCAATTATAACGCAGCGGCCAAAACGAGCTGTTTACAAACGTAAAACCTATTGTGTCAAATTCTACGTAGCAATTATAATAATCACCATAAAAATTGTTCAGTGGTTGTTTTTTCGGTTTCGGAAGGTCGGTTTGAGAAGTGTTTTCTTCCAAGTTTCCGTCTTTGAAATGAAAAGTTCTGAAACTATGATCTGTAATTTCGCTTGTATAATCTTCGTTGTATATGTTAATGAGGTTAAAAAGAGCCGCTGTCCAAGATTTGTCGGACATTTGATAACATTGAAGTTTATAAAAAGCGAGTCCGTCCAATTCGCCTTCAGCACCGGGAATCAATGAAAAATATTCCATACGGGTTTTTGACGGATATTTTTCTTCTTTTGAAATTCCTTTGTAATACTCATCAAGACCTTTGATGTCCCATTTTTTAGCGGTTGCAACACTTTTTTTGAGAGTATCGTTTGTTTCAAGAAGTTTTTCCCAAATGATTTTAGCGATGTTTTCTTGAGGTTCAACGTACTCAAATAGGGCTTGAGGTTGAGTGTTCGGAATTTCTTCCGGGATTGAGTTTTGAGTGGAATCAGTGTTGCTCTGATTTTGGTTAGAGCCTCCTGAACAAGCATAAAAAGCCAGTATCGGGAGCATTAATAGTAGAATTAATCTTTTCATATTGGTTGTTTTTTATAAGTTTATTTGGCAAAGATAATTAATTTGTCGTAAAAAAAAATAAAGTCGCTAAATTTTAGCGACTTTATTTTTTACTTTTTACCTTTTATCAGCGATACTATCCACAGTACTAAAATTGCTCCGAGTACACATCCGACAAAATGCCATATAGTTCCGTTTGGAAGCAATTTGTTGAAAGTGAAGTTTCCGACCCAAGAGCCTACCAAACCGATGATAATGTTGAGAATTAGTCCGTTGCCAGAACCACTGAAAATTTTACCGGCTAACCAACCGATTAGGCAGCCGATAACCAATGTTACTATTAATTCTACCATAATTGATGTTATTTAAACGTTAAAAAAAACTTATTGCACAAAAATACTAAAAAAATTAATGCAGTTGCAAAGTTTTCAAAAAATTTTTTAGTTATTGAATACTTACTTTTTGCGTTTTTATGCCTGTTTTAACGATATAAACACCGCTTTTTTTAAGTAGAATTTCCGTTCTGCTGCTTTCGGGTTTTATTGTTTTAACAATTCTGCCCGACATATCAACAATAACAATTTCTTGCGCTGCATTTTCAACGAAAATTGTCTTATTAAACGACCAGATTTTTACAGAAGAAAGTGTGATGTCATCGGTTGCGGTTACGGGCGCGGGATTAATTACAAACGTCTTTTCAGCGGATTTGTAATACAAAGGATTTTTGGCTGTGAGAGTTACGGTGTATTCTCCGGCGTTGATGCAGCCGCCTTCGGGAAGAGTTATAGTATAATCTTCGCCTTCGATGAGAATTTTATCGCCGTCTTTTACTACGGGAGTGAGTGCTTTTCCTGTATAAGTTTGGGCGGGGATTGTTATGCTTTCATCGGACATTCGTTTGATGTCGCCAATAAAGAAGCGATATTTACTTACGTAATTATCGTTAAATGTCGTCTCTGTTCCGAAAGGGACATGAATTTCAGTTGGGGAATCGGAATTGTAGAATGCTACTCCTTCAAATAAATCAGGCGAAGCGTACCACCAAACCTCTGCAGGATTTGCTTGAAAAAATGCATAATCTCCTATACTCGTAACGCTCTCTGGTATAGTTACAGATGACAATTTAGAACACCCGGAGAATGTCTCCTTTTCTATTTGTTTAACACCCTCAGAGATAATTACAGATGACAAATTAGAACAATTGGCGAATGCATATGGACCTATCGAAATTACTCCCTCAGGGATAATTACTGATGTCAGATTTTTGCAATTTCTGAATGCGTCCTTATAGATTGTTGTAACGCGATAGACTACGCCATCTTTGGTGATGGTGGCGGGGATTTCAAGCACTGAAGGTAGGTCGGATGTATGATTGAAAACTGCAGCTTTGCCGTTGTCGCTGAGAAAATATACAACGCCATTTTGTACTTCTTCCCTGCCTTCAGGACAAAAGATACCATGCTCATTTACTGTTCCGAATTTTATTTCCCAAATGGGGAATGATTCAGGAGACACATAGCATTTTGTGGGGCTGAACCCAAAAAGAACACCACCATCCACTGAGAGTTTTTCTGGGTCGTTTTTGAAATACACTGTTGCTAAATTCTCATTAGAGCCAAATGCTTCTTTACCAATGTGTGTTACATTTTTTGGAATAGTTAGCGCTGTCAAATTGTTCCCTTGAAATGCTCCTGAGCCAATACTCGCAACGCTTTCGGGTATGGTAATTGTTAATAATTTCCTTACGTGATTAAAATAGTAAAATGCTTCATCACCTATGGTTATAACGCCATCGGGTATTACTACATCACCGCCTTTCCCGATATATCTGCGTATTTCTTTTTTCGTATTATCGGAATATACAAAGTCGCCTTCTATGTAACCGTTTCGGCAATATGCTTTCCATGGAGAACCTTCTGCATTGCCATAATATTCTATGTTGCCACACCAAAAAAATGCTTCTTCTCCGATTCTTGTAACACTTGAGGGAATTATAATCTTGTCACAAAGATAAAATGCCCAGTTTCCTATACTTTCAACGCTATTCGGTATAGTTACGGATGTAAGACCAGCAGCATCACAGAACGCACATTTTCCTATACGAGTAATTCCGTCATTTATTATAACAGACTGAATTTCTAAATTCTCCCAAGGCTCATCGAAATCATAATCCGCCATTGCTCCAGTTCCACTAATGGTCAGAGTGTGGGTACTTTCATCATACACCCATGTCGCATTTTCGCCACAAGTGCCCGAGGTGGTTTGGGCGAAAGCAGATGCTGTAGCGAACATAGCCACGGCAAAAAGCATCGCCGCCGCTATACGCATTAAAAAATTATTTCCTTTCATATTTTATACAAATTTTGGTTATTAATATTATCTAATGCAAACAAAAAATCCCTTGCAGAAAGCCGTAGTTAGCGTTCTGCAAGGGATTTTTATATAAATATCCGAAAATAAGAGAGGTGATTTTACCCCCCCCCCGTACAAGTAAGGTTTACTTTTTGTATGGTATTTATATAGTTTTGCATAGTTGTTAAAGTTTTTTGATTTCCTCAAATGAAAGTTGTGTTACTTCTGCAATCTGCTCAATGGACATTGTGCCAATAGCTTTGAGATTGCGGGCAATAGCAAAGGCTTTTTGTTTTTCGCCTTCGGCACGACCTTCGGCACGACCTTCGGCACGACCTTCGGCACGACCTTCGGCACGACCTTCTGCAAGCCCTTCCGCACGCGCTTCTGTCCTCGCTATTTCCTTAATGGTTTCTTCTCTGTCAAGATTAAGCGATTCCAAATCCCAAAAACTGTCGTACTCACGTTGCTCTTCCTCCGTCAATTTCGTACAAATTTCAAGGGCTTCTTTGGTGTCTGCATTCTCCAAAAGTTCGTTTGAAATGTCAGAGTTTTCCCCCGCATTTATCGAGGTCAAAAAACTTTGCCAAAGCCTCAGCATTTTATGCTGCGCTTTATCCTGAGCCTGAAATTTCGGCAACTCAATACATACAACCTCTATACCCGGAATCGTACTTTCAGGATTGTCAACTTCCGACATTTTATAATAATGGTAATTATTGTCGGTATCCTTTTGATAGACGTCGTTGAGGATGTTCACGGCATAGATTTTTTTCATTTTGTAATATCTGATGCCTTTTTTATAAAGCGTTGCATAAAGTTTTGAACAATTATACATTACGCGGCGCAAAAAGTCAGCAGACCAATACATTTGCATTTCGACAATGAAATACGTATCCTCTGCTACCTTGCACTTAACATCAACAACACTGCGCCTTTTTCCGTCAGTAAGAGGTATAATTTCTGACGGCAAGTACTCAATGTCATTTATTTTATCTTTGCCTTCTAATTTTAAAACAGCATTCAAAAGGCTGATTGTCAAATTTTTATGTACACCGAACACTTTTTTGAAAACAACGTCGGTTTTCGGGTCGTAATATTGCATAATCTTCTAACAATTAAAAAATAAAACAACTACACATTAAATCTAAAATGCATAATATCACCGTCTTGAACGACATAATCTTTGCCCTCAATGTGGATTTTTCCTGCATCACGGCAAGCTGCCTCCGAGCCTAATTTGATGTAATCTTCCATTTTGATAACTTCGGCTTTGATAAAACCTTTTTCAAAATCGGAGTGGATTACGCCCGCAGCTTGAGGAGCGAGTGCGCCTTTATGAAACGTCCACGCTCTTGATTCTTTCGGTCCTGAGGTGAAAAACGTTTCCAAATTTAGCAAATGATATGCAGAACGTATAAGTTTCACAACGCCTGATTCCGTTAATCCCAAATCATCGAGAAACATTTTTCTGTCTTCGTAGCTTTCCATTTCAGCGATTTCTTCTTCGGTTTTTGCTGCGATAACAAGTATTTCCGCTTTTTCGTCTTTAACGGCAGCTTTTACGGCTTCAACGTATTTGTTTCCCGTTAAAACCGATTTTTCGTCAACGTTGCAAACATACATTACCGGTTTTGAGGTTAAAAGAAACAATTGTTTAGCTGCGATTTGTTCGTTTTCATCAAGCTCCACGGTGCGTGCCGATTTGCCCTCTGACAATGCCGCTTTATACTTGTCCATAACCTGTAACAACATTGCCGCATCTTTGTCTTTTGCGGTTTTGGCTATTTTTTCGGTTTTGGCATAACGCTGCTCTATCGTTTCAAGGTCTTTGATTTGAAGTTCGGCATCAATTATTTCTTTGTCCCTGACAGGGTCTATCGTGCCGTCCACGTGCGTTACGTTTTCATCGTCAAAACATCTTAAAACGTGGATTATGGCATCTGTTTCGCGGATATTCGCCAAAAATTTGTTGCCTAAACCCTCGCCTTTGCTTGCTCCTTTTACTAAGCCGGCGATGTCTACGATTTCTACTGTAGCCGGTACTACTTGAGCCGGTTTGTCAATTTTTTCGAGTTCTATAAGTCTGTCATCGGGAACGGTTACTACGCCCACATTAGGCTCTATCGTGCAGAACGGAAAGTTTGCTGCTTGAGCCTTTGCACTTGACAGACAATTAAATAACGTGGATTTGCCGACATTAGGCAATCCTACTATGCCGCATTGAAGTCCCATTTAATTTTGTTTTTTTTCTACCTCTTCAACAATTGAATTTTGCGATTTAAAATACATTATAATGTATGCTATTAACGCTAATAAAATAAGCGATGAAGCAATTGCCGCGATTATAGAGCCGATTTTTACCGATTTAGGTGCGAATCTAAACTCTACCGTATGTTCTCCTTGAGGAATTTTAACGGCTCTTAAAATATAATCGGCGCAAACGTGTTCAGTTTCTTTTCCGTCGATATAAGCCGTCCAACCTTTCGGATAATAAATTTCAGAAAATACCGCAACTCTTTCTTGAGCTGCCATGACGTTATATTTCAAATAGTTAGGTTTGTATTCCGCTAACGAAATCACGCTTTGGTCGTCTGAATAAATCTGCTCTTTGGGCAGGTTTTGAACAAATTCGGGGAAATGGTTTTTGTTGATAACAGCCGTTTGTTTCGGGTCGGTTGCTTTTAGCCTTCCGATTTCTGCGTCAGCGGTTTCCACAACGTCAAACTTATTAACGAACCACGCATTGCCGTAAGTTTTGAGGTTAATCAGCGGCATTTGTGCGGGGTTAAGAATTACGAATTTGGTGTTAAGCATATTCAAAACGGGATTATTTGAAATATAATCCGAGAATTTTTCGGGTTGCTGACTTGCCAACATTCTTGCATAATTTACGGTCGGAGCGAGCAATGTGTCAATAAATTCTTGATAGCGACGCATTTTAGCACCGTGATAACCACCGATTGTTTTGTGATAATAAGGCGTAATACCGTCGTTGAAAACGTTAGCCGAAAGATTCAAAACTCTAAAATCGGGGTCGGTATCTTTCATAATAAACTGATCTGCCGTTGAGGGACGGAAAACGTTTGAAACGTTTTGGTCTTGTTGATAGTTTTTGGGACCTAAATATCTGTAATCCACAGCCCAAAGGTCAATAACGGCGAGAATGCCGATTATGATAAATACTTTGCTTGTTTTTACTTTTTCTGGTTTCAACAGAAGGAGTAAAACGCCCGGAATCAAAATGAATAAAAGCGACCTTAAAGCATCACTGCGTAAAATTGCTTTTCTTGCGTTTTGAAGTTCGGTTTCAAACGAAGTGTATGCTGAAGCCTGTTCGGGGTGAGCAGCTTTGATTTCGTTGAGGTTTTCAAATTCCTGAGTTGATAACAAACTGCCTGAAAGTGAAGGCAACAACCAGAAAATCAAACATAAACCAGCTGTTAAACCTAAACTGATATAAATATAATTCTTTTTGGTTTTAAGAATTTCGGGTTTGTCATAAATTGTTTTGAGAGCCATCATAGCCACAAACGGAATTGCAACTTGAGCAATTACCAAAGCCATTGACACAGAACGGAATTTGTTGTACATCGGAAAATAATAGAACAACAAATCGGTAAACCATCCGGCATTGTTTCCCCATGACATTAGGAGAGAGAAAACTGCCGCTGCAAGCAGCCACCATTTAGCGGAATTTTCCACGATGAACATTCCTAAAACGAATAAGAAAATTATTACCGCACCTACATAAACGGGTCCTGAGGTAAAAGGCTGATTGCCCCAATAACGTGAAGAATTTTTTACGGGTTCTAACATTTCTTGTTTTTCTACGGCATTAACGGCGTTTTTGTCGTTGCCGATTGCAGAGGATTCACCGCCTTTGAAATCGGGAATCATCAACGTAAAACTCTCACCTATGCCGTAGCTCCATGCCATAGCATAATCTTTGTCCAAGCCGGAGGATACTTGTTTGTTAGAGAGTTCGCTCTGACTGCGGGTAGAATATTTGCTGTATTCCCAAGTTGTCCAAAGGTTGGTGATGTTGGGTAAAACGGCAAAAACTACGGCTATCAAAGCCACGAGCGTTGATTTTGAAAAACTTTTTATCCAATCGGGATTTTTATCTTTCTCCTTAAAATCTACTATAAACTTGTAAACTACGTACATAGCGCACATAATTGCCAAGTAATAAAGTATTTGCGTATGGTTGCAGGCAATTTCTATTCCCAAAGAAAAAGTCAGCAAAAGTCCGCCGACTATATATTTTTTCTGATAACAATAAATCATTCCGGCCAACACCGGAGCCATGTAAGCTATTGCATAACATTTAGTTATATGTCCAGCTGCGATAATGATAATGTTATAACTCGAGAGCGCAAAAGTCAAAGCACCGATAACGGAAATGGTGTTTGAGAATTTCAGACTTTTGAGCAAAACATAAAATCCCAAGAGATAAACGAATAAAATCGCCATAGTGGAATACGGCAAGAATAAATGCAGAAACCTTTGAAGCATAAGGTGAATGTTAAAAGTTTCCGGAGATTTAATCTGATAAGCGGGCATACCTCCGAACATAGAATTAGTCCATGCGGAATATTCGCCTGTTTTATCTTGGAACTGATTGATTTCGTGTGCCATACCTTCGGCATGGATATTATCGCCCTGCATTAGGGATTCCCCGTTAAGTTCGGGGTAAAAGTAAATTACGCTTATAGCAATGAATGCAATCAAGGTCAGACAGACCGTTAAAACATCTTTGGTAAAAACGTGCTTTTTCAAAAATTCGTTCATGTTCTTTCTTTTTATTGGCTGCAAAGATAATAATTTTTTTTATCTATTGTAATTTTTTTTATTATCTCGTTTTATTTTTCTAAATTGCAAGGCATAACAAAAAAACTTTTTAAAAGATTATGTGTTTAAAAATCAATAAAATAACTTTGTTTTCGGCAGTCTTTGCCGTACTTTTGCCGTTTTCTTCTTGCAATAGAGGAAGTAACGGTTGCAACGAAAAATCATTCTCTTTTGATGAAATTATCACAAATTATCACAATGCGTATTTCCCTAGTAAAAAATCTCAGGAGAAAAAATTCGCAATTTATCTTGATTATTCGGGCAGCGTGAAAGTTGCTTTTAGGGACGACAACACGGCTAATTTTTATCAGCTTTTTATTAACAGTTTAAAAATTTCTACTGTTGATTTTTTCCAGGTTAATAATTTCAGCGTTGATAAAATTGCAGGACTTCAGACTTCGGAACTTTACAAAAAGGTTAAAGATGCAAATAAATTCAAAGGTGATAACGCACCGCTCAACAAAACTGTAAAACAAATCATCGAAAATAATTCCGAGGCTGTTTTCATAACCGACGGTGAACTTTGGGAAAAAGGCGAGAGGGACGACCCTTGGGCAAGGGAAGAATTTGAAAAATGGCTCAAGGATGGTAACAAATTGGAATTTTTTGTAACCGACCATCTTGATGGCGGAAAACAGCAACACCTTTTTTATATATGTTTTGTTCCGAAAAATTCTCAAAGCACGGTCGTAAACGATTTTAAATTTTATCTTAAAAATTCGGGTGCAGCACAAAACATGAGATATTCTAATTTTAGTTTTTCCAACAATGAAATTAAATTTTCAAAAGATGAGTATAATGTTAAAACCGGTGGTCTTAACGAAAATACTTTTATGGACGAATCTGTTTACAAAAACAATGAAAATTTTGAATACATTTCGCTTTTTAGCTCTTGGAAAGACCTTTATAAATACATTGCGAGGGCAAAAAGTCAAAATGGAGCGCCTATGAAAGACGGAGCACCGCTTCTTTGCCGTTTGAAAATAGATTTGAGCGGATTGGAATTTTATGACGTAAAAGGTTTGAAACTAAAGGTTTACAACGTTACTGAAGATATTTTTTCGTTTAAACGCAAAGCCGAAATCAAAGAAAACACTCCTACTTTTTATTCCGAAAACGGTGAAATCGTTTTGGACGAAAACCGCGAAAAAATTCTTATCTGTCACGGCGATTACGAGGGTTATAACGATAAAGGCGAACTTATTGCCGATACCGTTTTCAAACCCAAAAAATCTCTTCCTACGTTGGAAAACTTTTTCGTTTTAGATGACGAAAAATTAGATTTGCGGAAATCGAAAAGCGGTGAAATCAACATCAAAATCCGTGAAAATTTTTCAGGAAATATGTTTGAAACCGAAAACAATATTTTAAGAATTGACGTTTGTTTGGACGGTGTAACCGCTAATACTCAGAATATTAACATTCAAAACTTCGTATGGCAAGGTAAACAGGTAAAAGAAAACCGCAGTATGTATAATTCAATTCTCGGCGCATTAAACTCGGCTAATCCCGAAGGAAAAGTTGTATATACTTTTTATTTGAACACTTTGCCGTTTAAAAATTAATTCATAATAAAAAATGAGGAGGTGAAAAAATGAACATACTTTATAAAAATCCTAATGAATTATCTTCGCTGATAACAAACACTTATATTTTATCAGCTGTAACGGCAGTCATTTTTCTTTTGATTGCAATGTTAATCAGCAAAATGATAGCTTATGAAGGCGGCAAAAATCCTAAAGATGCAGGACGCAGAAAAGTTTGGTTTTGGATTACAGGCGTTATTGCAACTGTGGCGTTTTTCTGTTATAATTTCTTTTTTGTAAAAGAACAAATCGCTCCCAATCCCGCTTTAAGAGATTCTTTCAATGTTTGCACCGCAGTTTCTACGGGGTTAGTGCTTTTGATTTACGTTGTTTTGGGTTTTGTTTTGAGCCGTTTTGTTTGTCAGAGAGGAAAATTTGGAACCGTGTTCCCCGCAAAATAGTTACGTTAAAAAAATTGGAACTTCAAAAAAAATATTTAAATTTGCGCCCAACAACTTTGATAAATTATGTCATTAACAAATACTTTTATATCGCTGTTTTTGAGGCGCAATTTCAATAGGGTGGAACTATACAAAAAGTACCCTGACGAGACACAGTTCAAAATGTTTAACACGCTTATAAAAAAAGCGTTGAAAACTGAATTCGGAAGACAATACGGTTTTGACGAGATTTTAAAAAACGGACCCTCGGAATTTTCAAAACGTGTTCCCGTAAACCCTTACGAAAACCTTAAACCTTATATTGAAAGAGTTGCAAAAGGTGAGCAAAACATTCTTTGGCCGCAAAAAACCGGCTGGTTTGCAATGAGTTCCGGTACGACCGATGACCGGTCAAAATACATTCCGATTACAAAAGATAGTCTGAAAAAATGTCATTTTGACGGTGGTCAGGACGTTTTGTCAGTTTATTTGAAACAGTTCCCTAATACGACGGCTTTTTCGGGCAAAGCTTTGGCTATTGGCGGTTCAAGGCAAGTTAACAGACTTGGCAAAGAGATTTTTTGCGGAGATTTGTCAGCGGTTTTGATTTCTAATCTGCCCTCTTGGGTTAGAAAACGCAGAACGCCGGATATTGAAATCGCCCTTATGGAAAATTGGGACAAAAAAATTGAAGCTATGGCTCAAGCTGTTAGCAAAGAAGATGTTACGAGTATTTCCGGCGTGCCTTCATGGACACTTGTTTTGATGAGAAAAATCCTTGAAATCACGGGTAAGGAAAATATTTCTCAAGTTTGGCCTAATCTTAATCTTTTTATGCACGGCGGAGTAAGTTTTAAGCCGTACCGTTCTCAGTACGAAAAACTTATACCGAGCGAGAAAATGGTTTATCTTGAGACTTACAATGCCTCAGAAGGATTTTTTGCATTTCAGAACGAGCAGGACAAAGACGATATGCTTTTGATGTTGGATAACGGAATTTATTACGAATTTATTCCTATGTCAGAGTTTTATAATCCTGACAGAAATGCGATTCCGCTTTGTGAGGTCAAAACCGGCATTAATTACGCTATCGTTATCACTACTAACGGTGGACTTTGGCGTTACATTATTGGCGATACCGTGGAATTTACTTCTGTTAGACCTTATAAGATAAAAATCACGGGAAGAACGAAACATTTTATCAATGCTTTCGGAGAAGAACTTATCGAGGACAATGCGGCAAGGGCAATCCGTGCGGCAAGTAATGTTACGGGTGCTGACATCAAAGATTATACGGCTGCTCCCGTTTATATGGAAACCGACAAACGTGGTCGTCATCAGTGGCTTATAGAATTTAATATTCCGCCAAACGATATGGACGTTTTTGTTAAAACCTTGGATTTTGAGTTGAAAAAACTTAATTCCGATTATGATGCAAAACGTTACAAAGATATTTCGCTGACAGAGCCTGAAATTACGGTTGCAAGAGAAAATCTTTTTGAGGATTGGTTGAGAAAAAAGGGCAGAATCGGTGGTCAAAACAAAATTCCAAGACTCGAAAACAACCGCGACATCATTGACGAAATGTTAGAAATGAATAAATAAAAAAATGCAAGTAAGATATTTTTTTTATATTATTTTATTGATTTTTGCATTAACAGATAAAGTTGAAGCGCAGGAATATTCTGTTGAAGAGAAAGAAAAATTTATCTCTGATAGTTTATCTTCTTCTTATGATGACGGTTATAATTTTTTGCGCACGACTTCGCTTTACGATGATGATAGATTTAATTTCAGATTTTATTTTCATCCTTTTTTCAAAAACACTGAGTATTTCGGTGATTTTGTAAAGGGGTATACTTTAATTGGTTTTCATTTTCAACCTGAAATTTCATATTCTATTAATAGCTTTTTGAAAGTTCAATTGATGTGGAACCTTTTGAAGTATAGCGGTTATGACAAATATACCGAAAATAAAGTTTATCCGAGAATAGTTTTTGCACCGACGGAGTCTTTCAAAATAATTTGCGGTTATTTGGAGGGAAATTTAAAACACAATTTAATAGAACCGATTTATAATCCAGACCGTTATTATACTGATAATGTGGAAAATGGTTTACAGTTTCTTTTGCATAAACCGCGTTATAACGGAGATATGTGGCTTAATTGGGAAAAATTTATTCTTTGGGGTGATCCGTGGCAGGAGCGTTTGACTTTTGGTCACCGTTCTGAATTGTTTTTTGTTAAAAGGGAACAGTTTTTAGCCTCGTTTTTGGGAGAACTTTTGATAGCGCATCGTGGCGGTCAGATTGACAATTCGCCGGGGCAGGTTCAAAGTCTTGAAAACGGAGCGTTAGGTTTTAAGATTGACAGATTAGGCAATTCGGATCAAAAATTTCGGCAATTTTCGTTTCAAGCTATGTTTGCACAGTTTCATTGTATTGATCAGACGGCCGACATTCCTTATATTGATGGTTTTGGTATTTATGCAAAAGCTTTGTTGAGAATAGGCAGCGTAGGATTTTCGCAAGGTTATTGGTATGGAGACAGGTTTATGAATTTCAGAGGCGATCCGCTTTTTACATGTCAAGCAATTAATTGGGAGAACAATGTACGTCACAGGACAATGATTTTTAATGAATTATTTTTGACAAAATCATATTGCAACGGTTTGTTTGTTTTGAGAACGGGTGCTAATTCGTATTTTGACCCGAAAGCCGGAACTTTGGAATATAGTTATATGCTTAGTTTGATTTTGAAAATTGTTAACGGCTTTTAGAAGTCAAAGCCAAATCTTAAGACGGTGCATACATAGGTCTTAAGATTTGGCTTTGCGAGATTAAATTTTTTCTACTTCGGTAAATTTTATTTTTAGCAATGCGCATAAACCCAAGGTTTCGATGGCGATGTAATGATGCTTTTGATAGCGGACAAATTTTCCTGTTATGCCTTCAAATTCGCCTTTTTTGATGCGCACCATTTCGCCGGCTTTGAGTCTTATTTCTTCTGGCGTTTTGTATATCGTGCCACAAATTAGCGGATTACAAAAATTAATGAATCTTGCCATTTCTTCATCTTTAATCGTAGCATAATCATTGCTTTGACTATCTTTTTTTATAAAATTGACAGGATATTCCAATTCTTTTCTAAGATTTAAACACCAATTTCTGTCATAATCTTTTTTGACGAAAATAAGATTATGAACAGCGGGAACGAGCGGATATTTTATCCTCTCGTCCGCTGGTGCTAAATCCGGAGCCGCATAGCATTTGGGTATGAAAGTCTCCAAGTCCATTTCATTTAAACGGCTTTCAACTTTCAACTCGTTCATATACACAGTTTTAATAGGTATCCACATTAATTGTTGTTTTTTAGTTTTTTATCTTTTAATTTTATGGCATTTTTCACTTTTTCGTCTTCCAAAACAAGCGGAATTAGTTCCATAGCTGTTTTAACGTATACAAATTCCAAGCCGTCAATATAGAGCGGGTTGATTTCTTCGATGTCCCTTTTGTTTTCAACGGACATGAATATTTTTTGAATTCCCGCGCGTTTAGCCCCTAAAATTTTTTCTTTTATTCCGCCGACCGGCAACACTCTGCCTGAAAGCGTTAATTCTCCCGTCATTGCAATTCTTGGTTTTACAAGTCGTTGCGTATAAACTGATGCCAAAGAGGTAAAAATTGTTATACCTGCAGATGGTCCGTCTTTTGGTACTGCACCTTCGGGGAAGTGCAGGCTCAAATCAAACTCTTTGAACATTCTGTGGTCTATGCCTAAAACATCTTCGTTAGCGCAAAGATAATTTATTGCAATTTCAGCTGATTCTTTCATCACTTTGCCGACGTTTCCGGTGATGTTGAGAGTTCCGTTTCCGTTGGAGAGCAGCGATTCGATGTACAAAAGTTCACCACCTGCCGAGGTCCAAGCGAGTCCCGGAATTACGCCCGGCTGCCGTGTTGAAAAATATTCGTCATGAAGATATTTCGGTTTTCCTAATTCTTCTGACAGTTTTTCTTGTGTTATCTCTTCAGAGTACGACTCTTGAGAGGCTACTTTTACGGCTGTTTTTCTTGCTAAAGTTGCAAGGGTGTTGCTCAATTCCCTAACGCCGGATTCTCTTGTATAATTGTTGATAACGTTTCTTAAAACATCGTCGTTAATCGAAAAATTTTCGGGTTTAAGACCGTGATTTTCCAAAATTTTGGGCAAGAGATGACGTTTTGAAATTTCGATTTTTTCTTCCGTAACATATCCCGAAACTTCAATTAATTCCATTCTGTCCAAAAGGGCGTCGGAAATTCTGTTGATTTGATTTGCCGTTGCAATAAAAAGTACGTTCGACAAATCGTAGTCCAAATCCAAATAATTATCGTGAAACTCCGAATTTTGTTCGGGGTCAAGCACCTCCAAAAGGGCTGAAGCCGGATCGCCGTGAACATTGCTCGAATCTATTTTGTCAATTTCGTCCAAAACAAAAACGGGATTTGACGAACCTGCTTTTTTAATGTTTTTAATAATTCTTCCGGGCATTGCGCCGATATATGTACGGCGGTGTCCGCGTATTTCTGCCTCGTCATAAAGTCCTCCTAACGAGACTCTTACGTATTTTCTGTTCAAAGCCTCTGCAATGCTTTTGCCTAACGAGGTTTTGCCGACACCGGGAGGTCCGTAAAGACAAAGAATCGGAGATTTGAGATTTTTTTTCAGTTTCAAGACCGCTAAATATTCCAAAATTCTTTCTTTGACTTTTTCCAAACCGTAATGATGGTCGTCAAGAACTTTTTTAGCACCCTCAATTGTGAAATCATCTTGAGTGCAAAAATTCCACGGTAATTCCAAAAGTGTCTGACTATAAGTCAGTTCAGTTGCAAAATCCGGAGATTGAGGGTGAATGGTCTTTAACCTTGCAAATTGTTTTTCAAACGCTTTTTTAACATATTCCGGCCAGTCTTTTTGTTGGGCTTGCTGCTCTAACTCGTCGAGTTGTTCTTTTGTAGGATCGCCTCCGAGTTCGTCTTGAAGCGTTTTGATTTGCTGATTCAAGAAATATTCCCTTTGTTTCTTGTCCATCTGACGTTTGACCTTGTCTTGAATGTCATCTCTTAATTTGACTTTTTCTTGTTCGGTGGTCAAAAGTCCGAGGAGTTCCATTGCTCGTTTTTTAATGGAATTAATCGCTAAAATCGCATTTTTGTCTTTGATGTCTATTTCGATATTAGTAACGATAAAACTGATTAAAAAACCGGGCGTATGGATATTGCGCATTGCAAAATTGTATTCGGGAGCATTGCCGCTACGCATTGCTATTTCCATAGCTGTCTGACGTCTTGACGAAATCAAAGCATCGAATTCACCGTCCGTTTTTTCGGGATAAAAATCTCTAACGGCTTTGTAAGTTGCCGTTAATATACCGTTTTTAGGATCGCTGTTTGCTCCTTGTCCGGTGATTTTAACCCTCATAACACCGTGCATTACGGCAGAGGCCGAGCCGTCGGGCATTATAAAAAATTTTATAATCCTTGCTATTGTTCCCACGGGATACAAATCTTCGATGCCGGGCGTTGTGTTTTGCGGATCTTTTTGCGTAACACAAATCAGAAACGAACCTTGGTTATAAGCGTTTTTAATGATTTCCATCGAGGTCGGACGTGCCGAAGCAACGGGCATGACCACGTGCGGAAACAATACATTGTTTCTAAGTGGCAAAACGGGAATTTCGTTTCCTACTTTTTGCCAGTCAATTTTTTCAAGTCCGTCGCTTTCAGGAATGTGAACTAATTGCGACATAGATTCTGCGCCCGAAGGCGAACTGTTAGGCGCAAAACCGATATTTTCCGGCTTATTGTCTTCTTTC
>Ga0256407_10006266_pt1 | contig 18484 bp, 6 predicted proteins | sample RumenRJG_04DNA_FD_193489 | JGI IMG/M metagenome (GOLD analysis project Ga0256407, IMG submission 193489) | Bovine rumen microbial communities from Lethbridge, Alberta, Canada - RJG_04 | ecosystem: Host-associated > Mammals > Digestive system > Stomach > Rumen | place: Canada: Alberta | collected...
CAAAAAAAAACCAAAAAAAACCAATATAAAACCCGACTCTAAAAAACCTTCAAAAAAAAAAAACTACTTCTTATTCAAAAAAAACCAAAATCATAGTAATATCATCAATAACATCCTCTTCCATAAGCCATCTCTTCTTACTTTCTTCATACAAAAATTCACAACATCCTTTCATATCATCATTCTCATAAAAATTCCCAATAAAATTAATACATTCTTCACTAGAAATAAATTCCCAAACACCATCACTAGCAATAAGCATAAATTTATCTCCATTCATAAAATTCCATTCTTTAATTTCAGGTTCACTAATAACACCAACAGTAGCAGCAACTCTATCACCAAAACTTCTAGTCATAGCTAAACCAGGTACATCATCTTCTTTAACCCAAACTCTCTGTGGTCCAATATATTCACCTTCATCAATAAAAGGTTGTATTCTACCATCATTTTCAATAATTCTTCTTGCTTCATCTTCTTCTGTTGGTTTATGATCACGTGTTAATTCAATTGGAATATATTTTTTCTTTTCTATATCATATCTTCCTAAAACTGCTCTTGAATCACCTATATTTGGACATATTAATCTTTCTGGAGTATATATTACTGAAACACATGTTGAACCTGAAAATGTTGAATTTATATTTTCATTTTCTACTAGTTGTTCATTTGCCATTAGAAATGTTTCTGTTATTATTTCATGAACTATTTCTGTGTCTGTTAATATGTTTTTACGACGAAGATTTTGACTTAAACTCACTGGGAGAATTTCTTTTATGAAATTACTTACAAAATGACCTTCCACACCATGACCATCACATACTGAAAAGTAATAATAGTCTTTATGGCCTGTGAAATTTTGAAATATAAAATAGGAGTCTTGGTTATTTTCTTTGTCTTGTTCACCATCGAAACCTACATGAGTAAATGCATGAATGTTTTTTATTTTTTTTAATATTTTTTTTGGAGGAATATTTTGTTTTTGGTTTTTTTCTTTTTGTTCTATTTTTTCTGAGGGTTTTATTATTTCATATTGAGGTTGAGAATTACTTCTATGATTTTGTTTTGGTTCTTTTTTATCTTCATTTTTATCTTTTTCTTGCTTTAATTCTTGTTTTATATCTTGTTTCATATTATAAATTGCAGCAGGAGGATCTTGAGTATTTTGACTACGATCTGTCATTGGTTCTTTTACTGACTTTTGCATTTGTTGACTTATTGTTAAGGAATCTTTATCAATTTGACTTATTGAATTATTATTTATTGTTGTATTTGATATAATTGGAGTCATGTGATTATTATTATCATTTTGTTTATTTGAATTTGAATTTTTATTTTTTGGCTTTTCTTTTCTGGAATTTTGATTATTATTTAAACTAATATTACCACTTTTTGATATATTAATTTTACTATTATTGGTTGAATCCTGTGTTAAATCACCAGAAATTACCATTTGTTTACTTTGATGAGTATTTACATTATTAACTCTTTTAATATTATTATTATTTTGAATAGTTTTCTTAATTAAATTTCTATTATTATTATTTTTAATTTTTTTTGAAGTTGTAATTGAATTTCCACTAGTAGAACTTCCTAAATGGAAATTTTTATATTTATTAAAAGCATTTCCAGCAGGATTAGGACTTTTACTAATAAATTTAGGTTTAAGAAAATTAGGTGATAATTTAGGAGTATTATCTTTAGTTCTAGTCATAGGACTTAAACTTCTATTATTATTAACATTATTTTTTTGTCTAAAAGAATTATAAGTTTTATTCATATGATTATTATTACTAGAAAGTAATTTATTGGCATTATTAACATTAACACTTTTAGCATGAATATGATTTGAATTATTATTATTATTATTATTAACTTTATTTTTTACATTTAAATTTTTAAATTTTTGATAATTTAACATATTAGGATTATAATTTTTAGGAACTGGAATTGGAGATTTTCTCGGAACTCTATTAATTAATGGTTTTTTTTTTTGAATATTATTAAAATTACCTATTCTTGTATTTGAATTTGGATTTTGATTATGTGACATTAATTCAAATGCATTATGACCAACATTTTTTCCTTTATTTTGATTATTTTGTTTTGGATTTTTATTATGGAAATTTAATTCACCTTCAATTTGAATTTGACCTTTTTGATGATTTATTTTATTTACTGTGATATTTTGATGACTATGTTCATTATGATTATTTATTATATAATGAGGTTGATTTTTTTGAATTTGTTTTGATAATGGTCTTGAAATTGGAGAATTTGATTTTGGATTTCTTATTCTTTCATTACTTTTATTTCTTAGACTTAGATTATTTATATATTGCTTTAATTGATTTGACATTTTTTTTATTTTATTATTTTTTATAATAATGAATATGAAAAAAAATTAAAATTGTCTTTTTTATTAGAAAATATTTATGTTTTTTATTAATAGTTTTTTTATATTAAGATATTATAATTATTTAAATATGATTTTCTTTTTTAAATTTAAATTAAAGAAATCAATTTAAAATTTAAATTAATTTTTAATTTTTTATTTTTGTTAATTCATTATTTAAAAATTGAGAAGCCATTTCTGAAATTTCTTTATTATCAGAAGAATCTCTAATAACTTCAATATAACTTTGAAGAAAACTTACATAATTTTTTAAAATTTCTTTTGCATTATTTTGATATTCAATAATCCATTTAAAAATATTAATCATTTTCTTATGAATTATTTTACAATTCATATCTAATCCTTTAAGTAAATTTGGAATATCTTCAGCATAAAAAGCAACATTAACTTTAACATCTTCAACATATCCAGTTGGGAAAAATCTCAATATAAAAATCATACAAATACAAACTTTTTCTTGAATATTTGTATTATAACAACCAATTAATTTTATACATAATTTAAAATTTAAAGCCACTGCACCAATTTTTGGTACAAAATTTTTGAAATATTCATCTTTAGAATGTATTTTTTTTTTTTCTTCATTGATTTTGAAAAGTAAATCATAAAACATTTCAATTACATATTCAGTATATATTGTTATATCTTCCATTGGATCTTTTGATATCATATAATTTACTTTATCAATTAAACCTAATTCAATTATATCATTGAAATTAGTATCATTTGATTCAATTAATTTAATTATAATTTTAATTAAATTTAAATTAGAATAATAATTCTCTTCTTTCATTAATGAAAAAATATAATCTATAATTTTATTTGATCTATAATATTTTATAAATGCAGAATTTCTTTCTAGTATTAATGAAAGGAATGATAAAGCATCTTCTACTGTATCTGGATTTTTTAATAAATCATATATTGTTGGTAAATTATTTGTAATTAAATAATTTATTTGAGTGGTTTTTCCTTCATCCATTATAGTTGATGAATATAATTTTTCATCATCTAAAATTACTGTTAATATATTTGCACAAATATTTAAAGGAAATCTTTTATAATCTGTACTTAAATTTAATGTTAATTCTAATATTCTAACAAACATTTTTTTTATAATAAAATCACTATTTTTTTCTACACTAAATGGATTTTCACTAAAAGCTTTAATTAAATCAAATGTTTTTTTTATTAAATCACCATCTGGATTTGAAATATTATCATTAATTATATTAATTAATGAATTTAAGAAATCTGTTTTAAATAAAGCATATGAAACTTTTTGATAAGGTGCAATTAAATTAAAAGCATCAAGTAATGATATAATTTCTTTTGATTTCTTTTTATCAGAACTAATTTGTGAAAAATATTTTATTATATTATTACAATAATTAATTAAATAATTTTCAAAAATTTTAACATAATAATATAAATTATGTTTTTCCTTTCTTAATTTTAACATTAATTCAAAAACTTTTTCTCCATATTTAACAATAACTTCTTCATTATTAAAAATAAGAGAAAATAACAAAATAATTTTACATTTAATAATACTATTAGCACTTTCTAATAAATTAATACATTCAGGAATAAAATCATCAATTTTTAAAAATTCAATATTTTTTTCATTGTCAACTAATCCAAATAATAAACAATTAATAATAAATTGTTGATTTTTTTGAGTTTCTTTTTCCAAAACAACATTAAGAGTATCAATTTTATCAACAAAATTTTTTAATAAAGAATTTTCATGTCTAATTAAATGAGAACAAGCATTTAAAGCACTAGTATGAATTTCTGGATTTTCACAATTTTCATTATAAATATCAATAATTTTATTAATAAAATCATCATTAGAAGCAAATAAAGTTTTTGAAACTTTAGTTTTACAAGAAATATTTTCTATTGTTTTCAAAGCATAAAATTTTATTTTTTCATCAGGATGACTTAATGAACTTAAAAGACATTCTAATACTTCTTTTGATATATTCCATTCTGATTCATTTTCTTCTCCTTCAATTTGTGTTGCAACGAAAAATATATATTCTCCTAAAGTTGATATTGCTTTTCTATTTAATGTTATATTACTATCTGAAATAAATGATATTAATTTTTCAGTAAAGTTATATTTATCTAATGGATATTCTATATTTGTTGAATAACGAACTAAATATCCAATTATGTTACATGCTCTTATTCTTATATCATCATTTTTAATATCTAAAAAATTTATTATTAAAGTTATAAATGGAGTATTTATTATACTATTTGCTATTGTTTTATTTAAAATTATTGTCTGGAAGTAATTTAATAAATTTAATAATTCATTTTGTTGATTATTTAGACTATAATTATCCATTAATTGATAAATATTAGAAAAATAAGTTTGAAATTCATTCATTGAATTTTTTGATAATAATTCTTTAATTTTATCTAGTTTGAAAACAGGTGAAAATTCTAATTTATCACTATCAAAAATAGCTTTATCAACAGGTTCAATAATATTATTTCCTACAATTTGTTTAACATGACGATCACTATTATGAAGCATTACATCTTGGATTTTAGGTAATTCACTATTTTTAATCATTGATTCAGCAATATCTTCAACTTGATCAAAAGTTGCTCTTTTATCTTTTTTATCCATAACTTTATGTACAACTAAACTCATTGACATTCCAATTAAAGGATTAGTATTAATATTAGTAAATTTAATATCTTTATTTTTTTTTTCAACTTCTTTATTATTATTTGTGAGCACCGAATTTTTTTTTTCAAAATTAAATTCTTGATCTGTATTATCAGCATTATTATTTTTATCATATGTATAATCATCATCTTCTTTTGCAGTTATATTAATTTTTGTACTATTATTAGATTTGTCAATAGCGCTACTTAAAGAATTAATTAATGTATTTTCTTGAGTAGCATTTGAGGGTGAATTTTCAGCATTTAAATTATTATTTAAACTTGAATTTGAATTATCAATATCCCAAAAAGCATATTTTTCAATATCTTCCCATGAACCTCTATTAGCAGGATTTTTTTCTAATAATTTTTTTAAAACTTCAATAAATTCTTCTGAATAATTTTGTAATTGTTGAACATTAAAATTAACATCTTTATTTACTATTTTATAAACTAATTCATTAACATAATCATCAGTAAAAGGAACTTGACCAACAGCCATTTCATACATTATACATCCTAAAGCCCAAAAATCACTTTTTTCAGAATAATTACCATTTTCAGTAAAAAGTTCTGGTGCAGTATAACATGGAGTCATTGAAGTTTTTGTCTTTTTAATTTCTTCTAATGTCATTTCTTTTATTTTTAAAGTTCTTTTAAAATCACATATTTTTACATTTCCAAATTCATCTATTAGAATATTACTTGGTTTTAAATTACAATGAATTATTCCATTTTGATGTAAAGTTTTTAATCCTAATAATAATTGTGTACTTACCATTTTTATTACTTTTTCTAAATATAAATTTTGTTTATTTTTCTTCATTAAAGTTGATAAATTTCCACTAGCACAATATTCCATTTCCATATAAAAATTATATTTATCTTCAGCATATCCTAATACTTTTATTATTGATGGGTGACTTATGTCTTTTAAGATTTGATATTCTATATCGTAGTTATCTTTATGATGTTTTTTTACATAGGCTTTTACCGCAATATATGTTATTGTTTGCTTTATACGAGTTTTGAATATTACTATTGATTTGTCATTATTTTCGTATATTCTTTCTTTTAAACGAAAATTCAGTGGTCTATAATGACTCATTTTTATATAATTAATTTTTCTGATTTATTTTTTAATATTAATAATATAAATATACATTTAATCATTATTAAATAAAATAAAATTATAAAAATAAAATTTTTATATATTATATTTTTCATCAAAAAAAAAATAAATTTGAAATAAAAATAAAAAATTAAGAAATAATTCATTAAAAAATAAAAAAAATATATAAAAATTATTTTAACATTTAACCCAAATTTTAATACTTTTATCCATACTTCCAGTAGCAATATTATTATTAATTAAAGGTACAATACCAACTAAAGGTCTTTTATGACCTAATAAAAGTGCCCTTTCATTAGTTCCAATTTTCCAAACTCTTCCTTTACAATCACAACTAGCAACAAGTAAATATTTTTCTTTATCCATAACATCAAAATCATAAACAGCAAAACTTGAAAATTGAACACTTCGAATTTTTTTAAGAACAGTCATATTAATAAAATAAATATTACCATCTTCACAAGAAACCATTAATCTATTTCTAGCATATTTTAAAGAGTCAACTTCACAATTTATTGATTCTATTATTTTAATACAATTAAAATCATTTTCTTCATTCCAAATTCTAATTGTTTTATCATCACTTCCTGAACATAAATATTTTAATTTTTCAATATATAAAACAGATACAATACTTTTTAAATGTCCTTTTAAAATTTTTTTTACAATAAAAAAATTATTTTCATTCATTTCCCATATTATTAAATTTTTATCATCACTTCCACTAAAAATTAATATTTCTTCATTTGATTTATATGAACATGTTAATACATTTTTTTCATGTTTAATTAATGTTTGAATACATTTTGTATTTTTTATATTCCATAATTTTAATGTTTTATCTGATGAACATGAACAAATTAAATTTAATGATGGTATTTCATGTATAAATAATATTGTATTTTTATGTCCCATTAATGTTGAACTTAAATAAAATGTTTTATTATCTTTATCTAATGACCAAATTTTTATTGTTTGATCTAATGATGATGATGCTATTTGATTTGTTTTTTTTAAATATATTATACATGTTATTTCTAATTCATGTGCATCGTCTATTGTTTGAATACATTTATATTTTATATTTTTTGATACTGGTTTATTTATTATTTTTTTACCATTAAATGAATTCTCTGTTTCATTTTCAAAAAGTGTATTATAATGAAAATTATTGTTATATGAATTCATGTTATTATTAGGATTTTGAGAATTATATAATGGATTTTGATAATTCATATCTTCTATATTATTTAAACTATTTTGATTATTTTTTTTAAATTTTTTTTTATTTTTATTTGTGTAATAATCATTATCATCTTCACTTAAATTATTAGAGTTTAAGTCATTTTCTTGATCATCAAAATCATAATTATTAATATTATTATTGGTTTTATTATATTTTGTATCATAATTGTTATTGCTACTTTCATTATTATTATTATAATCATTATCATCATAATCATCATTATATTTTTTATTATAATTACCTTTTTTATTATTTTTATTTTTCTTTTTATTTTGAGTTTCTTCATCTAAATAATCATTTTCCGAATTATCATTTTCTTTATTTCTATTTTTCTTTTTTTTCTTTTTATTTTTATAATTATCATAATCATCTTCATCATAATTATCATCTTTTTTTTTTCTTTTTTTTTTCTTCCTATCATTATCCTCATCATCACTTTCATTATTATTTTTATTATTCCTTTTATCATCTTCATCATCATCATTATTTTTATTTCTATCATTTTCATCATCACTAATATTATTATCATCATTCTCACTATTATTTCCATTCTTATTATTTTCACTATTATTATCATTATCATTATTTTCATCATTATTCTCATTCTCATTATCACTATTATTATCATTATTTGATTTTTTCTTTTTTTTTGATTTATTTTTATTTTCTTGAGGTTCATCACCACTCCCCAATTCACCAGTTTTAAAAAGAGTTCCTACTCTTTGATCTAAAGGCAATTTTGGTATATTTGCTCCACATCCCATTATTAAATTTTATTTATAATTTAATCAAATTATATTTTTAAAAAATATTATTATAATTTAAAAATATATTAATAAGAAATTTAATGGATGAAGATAATGAAATTGAATATAAAACTGAATTAGAAGATAAACCAATTAAAGCAGAAACTTTTAAAAAAGATGAAATATTAGATTTTACTGAAAAAAAACAAAGAGTAAAATTAAATAATGGAGAAGAAATTGAAAAAAGAATAATTTATCAATTAGTTGATATTAGTAAATTAGAAACAGAAAGTTATAAAAAAATATATGGTGAAATTAAAATATTAAAATTAGATAATAATAAATTATCAAGTTTAACTTTAAAAGGTTATGATAAATTAGAAATTTTATTAGCTCCAAATAATCATATTAGTCAAGTTAATTTATGTTTACCTGCTCTTAGAGAATTAAATTTAAGTAGAAATTTTATTAAAAAAATGTTTGAGTTAATAAATTTACCAAATTTAAGAAAATTATATTTAAGTCAAAATTCAATTAAAACTATTTCATTTGATTCATTTAAAAGTGTAAAAAAAACATTATCAGTATTAGATTTAAATGAAAATTTAATAGAATTTAATGAAGTAAAAGAATTTTTTAATTTTTGTGAAAATTTTGGACCATATATGAAAGAATTATTAACATTAAGTTTAACAGGAAATCCATTTACTTTAAAAAAAAAATACAAAGATACATATCAATCATATATAGTATATAGTTTCCCAAAATTACAAATTTTAAATGGTAGATTAACTTCTAATATAATTAAAAAAAGTGATGAAAAAAATTCAATTTATTCACTTCAATTAAAATCATTAAGAGAAAGAATGATGGATTTAGAAGCAAGAGAAAATATAACATCATATAAAGATAGTAATTTATCATATAAAAGAAATGAACAAGTAACATTAAAATTAATAAATGATGAATTATTAAAAATAAATCAATTAGGAACATTAAATGATAAAGCTTTTGAAAAATTAGATGATATGATTGATATATATATTAATAATTTACATATTGTTTCAGATGATAATTTAGATGATCAAGAATTAGATGATTTTGAAATTTTTTTAGATTATATTGAAAAGATAATTGATGGAGTTTCAGGATATGAAAAAAGATTATATGCTGCAATTGGAAATTTTGCAACTATTAAATATGGAAAATTTGCATCGAGAGCTTTAAGTTGTTTAAAACAAAGAATTACTAATCAAAATGCAAATGATTTAATTGAAGTTATTACTAATATTTCTACTTTTTTAAAACAAACTAAAGAAGAAAATATTCCTTGTTCTGTTATTGATTCTTTACAAGTTTTTATTGATGAACCTCAATTAATGAATATTATGAAAGTTATTTTGAAAAGAATTATGGATATTGGATTAAAAATAGGTTATAATATAAATTATAATGCTGCAGTTGATAATCATGATAAAAAAAAAAATAATAATAATATTGAACTTATTTATTTAAATTTATTTAATTCTGTTATTGCTTTTGTTAATAAATGTCTTTCTATTGAAAATCAAAGTTTTTTAAATGATTATATGAGTAATTCTGAATTTGTTATTTTATGTAATAAGAATTTAAAAGAAATTTTAGCTTCAAAAGATGATGATATTGTAAAAAATGAGACTCAATTAAATATTTTAATTAATTTACTTGAAATTATCAAAATTATTTGTAGATTACAAACTATTCAAAAAAATAAAGAATTAATTGAAAAAGAAAAAAAAGAAGAATTAAATAAGCAAAACGAAGATAATTTATTAATTACACCAACACCTAATAATGAATCAGAAGAAGTAAATTTAAAACCAAGAACTTCAAAAATAAAAAATAAAAAAAAAATGACAAAAAACATTTTTGACGTATTTAATCAATCAATAAATAAAGGAGGAATTCGTGATAGAATAGAGCAAAAATTAAACATTTTACTTCAAACAGTTTTATCAAATTCAAATCAAAAAGAAAGTGAAATAATATCACAAAGGCAAAAAATATACAATAAGAAAATAGAATGTAAATCCTTAACTCAATGTTACGGTGCATTTTTAGGAGTATCAGAAGATGTATTAAAATTTTTAGAAAATAATTCTTTACTAATGAAAATAATACAAATTTTAGGACAAAATGAAATAATATGTCCAATAATTTTTTCAGGAGCATGTGATTGTGTAAGTTACACAATTGATAATAGGAAAATAAATCAAAATCCAAATGAATTTTTAAAAATAACAGGAAAATTTTATAATTTTAGATATTTACTTCCATTATTATTTAAAGAGACACCAGAATTTTATAAAATATGTGAAATTTGTGATCAATATGGTGAACGTACTTTAGAAAGAGGAAAACCAGTAGATTTACGATATATGGATTCAAAAATAATAAATGAATTATATATTAGTATAATAAATTTAATGTCATTTTTTGGTGAAAATTCAAAAAATAATTCACCAATTGGTTATATTTGTAAAGATATAGCAAGTGAAATGAATAAATTAAATAGAGATGCAGGTTTAGCAAATGCTTTAGTTTTACCTAATGAAGATGTTAAATTAAGTGTTGTTAAATGTTATTATGCTGTTAATGTTGAAGAATTAGAACCTGAGGAAATTGCTTCAATTTATAGACAATTAGGTTATATAAGTACTATAGCTGGGAAATTTCAAACTATAATTGCTATTATTTTTTTAATTTTAAATAAATGGTTTTTATATCATTTAAAAAAAAGAAATTTTAATAATATTGAAACTTGTAAAGAAGCTATTTTTATGGGAATGAATTTATTATCTAAAGTTGATTTACAAAAAAATGCTATTGAAAAAGAAAATGAAGATAAAATTTTAATGACTAATGTCCTAATTCTTTTTTTAATTAATGTTAGTAATTTTGAAAATACAAAAAAATTCTTTTCTGATCCTCAAAATGCACCTCAAATGACTAAATTATTAGTTGCTGAGGAAGAAAGTATTAATTATAATTTAAAAATTGGTATTCCCTTAGAAATTGAAAAATGTCATTGTGGTTGGGTTGTTAATAATTTATTAATTGGAATTAAAAATGGACAAATTAATCCTTATAATTATATTTCTTTAAGATTACTTATTCATTTAGGTGATATTTTAGAAAATAAAAAATATGAACTTTATAATTTAAATTATAATCAAGATTGTTTTTCAATTTTGAAAGAAGTTAAAAAAAAAATGATTGATAGAGAATGTATTAGAATAAAAGATTTAACTAATAATTGGAGACAAAATGAAGAATATTATAAAAAAATTAAATATGATTATGCAATTAGTTTAGGTAAAGATTTAGAAAATGAACAAAAAGCATTTATTAAAAATTTTCATGTTGTTTTAGAATTTATTTTAGGTCAATGTTCACAAAAACAAATATCTCAATTTAGTAGAGTTATGGATAATCTTTTTTGTAAAGATATTGATAAAATTATTTATTCTATTAATCATTATCCTTATTTCGAAGAAACAGATGGAAAAAGAATTATTAGTGCTCAAGATGATTCAAAAAGTGAAAATTCTGAAAATGAAGAATTTTTCCATAATATTAATAATAAAGAATCTTTTGAAGAAGATAATTTAATTGATGATGATAAAAATTCAATTTATGAAAAATTTAAAAAATATTTAAGGAAAGAAGATTATAATATTGTAAATCAAAATGATTATTTAAATTTAAATTATATTAAAAATGAGTTAATGATTTATAATACTTATGGAATTAACAATAATTTATATAGAGATAAAAAAGAAGAAACTCCAAATAATCCTTATTTACGTTCTTTATTTATTTCTGCTTTTTTCAGATGTATTTATGCTGTTTTACAACATCCTTATGAAAAATCAATTAAAATTGAAATGATTAAAATTTTATATGAAAAAGAATATATATCCAAATTATGTCAATTAGCAGAATGTAGTAATTTTAAAGAAAATAATAATGGAACTAAAATATTAATTATTATGGAACATATTTTAAAAAATTCTATAGAATTCTTTAATAGATATAATGATATAGATAAATCTAAAAGAAATGATGAAATTGATAATAAATTATTAGTAAAAATAGGAAAAATTTCATATATAATAAGAAAAATTGTTAAAGTATATAAAAAAGATTTTAATATTGAAAATGATGATCATATTTTATTATTAAGTCAAATATGTAAATGTTCAGAAGCAATAATATCATTATTACAAACATTAAGTTTTGTATCAGAATCAATAAGAGAAGCAACAATAAGAACAATGATAGATTATGAAATAATACAAATTTTCATAGAAACAATAAAAGAATATATGAATAAACCTATTCAATCAAATAATGAAAATACATATAAAAATAAATTACTTAATGAAATGATACAAATTAATTCATCAATTATAGGAGAATATATGAGTAGATGTCCTTCAAGAAAATATGATATTTTAGAAGCTTTTACTCGTTCTTATATTTTTGAAAGATGTAATATGAGAAAAAGTTTTATAATGGATATTATTGATGTTTCAAAAAAATCAAGTTTAAAAGTAAATCTTAGTAATATTTTAAATGAAAAATATATTTATTATATTACTCCTTGTTTCATTACAAATTGTAATGCTAAAATAACTGATTGTAGATTATTATATATTACTGATAAAGTTATAGAATTTATTGAAATAAGTGATTTTGATCAAATATATTCTTTATCAGAATTTACTAAAGATGAAAATATGAAAATTTATATTGATGATATTCAAAAAATATTACAATTTGATTATCTAAATAGAATAATAATTCAAACCTATGATAATGAATTAATTCTTTTCTTTAATAAAATAAAAGAAGGAAAAAATATTATAGACATAATATATTCATTAAATAATAAAATAATAATATATGAAAATATTCCAATTTTTACATCAATGAATCCAAAAAATATTCCAATAAAAGTAAATAATAATGAAAATTTACCTTTATTAGATGATCAAATAGAAAATAAAAGCGGAAATATAATATTAAATTGTGGATATGAATTCAAAGGATTTTGTTGTGATATATTCCCAAGTTTTTTTAATAAAAGTGATTTATTACAAGATGCCAAAGTAATAGTAATTGGTGATGGACAATTAAAAATTTATTTAGAACATTATAAATTATGGGATAATTTAAATGCAAAAGAATTATTTGAACAATTAGATAAAAATCAACAAAGAATTATGTCTTTTGAAAATTATTTTGAAGAAATTGCAGAAACTTGGAATTTAACTGATTTTAGTGCTATGAAATTAATTGATGGAGATATTGTTGATATTTATAATAATGAAAATAAACCTGTTCTTAGATTTAAAATTTATGATGATATGAGTTATATTAAAATGAGAGAAGGATTAAATGTTCCTGAAATTTTTGATAAATTTGAAAATGAATAAAAATAATATTTTAATATTATAATATTTTTTATTTTTTTTTACTTTTTTATTTTGGATTATTTAATAAATAAAAATAATTATTTCATTAATATTTTTATAATGTCTGAGGAAAATAAAAATAACTCAAAAAAATTTAATACAAAAATTATATATAGTAAATTTTCACTTGATGATAAAAAAATAAAAAGAAAAGGATTAAAACATATGGAATCATTAGATTCAAAAGATAAACTTCCTTTAATTCCTCTTCCAAAAAGGAAAAGCCAAAAAAATTGTGGTGAGACAATTATAATCCAACCAGATGAATCAACAATAGATCAAACTATTGATATTTTATATAAGAAAGCTAAAACTCATTTTTTAAAAAAAAATTATTCATTTCAAAATTTAATTAAACATGAAAGAAGAATTTCTTTTCAAGATATTGAAAATGAAAGCGAAAAAAGAAATGAAGAAGAAAATGAAAATGAAAATGAAAAGGAAATTGAAAAAGAAGAAGAAAAAGAAATTGAAAAAGAAAAAGAAAATGAAAATAATAATGAAATAAAAAAACCATTAAAAATTAGTCGTTCAAAAAAAAAAATAAATTTAATCACAAAAAATAAAAGAAATTACTCTTCTAATAATATTCATCAACATAATTTAAAAAATGACTCATTAGCTAATTTAAATTATATAAATAGAATAAATGTTCATTTTACTCCAAAAAAATATAATGAAAGTATAAAATTATCATCATATGTAACAAAAACAGATGAATCAAATAAACAAAAAACAAAAAGTCTCCTTTTAATGAATCGTTTATTTCATTTAAATAAATGTTTAAATCAAAAAGTAGTATATTATTCAGATACAAAAAATGGATTAATAATAGAAAATAATGAAATGTCTCAAAAAATAAATCAAGATAGATTATTAATAATTCAAGATATTTTAGGAATAAAAAATTTTTCAATTTTTTGTGTTTTTGATGGACATGGAAAGGATGGTCATCATATATCATCATTTATTCAAAAATACATTTCAAATTTTTTTAAAGACTCAACTCATTTTTATTTTCCAAAAAATAAAACAGAAAATATAAAATTATCCTCACTTAAACATTTCAATATAACAACAGATGACATATATAAATTAATAAAAAAAAATAATTTCATTTTTGTTAATAATATGATAAATTCTTTAATAAATGAATTAAATAATTTAAAATGTGATATTAATTTAAGTGGTTCAACTTTTTGTCAAATAATTCAATGTGGAAGAAAAATATTATGTATAAATATTGGTGATAGTAAAGCATTATTAATAAAAAAAAATGAAATAATTCCTTTAAGTCATGAACATAAACCAATAAATGAAATAGAAAAAGAAAGAATTGAAAATTCAAATGGAGAAATTTATAAAACTAATTCAAATGGTCCATATAGAGTATTTGAAAAAGGAAAAAATTTTCCTGGGATTGCTTTAAGTAGATCAATTGGTGATTTAATTGCAAAAAAAATTGGAGTTATTAGTCAACCTGAAATTATTGAAAATGAAATTTGCTGTGATACTTTAGGATGTGTTATTGGAAGTGATGGTATTTGGGAATTTTTATCTAATCAAAAAGTTGCTGATATTTTAATTGATAATTATGAATTTGTTAATGCAGAAAAAAATATTACTCAGAAATTAATTGATTTAGCTAGGAAAGAATTTATTAGAAATAATGAGAATATTGATGATATTTCTGTTATTGTTATTTTGTTTAAGTAATGTTTTATTATGGTATTTTTATTATTTGTAATTAATATATATTATAATTATAGATAAAAATTTATATTTTTATTTTTTTTTATTTTATAATAGAAAGAGAAAATTATTAATTTTATTGATTAAAAAAAACATAAATAATATTTTTTAACAAAAAAAAATTAAACTAATAAAACAATATAATATAGCATATATAATAATTTATATATTCTTTCAAAAAGATTAAAAATGACTGAACAATCTCAAAACACAGAAGACACTGAAACTCAAAATAAAGAAAATTTATTCCCAAAATACAATGAAATAAAAGGAGAACTAGAAAACTTAATGGGTTACGTAATATCTTTTTGTCCAATAGAAATAATAGATGCAAACAAAGAAAAATTAGAAATGAAACATAACGAAACAGAAATGTACAAAAATTTCTATGAAAAATACATAAAAAATTTCAAAATCCCAAACGACTTAAAAGATTCATATAGACCACCATTTGCAAATAACTATTATGGTGGAGTTGATTTTCCAAATGCAGAAACTACATCATTAATAAGAGGAATGGGTTGGGATTTAGTTAAGCAAATAGGTAAAAAAATTTTATCAGGTGATTTTAATTTTACAACAGTAACAATACCAATTAAAGTTATGGTTCCAATTAGTATTTTACAACATATTTGTAATGGTCATTTTAATTATCCTTTATATATGAATTTAGCTTATGAAAGTAATGATCCTATTCAACAAATGAAATATACTATTGTAGCTTGTTTTTCTTCTTGGTATAAAAGTAATGTTTTTTTAAAACCATTAAATCCAATTTTGGGAGAAACATATGAAATGATATGGGAAGATGGTTCACATGAATATGTAGAACAAACAAGTCATCATCCACCAAGAAGTCATTTCCTAATTATAGGTAATGAAAAAAAATGGAGATATTATGGTTATTTTGATTATACTTCAAATGGTTGGTTTAATTCATTTAAATTAACAAATTCAGGAACTAGATTTGCAGAATTTTCAAATACAAAATCAAAAATTCAATTTAATTATCCAGTTGATAATTTCGGAAATACATTTTGGGGAACAATGAGACAAGAAAGCATAGGAGAATTGACTTTTAAAGATTTAACTAATGGATATCAAGCTGTTATTAAAATGGGACCTTCTGGTCAATTAAGTGATTTTTTTGAAGGAACTATTGAAAAAGATGGGAATGTTATTAGTAATATTAAAGGTAGTTATTTAGAATATATTGAAATTGATGGTGAGAGATATTGGGATATTAGGAAAAATATTAATATTGAGAGTTATCCTATTAAAAATCAGATTAAAAGTAGTTCTATTTATAGACCTGATTCTTTGAAGTTACTTGAAAAAGATTTGGAAGGTGCTCAAGAGAAAAAAGATGAATTGGAAAATTTACAAAGACATGATAGGAAATTAAGGAAAGAATGGGAGGAAAAAAAAGAGAATTAGGAAATAGGTTTTTTTTATATGTTTTTTGTGCTTTTTTAATATTTTTTTAAATTGAATATGAATTTTACCTATATTTATTTTTTTTAATTATTTTTTTATATTATTTAATATTATAATAAATTGTAAAATATGAATTATTAAACCTTTAATTTGTTTATTTATTCATAATTATTTTTATGAAGTCATCAAAAAAATAATACGATGTCATATATAAATTTTGTATTATTCTTTTTACTTTCATTATAGTACATATAAAAATCAAATAAAAAAAATATGATAATATAATAATAAACATTCAAGTTTCCAAAATAAAAAAATGACATCATCAAATATGGAAAAAAATAACTATTTTAGATATATATAATTTATATAAGTTAAAAAATATAAAATTTCCAAATAAAAAAAATATGCTACAACGTTATCTAAAAAAATCCTTCTTCCTAATATTTCTAGTAACAATAAATCATGCAGATATAGCATTAATGAATATATCATACATAAAATCATTTACAAAAAATATACTTTTATCAGAGCCTTCCCCAAAAAAGAAAATAGAAATTCCAATATACAAAAAAAAAATATTAGATGCAGGATATTCTTTCGAAGAACACAAAATAAAAACTGAAGATGGATACATATTAACAGCATGGAGAATCCCAAAAAAAATAAATGAAAAAAATAATCCAAACCAAAAAAAAAAACCAATAATATTACAACATGGTTTAATAGACTCATCATATACTTGGTTAATATTAGATAAAGAAAACTCACTACCTTTCACATTAGTTGATAATGGTTATGATGTTTGGTTAACAAATACAAGAGGAAATGCAGTTTGTTATGAACATGAAAATAATGAAGAATTTGATAGTAGTGATGCTTATAGTAAATATTGGGATTTTTCATTTCATGAAATGGCAATTTATGATTTACCAGCAAATGTAAATTATATAAAAATGGTTTCTGGATTTGATAAAGTTTCTTATATTTCTCATAGTCAAGGTGGATTAATTTATTTTATCTTTTATACTATTAATCCTAGTTTTATTGAAAATAATATTGAATTCTTTTTCTCTCTTGGTACTGTTGTTACTACTTATACTTCGAATAGTAAATTAATTAAATATGGGTCTTATTTTAAAATGAGTGATTTTTTGGATTTTATTCATATTAAAAATAATTTTGTTTTTAATATGGAATTTTATAATATTATTGGGAAATTTTGTAAATTTTTTAGTAGTACTTGTTATTTTTTTGTTAATTTTATTATTTCTAATGGATATAATACTCATAGAATTAATATTAAGAAATTGTTTAGTGAATTTTTATTTGCTCCTGCAGGGACTTCTGCTAAAAATTTAAGTCATTGGAATCAAATTTATTTAAGAAAAAAATTAGCTCAGTATGATTATGGAAAAAAGAAAAATTTAGAAATTTATGGTAAGGAAGAACCACCTGAATATAATTTGACTGAATTTGTTAATTATAAAGTTAAAACTATTTTATATATTAGTGATAAAGACCCTTTTTCTAATTTAGATGATTTAA
>Ga0256407_10006267_pt1 | contig 18484 bp, 14 predicted proteins | sample RumenRJG_04DNA_FD_193489 | JGI IMG/M metagenome (GOLD analysis project Ga0256407, IMG submission 193489) | Bovine rumen microbial communities from Lethbridge, Alberta, Canada - RJG_04 | ecosystem: Host-associated > Mammals > Digestive system > Stomach > Rumen | place: Canada: Alberta...
CTTTTCCAATGTATATTTCATTTTGATATCCTCCTGTAACATAATTATATGTTAGATGGAGGATGGTATTAAATCCGTTTTATTTTTGACGCTTACCAATAAACTTTAATTTTTGTTTAACTTCTTTAAAAGTAAATTCTCTTGCCATATAATCACCTGCAATATTAATATAGAATCCATTTTGCTAATTAACTATATTTTATCATAAATTAGATTCTAAGCCCAAAAGAAAAAGTATAGATCATTGACCTACACTTTTAAATACCATATACATATAATTAAAAACAACTTTTTTATCAAATCATTATATCCCTTTACAAATAATATCAATCGTATTGTTTATACAATTTCCTCTTAGAAAAATTATTTCTTATATTTAATGAAATCTTCTTCTAATTCTTCTATCTCTCTACTAAAAAATCTTAAATTCATCTTTGGAATTTTATCAATTATTATAGGATTATTGGTTATTTCCACATAAGCCAATCTTGAAATTTTAAAACAAAAATCCCGTATATTAATTTGTAATTCTGTTTTTTTCTGATTAAAATCCCCGCCTATTAAAGCTTCTCCACCATAAATATCAAAAAAATTCTTATCTTCAATTATCAATTTAAACTCATCAATTTTAAATGAGCCATAATCTTGAATTACTCCATTTGTATTTCCAAAATTATGTAATGACTCTTTTAATTTTAAGCAAGCTTCACCATTTAAATATGGCATTCCTGGAGTGCAAAAACTCTCATGTTTTCCGATATTATCTTGATACCATTTTATATAAGCATTTTTATAATTCATTTCAGGATATAAAATGGAACCCAAAATTCCGGGAATAGTTAGAGCGCATTGCATTGCACCAAGGTATAAGTCATTATTTAAACAATCATTTATTTCATCTAACATACTCTCTAATGAATTCTTATAAACAATTCCTTTATGCTCACCAATTATTTTTTTATTATAATCTGGAACAATTGAATAATTGTTTTCATCTTCCTTCATAAAAACAACAGGAATCTTTCTATTATCTGCTAAATATAATAATTCTTTTAGATTGGCTCCAGATGCTTTGGCACCAATATATATTTTGGAAATTTTCATTTTCAAAAATGACTTTTCGCCCTCATAATAATATCCTTGAGTATTTATTTCTTCATCGCTTAAAACGCAACGAACTTCATTTTCATATGACCACTCCATTGATTTAGTAAATAATGAATCTAACATAATATTTGCAAACTCTTTATCTTGATACGTTATTTTTTCACCAATAAAATCATAGGCTAGTAATCTAGCAATTGCACCAGATAAATTAAGAAAAGGTTTTTTAGTAGAATAATTTACTTTTTTAAAGTATTCTCTATTTTCTTCAAATTCAAAACATACACCTCTGTGAGAATCAGCATAGTGAGACCACATCAATATAGAATCATTTTTTGTACTAAAGCAAGAAATTCTGGCTTTAGATCTCATTTTTTCTAAAGAAGGTATAATTTCATTTATTAATTTATCTTTTGCATCTTCAATTGCGATTTTCAATTCTGGATTAATCATAGAAAATGCATCAACCATATCATTTAAAAAAGGTAATATAAAGTATGTTTTATTCTTTTTAAGGATTTTTATATAAGTAGCAATTTCTAATTTTAAAGTATTAAATAGTACTTTTTGTGATGGCTTTAATTGTAAATCCGTTCTCTTTACAAAATCACAAAATATTTTAAAAGTAAAATAATTAATCATCAATTCCAAAACTTTTTGTTTTTCATCTTCACGTATACTGATAATTGAATCAAAAGGATCATTAAAGTTATTAGGGCTATTTAACATTACTGAACTGTTCTTAATTATTTTTATCGCACTTCCCATAGAAGCATATTTAAATAATTCTATAGTTTCCACATATTACTCCAAAATCCATCTATAATTCTTGACTATCAGTCCATAATTCGCACTGCATAATTACAGTTTGAACTGCATCATCAACACCCTCAGGTGGGTACTTATATTTCTTTAAAAGTTTTTTTACAAGCATTCGCATTTTTGCTCTTGCAGATTCACGTTTTTGCCAATCAATAGTTTTATTTTTTCTTAAAGTATCTGTTAGTTCTTTTGTCAAATTAACTAACACTTCATTCTCATAGAAATCTTTTACTGCTTGAGGTTTAGTTAATGCATCATAGAAAGCTAATTCCTCTTCAGATAACCCCATTGAATCACCTGCTTTTGCAGCATTAGCAATATCTTTGGCAATCTTCATTAATTCTTCAATAACTTCAGCATTAGTTATTAAACCATTAATATATCTATTTAAAGCTTCTTGCATTAAATCTGAAAATTGAACGGATTTTACAACATTTGTTCTTCTATAAATAGATATCTTTTCGGAAATTAATTTCTTTAACATTTCAACCGCTAAATTCTTTTCTTTCATCTTTGAAACTTCTTCTAAAAATTTAGGATCGAAAATAGAGAATCCTGCATTTACATCATTAAATAAGTTTACCACGCCATCCGCTTTTATAGATTGTTTTAACATTTCATTGATTTGATCATTAATTTCTTTTAATGATTTCTTAGAACCAGGACCAACCATAGTCAATCTATTAATCATAACTCGAACTGCCTCAAAGAAAGCAGCTTCAAATCTTTCTTTTTCTGCCGCTATCGATGAACATAACTGTAATGCGTTATGACATAATAATGCTTCTTTCAAAAACAATTCTTTAGTTTCTTTTCTTTCGGGAGCAACCATAAAGTTTACTGCTGAAGATATACATTTAGCCCTTTCTAAATCTGTACCATTAATAAACTTTGAATAGTCATATCCATGGAATAAATCTTGACATACTTCAAGCTTCTCTTGGAACTTTGGATATGCAACCTTAGCAATATCAGTATTACCATATTTCTTTTGGTCTCTTGATGTATATTCCTTCATAGCTTGCTTTAGAGCGGATGCAATACCTACGTAATCAACTACAAGTCCACCCTCTTTATCTTTAAAAACTCTATTTACACGAGCTATAGCTTGCATTAAATTATAACCTGACATTGGCTTATATACATACATTGTAGCAAGTGATGGAACATCAAATCCAGTAAGCCACATATCTACGACAATGGCAATCTTAAATGGTGAATCATTATCTTTAAATTTTACTGCCATTTCTTCTTTATGAGCTTTATTGCCTATAATATCACGCCACTCTTCAGGATCGTTATTCCCTGAAGTCATAACTATACCTACTTTTTCAGTCCATCCTGGACGCTTAGCTAGAATAGTTTTATATATTTCCATAGCAATTGGTCTTGAATAAGCCACAATCATAGCCTTTCCAGTTAATAAGTTCTCTCTATGATTTTCATAATGGTCTAGAATATCATCAACTAATGAATTAATGGTATTAGGATTACCTAATATAGCTTCCATTTGTCCTAATTGCTTCTTAGATTTCTCTATTACTTCTTCATCAGCTTCGCCAGCCATTAATTCATATTCCATATCAATTGTTTTTAAAGTTTCTTCATCTAATTGAAGTTTAACAACTCTAGATTCATAATATACAGGCTTTGTAGCACCATCTTCAACTGATTGTGTCATGTCATATACATCGATATAATCACCAAATACTTCTCTAGTAGATCTATCTTCTCTTGATATTGGAGTTCCTGTGAATCCAATATATGTAGCATTAGGTAATGAATTTCTAATAATACGTGCTGTACCTATTACTTTCTTTGCTACTTCATTACCAAATTCATCTTTAGTAAATTTTATCTTTTCTGATAAACCATATTGACCTCTATGAGCTTCATCAGCCATAACAATTATATTTCTACGTTCAGATAAAGCATCATGACTTTCTTCAAATTTCTGCATAGTTGTAAAGAATATACCGTTAGCTTTAATTCCAGACAATAATTCTTTAAGATTAATTCTAGATTCAGCCTGAACTGGTGTTTGTCTTAAGAATTCTTTACATTTATGAAATTGACTGTATAATTGATTATCTAAATCATTTCTATCAGTTAAAACAACTATAGTCGGACTATTTAAAGCCTCTTGTAACAGATGAGCATAGAACACCATAGATAATGATTTTCCTGATCCTTGAGTATGCCAGAAAACTCCACCTTTACCATCTGTTACAGTTGCTTTTTTAGTAGATTCAATTGCTTTTCTAACTGCAAAATACTGATGGTATCCAGCTAAAATTTTACATTTTGTTATTCCATCATTAGAAAAACAAATAAAGTTCTTTAAGATATCTAATAGTCTATTTTTCTCAAACATACCTTCAAAGAAGGTATCAAATTGAGCAAATTGAGTATTCTCATAAGAACCATCTTTTGTTTTCCATTCCATGAATCTATCTTCACCAGATGTAATAGTTCCAGCTTTAGATGTTAACTGGTCGCTCATCACAAGAATGGCATTATATATAAACATAGTTGGTATTTCTTTCATATAGTTCTTTAATTGCCTATATGCATCAGATACTTCAACTTCTTCTCTAGATGGAGATTTTAATTCAATTACTACTAGTGGTAAACCATTAATAAATAATATAACATCAGGACGTTTTTCACTATTCTCAACATAAGTCCATTGATTAGCAACAATAAATGAATTATTATTAGCCTTCTTATAATCAATAATATAAACTATTGAAGACATAGTTTCATTATTCTTCTTATATTGAACTTGAATACCATTTTGAAGATAATCCATGAACACTTCATTCTTCTGTTCTAATGAACCATTTTCAAAATTTCTAAGTTTATACATAGCCTCTTTGATAGCTTCTTTTGGCAATCCACCATTTATTTTTTCAATTGCATCAATTAAATCTGATTCAATTAAACAATCAGAATAATCTCGTTCAATGTCTGGTCCATACAAATGTGTATATCCCATATTCTCAAATAATTCTATAACTGATTTTTCATAACTATCTTCTGAGTAAGTTGGCATAGTTAAAACCTCCCTTATTTTTAATTAAATAATAAGATAAACGATAATTTATAAGTCTAATTTTATATTTGATACATCAATTTCACCACTCATTAATTTAGGTAATAGTGAATCTCTTAACTTTATAAGTCTTATATTTTCGAGCATGTTATTTAAAATTTGATCATACATTGGAAATGTTATTTCATCATATTCATTCATTGTCTTTTCATCAGGCATAATGAAATTAAATTTATCAAAATCATTTTTTCCTATATGTATTACTGTTGTTGCTGCTTCTGTATCTTCAATAAACTTAAGCAGAGGTTTAATAGTAAAGAATAAAAATGCCTTGCCTCTTGGACGCTTATTATCAAAAACACACACTCGCTGATTCAACCAAGCCTCCTCATTTCCCCATATATATGGCCTAAATTCACCATCCATACCAACAACGATATCACCTTTCTGTAAAAGATATCCTTTAGGATGAATTTCTGGAGTATATGTATTAAAATTTTGTGATTTTAAATCCCTTATTCTGATAATTGGTCTACCATTTTTTTCTTCATTAAATAGTTTTGATGAAAATGGTGCACCATAAATTACATTAGTAATTTCGTAAATCGAAACCCTTATCCATGAGTCAGGTTTTACTCCATTATTTTGTTCATAAAGCTCAAACCATGATTTATAAATAGAGTACATTTGTTCATATAAATTATCATTTATATCGTTATTAAGTCTAATCTTTTCATCAATTCCACCAATCAAAGAAATAATTTTAGACTGTACACGCTTATTAGGTACTTCAAGCTCTATTCTATTTAAAGTTTCAGTCCTTAAACTAGGAATAGTCGTTCCTTCATTAAATTTCGTCAAATCTACATTTTTTAACAAATAATAAAAATATTGAGGATAAACAATGTTTTCATTAATAATAGTATAAAATAACGTATCCACCGTCCAAAATGGTGAATCTATAAATCTAACTTTATCAATTGTTCCTTTTCTACCTATAAGTACAGAAGGTTTATCGTACAAAAATTCTTTTGCATAACCCATTAATCCCCCAGTTCCATAAATAGGATATTTACCATTTATATCGACAACTTTTGATTGATTTTTTCCATATTTAATTTTAGCCAAATCACACAATTTATAAACCATATAATCTCCATTATCCTATATATTTTCTATGAGCAGCTTTTACATTGCTTTCTTTAACCATTGCATACATTAATGTGGTATCAATTCTTCTATGCCCTAACAAATGTTGTACTTGTTCAATAGGCATGCCTTTATCTATAGCTCCAGTTGCTAATGTCCTTCTAAACTTATGAGGATGAGCTTTTTTTATACCTAAACTTTTACCTAGTTTTCGTATAAGTATTTCTACTCCCCCTATTTGAAGTCTTCTCTTTGGATTCCTAATTGAAACAAATAGAGATTCGCAATCATCATTTCTTGAATCTAAATACGACTTCAAATGAATTTTAGTCCTTGCATCAAAATAAACAGTTCTTTCTTTATCTCCTTTACCAAGGACAATGCATTCTCTTTCTATAAAATTAATATCATCCTTATTTAGAGTTACCAATTCACCAACTCTCATACCTGTCGATGATAATAAATCAATTATAGCAAGATCCCTTAAATTTTCTGTTGCATCTCTCATTTTTTCGAGTTCTTCATCTGTAAATGTATCCTTAACACATAAGGTTGCTTTAATTTTATGAATTCTTCTAACTGGACTTTTAAGAATATAGTTTTCATCTTCAAGCCATGAAAAGAAACTAGATAAGATTCTTCTTATATTATCAATTGTTATCTTGCTAGTTTCATTGTTCATTTGATATTCTGATAAATACTTTCTCAAATCATCTGTTGTAATATGTCTAACATCTTTATTAATTGATGAAAGAAGCTTCATAATTGTTTTATTGTAATAATCTAAGGACTTATTAGAACATCCTTCTATTTTTTTAGAAGATATAAATCTATTAACATATTCATTGTTATCAGCTTCTTGTTCTTCTTTAACAACAATATCCATTAGATTTATCTCTTTATTTAGTACTTCCTTCAATTTTTCTAATTGTAAGTTATCAAGGTAAGGAAGCATACCTTGTATAACATCATTAATAAATGCATCATTCATTTTATATCAATTCCTTTCATTATAGAGAAAGTATAACATTGATATAATATAAACGATAATTTATAAGTCTAATTTTATATTTGATACATCAATTTCACCTGACATTAATTTTGGTAATAATGTGTCTCTTAGTTCAATAAGCTTAGCATTCTCAACACTAATTACTTTTAAACCTTCAAATAATGGATAAACTAGATTATCGAACTGGTTCAATACATCAAATCCAGGATAATCAATTATATAATTCTTTACTATATCAGTTTTCAAATTATTAAAAATACTACCATTACTAAAACTTATAAGTTTTGTTCGAATATTTCTAAATAATAAATATAAAAAGTAATTAGATAATTTTGAATTAATAAAATATAACCAACCATCATGAATACACGTATCTAAACCAATAATTTTAGGTATCCCTGGTGTAGCACTATTTGATAGAACTAAATTACCAGCCTTTAGGAAAACTGTTTTTTTTAATCCTTCTTCTTTAATATGCTCTTTTATACTCCAAATATAGGGTGATTCAACAGAAGTTACATCTGAAATTTTAAGCCAACTATATCCAGAATCTGAAATATAGTCTGCAATAGGTCTCGGTGAACCACCACGCTTTATATCAACTAAATCACCTAATCTTTTTTGCTTCCATTCAACATTTTTAATGAGTTTCTTTTCATTCCAAAACTCATAAAACAAAGAATCTAATTGAGAATGTAAATTATCATTTATCTTATTATTCAATTCAATTTTTGCATCTATATCAGTTAAAATTTTAGCTATGAACTTTTGACATTTTAATTCAACAACATTACATTCAATTCTTTTTAAGATATCTTGAGTAAGAAGAGGCTGTCCTGTTCCGATATGTCTAGCATTTAAGTTTAGAGTTTTTAAAAGATAATACAAGTAAACTATATCTATTTTTTCTTTGTTTTTACACCATATTGCATTATCTGATACCCAACACTTTCCTTTTTCATAAAACAAACTGCCGCAATATGCTCCAACTCTACCTATAATAATAGCATTATTAGCATTATGAATGTCAGTAAAGCCCAATATACCATTTCCACCATAAATAGGAATTTTTCCATCTTTATTTGGCTTTTTCTTACCATTACCAAAATTTGCTATATCATCTAATTTATATTTCATATCCAATAGCCTCTAAGTTTTTCTTAATAGCTTCTTCAAGCTCATGAGACTTTTTAAACATTTCTGACAGTTCACCAGTTAATCTTTTCATTTTTTCGTCAAATGGCTCGCCATCATCTTCTTGTTCTTCAATACCAACGTATCTACCCGGAGTTAGAATATAGTCTTGTTCTTTGATTTCATCTAATGTCTTAACAGCACAAAAACCTTTTTGATCTTCTAATGTGCCGTTTTGATATGATTCGAATGTAGAAGCTAGCTTTTCTATATCTTCATCTGAGAAATCTCTATGAGTTCTATCTACCATATGTCCCATTTTACGAGCATCAATGAATAAAACTTTACCAGGATTCTTCTTGTTTTTGTTGAAGAACCATAAAGTTACTGGAATTGTAACAGAATAAAATAATTGAGTTGGTAACGCTATAATACCTTCAACTTTATCGTCTTTGACTATTGCCTCTCTAATATCACCTTCGCCAGATGTTTGACTTGATAATGCACCGTTAGCAAGTACTAAGCCTATCTTACCATTAGGAGCTAAGTGATATAACATGTGTTGAATCCATGCGAAGTTGGCATTTCCAGCTGGTGGCAAACCATACTTCCAGCGCTTATCTTCAGTTAGCTTTTCTTGTCCCCATGGATGATAATTAAATGGAGGATTTGCCATAATAAAATCAGCTTTTAATGTCGGGTGCAAATCATTGGCAAATGTATCAGCATGATATGGGCCGAAGTCAGCATCAATTCCTCTTATAGCCATATTAATCTTTGCCATCTTCCATGTATCTGGATTTGCTTCTTGACCATATACTGCTATTGATCCTCTTCTTCCACCATGAGCTTCTAAAAATTTTTCTGATTGAACGAACATACCACCAGAACCACAACATGGGTCATAAATTCTACAATTTTCAAATGGTTTTAAGATTGCTACCAATGTTTTAACTATTGATGATGGAGTGTAATATTCACCACCGCCAACACCTTCTTTTTCAGCAAACATTGCAATACAGTATTCATATGTTCTCCCTAATAGATCTTTGCTGCTTTCAACATCACTCATATCCATCTTATTAGTAAATATATCTACAACATCACTCAATACAGATTTATCAAGATCTTCATTACCATAAATCTTTGGTAATACATTCTTTAATGATTTATTTTCTTTTTCTATTTCTCTCATGGCATCATCAATTTTAATGCCAATTTCTGCCTTATGAGAAAATGAAGCGACATATGACCATCTAGCTTTTTCAGGAACATAGAAAATATTTTCCGCAATATATTCATCTTTATCTTCTGGATCAGAATATTCATCATTTTCTAATTCAATATATTTATTCTCAAATGCAGCTGAAACATATCGTAAAAAGATTAATCCAACAATAACCTTTCTATAATCAGCAGCTGGAATATGCCCCCATAAAACACATGCCGCATCCCATATTTGCTTTTCAAAACCCAAATTAGCATTATTCATATCTTTTGCCATAGTAATACCTCTCTTTTTAATTAATAATTAATTAAAACAATTTGTTTCTATTATAACAAAAATATTTCTTAAAATCTTTAAATATCAGTTTTTTTCAAAAATAAAAGCATTAATGGGGTGTATTTTTACCATTAATGCTTGTTCTTATTCCATTTTTTCTCAATCATTGGATATCTCTATTCAATCATTTTTTAATGATGGATTTGTTCTAAAACTAGCTAATAAATTTTCAAGTTTATCTTTTATGTTCTGAAAATTGGAATTTAAATCTAAAGTTTTTACTGATATAAGATTCCCACTCATTTTATAATCTACATCCGGCTGTACTTCATCTTCCGTCTTAGCATATAAAAGCATCCCTGAAACTTTTTTAGTAGTATCTTCAAAAGCCTTGTTTTTAACATAAGTAAATATCTGATATAAATTACCGGAAATAATGGATTTATTATCAAAATAGGTTTGCATATTATTCTTATAATATTTTGCATCAATTATTAATATCCTATTTCCCTCAGATAATAATATATCACTTCTCATCTCAGGTAAAAACAAATCAATTTCATCATCCAGTTGCCAATTAATAAGAGATGCGTTTACCTTTAATTCAGGATGTTCTTGTTTATAATACTCATAAATGAAATTTTGATATAAGGCACATAATCTCTGTTCATCTAAAAAATCGAGCATTTTTTTGTCTCCATTTTTATAAGATTGAATTAATCCATGAATTATAAAATTACAAATATTAATAATTAGTTTATAATTTTGATTATTTTTTGTAAATCTAATATTCCAATTGATTGTATATTTATCAATATTCATTACGTTATTAAAATAAGGCAATAAACCCTTTATCTTCTTTTTTCGCTCTTTTGAAATCGATGATGATAACAACGAAACTAGAGTACACTTTACTATTCTATTCATGTCCATATCTTCAGTAAAAACATCAAAATCACATACAATTTTATTATTTATTAAAGAATTATGATTTATTGTTTCTGAAAGGTTAATCTTTCCCCTTATAGTACTTAAGGTGTCTGATTCCTCTTTATAACCTTTCAAAATACCACGTTTTAATTCTCTATTTATTGCACGTGTCAATATCTCCGATAATAATTCAGCAGAATTATCAAACTCTTCATAGCCTATATTTTTATAGTCATTATCCTTTAATGATTTAAAAGCATAAGATAACATATAATAGATATTTTGAATTAATATCATATTTAAATACTCCTTAGCTTATTAGACCATTCCTTAACTTTGTTTGGATCATCAAACCAGTATTCTTTTAATAAAGGAATTATTTCAAAATCAATAATATTATTAATTGTTGATTCGGTAACTTCCTTTAAATTAGAAAAGAAACTATGCCCAATCACGAAGTCTTCACCTAATGAATCATCATTTGAAATACTAGAATTCAAGTTTTCGATAGCTATAATTAATCTATCAAATTTCTCATTATTTAATTCACTTTGATATTTCTTAAAACCTGAAGTATTAAAGCCAGGTTTCATCGTATAGAAGGCAAATCTTCTTCTAAGAGCATAGTCTAGCATTGCTAAACTTCTATCTGCAGTATTCATTAATCCAATAATATATACATTATCTGGGACTTTAAACTTATCACCAGAATATAATAATGGTAATTCAATATTTCTCTTATCTGCTTCAACAAGCATGAATAATTCACCAAAAATTTTACTTAAATTCCCTCTATTTATTTCATCAATAATGAAGAAATACTTATTCTCTTTATCTTGAGATGCTGTATTACAAAAATTATAGAATGCTCCCTTATGAAGAGAGAATGTATTATCTTTAGGTCTATATCCTTCTATAAAATCTTCATATGAATAGCTTTGATGGAATTGTATCATTTGCACTTTATTCTTATCTTTTGAACCCAAGATTGAGTACGCTAATCGCTTTGCAACAAAAGTTTTACCTACCCCAGGTGCTCCTTGCAAAATAATATTCTTTTTATACTTTAAAAGTGATACAAGTTTTTCATATTCACTTTCGCTTATATAGACTTCAGATAAAAATTCTTCTTTCCCGTAATCTTTATTTTCCACTATAACTGGAGCTGGCACATCCTCTTCTTCATCAACTACCAACTTATTTAATTTCTCGACATATTCAGTATATTGGGTAATATCGGTTAAAGTCTTCGTTGCTGCCTTTCCTGGATGATTCCATTCTCCCTTGATAACCCAGTCTACTTTTCTACAATTCTTATATCCATCTGTAATAGAATCATCAAAATAATAATCAGATTGGACAATACCTTTACCAATTATTTTATTTGTTCCTTTTTTTACAAATACAATATCACCAGGCTTCATTTCATTACAAAATTGCCAAGTGGCATGAGCACTATTAGTATTCGACTTTTCTGGAGATAATTTCTCAGTAATAGCGAGTCTCATTTCTTCTTTCGTTTGATATTCACTTAAATCACCAATTGCTCCCCATCCAATAGCCATAATACCTTTTTTATAAAACTCATCCCATTTTGATGCACTGGATCCTGGAGCATATAACCAATAATGAGTTTCATCATTATCATCATCGCCTAAAACTGAATTGGCGGATTCCCTTTTCGATTCATTTACCTCAGTTGAATATCTCCATGCTTCAAACGACAAAGATTTAAAACTATCAAAATCACTACTTGGGCCATTAACAAAAGAATGAAGTTTTTCAAGAACTTCCAAATAAATTTCTCCAGAAAACTTACTATTAGGTAACTCAGGTAAAGTCTTAACAAAACTTTCTGGCAATTTATTAGATTCATAAATAAACCACTTATTTCTGCTATCTAGATTCAAATAAAAACTAGGATTTAGCCAAAATAATCCCATAGTAATTTTACTATTACCATTGCCTTTCTTATTTATGCATAAATCAAAATATTTTATAAAATTAGACTTATTAGAATTATTTGAATCTGTTGAATATTTAAGAGCTGCTTCAAATAACTCCCATAAATCTGAAATATCATTTTTATCTCTATGTGGAATAAACCAATAAAAAGTAGCGTTTCGGTTATCGACTACTGGCACACCCTCAAAAGATGCTGGAACCCTGCTCTTAATAGAGAATTTCAAAGCAAAAGTCTTCAAAATGTTTATTCTATTAATATCCCTTATTTGTCTATTAAATGTACCAAATATGGTAAAAGGATCAATATCTACTAAAGGGCCATTTTCCATCTTTGGCATAGATATATTATTATCTTTAAAAGATGCTGTCACTATATCTATTAAATCATTTCTTTTATCTTTATATTTTAGCAAGCACCATGTCAATTCATTGTAAAATGATTCCCATCCTGAATCTATTATTTCCATAGCAAACCTCCGTTTTAACAAATTCTTATTATGTTTTCCTATACTTGGATGTTATGAATTATTTGAGGATTAATCTTCAAACATATAAGTTAAATTAATCGGCTTTATCGTTGACTGAAATAATATAATCTAATACTGAACTCAATTTTTGTGAATCTTCCAAAATCTTCATGTATTTTTTAGAATTAGTCTCAATTGGTTTAGTAATCATAGGAATTGTTAAAACAGGATCATTAAACTGTGAAGTTCTTACATAAATCATAAAATTATCTGCCAAATCTTGAGTTGTTTGGGTTGTTTTTGATTTTCCTGTTGCTGCACCTGCAATTGCCCCAGCACCACCAAATAAAATACCTCCAACAACTGCGCCAGATTTTGATTTCTTTGTCTCTCCATGAAGAATTTGCTTATCTTGCTTGTATACTTCATATGAAATAATTTCATCAAAAGCAAATTCGCGATAATCTTTTTCTGTCACAAATACAACTTTTTTATTTGCTTTATCAATACCAATTTTAAATTCTTTTGTAGCCGTATTATCTAACATTAAAGTTTCAGGATAATTATCTAGTTCTGAATTAATTGCATGAAACTTTAAATCACTATACTCAAAAGCTCTGAATAATCTGTTTTCATTATTTAATTCAATTACAAGATTTGCAATAGTTTGATCATTTACTGTTGAATCAATTGATGCTCCATTTCTAATTTCGTTTACTGTGTAGTCGTTTTTGCCATTATTATTAATATATGAAACAATAGCATCATAATACTTTGCTCTTAAATCATTACTTCTAGCTCTTCTCTTTTTAACCAATAAAAAAACAACAATACCAGCAATGGCTAATACAACGGCCCCTACAATAAAACCAATAATATCATTTGTGGATGGCGCTTCTGAACTTGTTTCAGTCGCTAAAAAAATTAAATCATTCATATATTCACCTATAACCTTTCTTATGTTTTATTATACTCTAATATCACAAAAATATAAACAGACTCTATAAAAGCTAAGAAACCCTAATAAGTCATTTGTTATATAATTATATACTTTTTCTAGAGTTACTTTTGCTTTTATTCTTGTAGATCGATATCTTAGCTTATTAGTAGCAATCTTTTCTAATTGCCGTATTCTTTCGTTACTTAAATCATATATATTCCCTATAATTACATTTGTTATACCATCTAAATTATTGTATTTACTTTTAACTTTGCTATAAATTCTATTCATTCTAATGCTTATTAAGCTGACTTATATTTAATAATCAATTTTCTTAAAGCATTCTTAAAAGATTGTTTAGTGATTTTAGGCCTACCGCCGTTATTACTAGGCTTACAAATTTCACAGGGCGGAAAACCGGCTTCAGTTGTACATAAAGTTATTAAGCTGGAAGCTCCATCATTTCCTGCCGTAGAATGAGGAGTTGAGCCAAATATAATTCCAATATATTGATTATTCCATTGTGTCTTTTTTACAATTCTCTCTCCATCATTTTTTATTTTTGAATACTCAGTATAAAATTCAAATTGATTTTTTTGAATATTAAAGACTTCTTTTGCTAATGAAAAAATAGTATTCTCGTTATGAATAAATTTATCATCGCCAACAACCATAATCTTTTTTCTAAAGTCTTCATCATCAACCAATTTAATATCAGAATAATAATCATCATCAACAACACTATCAATATTGGCATTTTCTTCTTTCACAAGCGTGTCTACATTTTGTGTTTCTAAATTATTATAGATATCTTTGACTTTTTCTGCGTTTGAACTCTTGACTAATTGCCTTAATTCATTCATATGTGCAGTAATCGTTTGTGAATATGGCTTATTTTTAAAATAATAATCAACAAAGCATTGAAGAGACTTTTGCAAATAATCAGGATAATTAACATATTCCGCCTTATAAAAATCCAATATGTCAACCAATAAATTATCTAATCGTTCAATATAAGAAGATGATGTCTTTATATTTCCGGCCAAATTATATACTACTTCCCAAAACTTTGAAGGATAATCCAAATAATACTTAATTGACCTTTTGGAACAAACCTTTATTAAGTAGTATTGATACCAATCTTGATCGCCTAAGGAATGTTTGTTATTTATAGAATGAATTTTAAATACTTGAAGTAAATTATTACTATGTAAATAATCATTGAAAAACACAAAGTTTTTTACTAAATAATGTATAACAGAAGCATACTCTTCAAAACTCGAAAAGGATTCAGGGCCAAGCAATATAACTTGATTATATACGCTATTAAGATTGCTATTGTCTTTTTCAATTTCAATCTTTACATCGTTAAAGCATAAGTTATTCATTTAAATCTCCTCTTTCACGCTTTTTTATATTCAAAAACAAATCATGTAGTTGATAAGCAGACAACCCCTTTAAATACTTATTTGTAAGATTCTTATCTTTTATCCCATACTTCATCTTAACAAAAGAAGAAATGTCTTTATTGCAATAATTCATTTCCATCTTTTCATCAAATATTCTAAAATTATAGCCATTCTTCATAATGATTTGATAATTAAAGTCTCTATCAATATAATACGTTCTGTAATCATGCCCCATGCTACAATATGTTTTAAAATAACTATTAGTCATATTATATGAATACAATAAAAGCCCAGCATCTTTTTTCAATTTAGACGTAATTGCGTTCATTCCTTTAGCCAAACCATATAAAGACAATATTTCTTTTGACAACTCAGAATTTTCTACAAAATTGGATAAATAATTAAAAGCATCATCCAAATTCTTATCTAACATTCCATTTAATATATAGATAGTCACTAATAATCTATCCATAGAATTTGTAAAAAATTTTTTTATTTCAACAATATTATCCTCGAATTTTTTGCTTATTAATTTTACCTGAGAAACTATTTCATGAAAACCATTTTGATTTTCTAAAATTGGCAAAAAGGATTCACCATCGTTAAGTTTTAGCAAAATGCCATATAAAGTTAAATACTGTTCTACATTTTTTTTGTCCTGAGACATTAAGGAATCATCAGGTGTTCCCCCAGCAATTACAGTCTTTAATAATGCTGGAAAACTATCATTTAAAAATGTAGTTTCTTGATTTGTCACGTTTGCAATAGAAATTTGCTTCTTTTTCTTTTCAAAATCATAATACTCTTCAACATATTCTTCATAAGGAATATCAGAGATGTATTTAAATGAATCTATATCTATATTTCTCGCAAATTTCAATTTCTTTTTTTCGAATTTTTCAACTTTTAAAAAACCATATCGCGCCATAAAAAATGCTTGAATTTTTTGATATTGAAATAATTTTACATTTATTTCTTCAAACTTAATACCATAATCGGCTTTTGTTAACTCTTCATCACTAAAATCAAATTCATCCTTTGAAACAAGAGATTCAAATATAAATATATCATTTAATAAATATGAATTAAATGTATCATTAATATAATATATTTTTCTTACGCATGAAAAATTAATAAAATCATTCAATAAAATTACATCTTTTTTTTCTAAAAAATTTGTCTCATTTGACAAGTCTAAGCTCAATTCTAAAACCAACGGATCAAAAAAACCAATAGTACATTCTTTTTGTATGGATTTTTTTGAATATCTTTTTTTGTATAAAACAATGCAATTTTTTTCAGAAAAGGAAATTGTCTTCTTTGTTTCATAAGAATCTTCATCTAGAGGGAAAATAATATTTTTAGTTAAAAATGTATTTAACTCGTTTGTGTTGGTATATATGTATAATGTTTGTGTCATTGTTGCCTCCCATTCACTTATAAATTATAGTTCTGCTTGCTCAAATAAAAATTTATTATTTACTAAAATATTCTTAATTTCTTGGTTGGTATTTGTTTGCAGTATAATATTGGTCATACTTTTGGAACGAGTAAATGCTACATACAATAAATTCTTTTTTTGATAATTATCAATACTAATATCTTCGGTCAACACGTATACATCATCAAACTCTAACCCTTTGCTGGTTTTTAATGACACCAAGAATATATTATTCGATATTGCATTAGAATCATCGATGTTTGTCTTTCCAAATTTATATAACAATCTTGCATTTATATTTGCTTTTTTTAATTCAGATTGGATTGCCGCTTTAACTGAATTAAATATTTTTAGACCATGATCGGCTGCCTCTTGTGAATAAAAAATACCAATAGATTTTGATGCATCATAATGTTCTACAATAAATTTTGCGATTTTTTCATAAGAATCATCTTTTGAGATTAATAGCCTTGGCTTTTTTCCAACTCTATTAGCCGTTACTTTATTTAGAGTTACTTCGTTGGTGTCGTATGAATTAAATAGCAATCTAGCTGCAGTTTCTACTTGGGCGGTATTACGATAATTATCAATTAAATCAAAGAATTGATCACCTATCATTAAATCTGTCAAAATATTTGAATGATCATAGCTTAATACACTATCTCCGCTTTCATTACCTATTTTTTGTGAATCATCAAATGTTACTAATATTTTTTTACAAAACCTGGCAAATATTTTTATTAAACCATCTTGGACATCTTGCGCTTCATCAATAAACATATAATCATATTTATCATAATTTGAAAAATTAAACTGATTGATTAAAGGCATTAATTTCTTCAAGTCATACACAAATGGAGTTTCTTGCAGTTCTGCAGGGTTTTCGATTTCAAAATCATTTTTTAACAAACTCCAGAACCAAGAGTGGTATGTATTAATTGTAATATTTGAAATATCCATTTTATATTCTTTTGCTACATTTGCAATATATGACTTTAGTGTTTTACTATAGGATAAAATTAAACATTTTTTTCCACTTTTTGCCATTATCGCAGCTGCTTGTAAAGCAATTATTGTTTTCCCGGTGCCCGGTCCCCCAATAACAGCCAACTTATTTGATTTCGGCAATAAATTAATAATAACCTTTTGAGTATTATTTAATTCATTAAAAGATGGCATTTTAAACGACATTACTTTTTCCTCCTAAAAATGCAAAAATATGTAAAGTGTTATAGTTTATTTTTATAACTTGTTGTAGTGAAATCGGGATATATTTCAATATCTTTCCCAGTAAAATCAGAATAATCAAGCACAATATGAGCTAAGTCATATTCACTTTCTACCATTGCAATTGCATCTTCTTCCGATTCTGCTTCTACAGTAATAATTCTCTGTAAATATTCAGTTATTTGAATATTATATTTCTTCATAAAAACCTCACATTCCTTTCTACGTACCTCGAAAGGCACACATAGTCATGAAAATAATTTTTTGTTATAATCTAACCACGAGGAGCTGTTATATACTACAGAGCACGTTGAGGTGAGTTGTA
>Ga0256407_10006268_pt1 | contig 18482 bp, 15 predicted proteins | sample RumenRJG_04DNA_FD_193489 | JGI IMG/M metagenome (GOLD analysis project Ga0256407, IMG submission 193489) | Bovine rumen microbial communities from Lethbridge, Alberta, Canada - RJG_04 | ecosystem: Host-associated > Mammals > Digestive system > Stomach > Rumen | place: Canada: Alberta...
AGTATATAATGAATGCTTCTCAATCAAGACCAGATGCGCTGATATATTCAACTAACAGATGCATAGATTATAGCAAGATTGCTAGTGAATATGAGAAAGATAAGTCGTTTATAGGCAAAGAATCTCTTGAGGTTCAAATGTATGACAGAGGGGGAACCTTTCGAGATGCCATTGAAACATGGCGTAAACATACTGCAAATGGCATTATTTGGGGGGAGGTAATTGATTCTGAGGATACATGGTCTGAAGGCATTATATTGGAAGGCTTGTTGAAATATGGCACCACAACAGGTATAGAGTTCGTAACAAAATCGGAGGCTTATGATATTTCTTTTAATCACTCTCTTATAGAAGGTAACCTCATTTATAATCCCCATCTAAGGAATACAGCCAAAGAGTTTCTTCCGGAATCTAAAACAGTCCCGTCAAATCCTGATGGATATGAAGGTGACTGTAGTGTGGAAAATGAAGATGATATTCCTGTTTTAGTGACAAATGACACTACTGTATATCATCATTTTGGTATTCCATGTGGCAATATTCATTATGAAGCAGTTGTGAAAGGAAAGGGATTTATAAGGGTTCGGTTCATAAAGAATAGTACAGACATCAATTCGATAGGTTCATCAGAACTTGTATGTGAAAGGAGAATAGACTCGGATAATCAATATTGTATTAATAACATGGATTTCACGGTCCCTGCCAATGATATGACTCCTTATGAGCAACGATGTGCAGGATGGGGCAATATGATTATAGGCGTAAGACTGGAATATTCTGGTGGCCTACGGATTAAGAATATTAAGATGTGTAAGAAATAGTAGTTGGGATAGTTATAATATGAATATTCCTTTTTTATCATTGAAAGATGTAACGGCTCTACATGGGGCAGAGATTAATGAGGCTGTACGCCGTGTGGTTAACGGAGGCTGGTATCTCCAAGGGCAGGAAAATGAGCGGTTTGAGCAGAACTATGCTAATTTTATTGGCACGAAGTATTGTATAGGGTGTGCTAATGGACTGGATGCACTTATCTGGATATTCAGAGCCTATATTGAGATGGGGGTGATGCAACCTGGTGATGAAGTAATAGTACCGGCTAATACATATATAGCGACCATATTAGCTATTACAGAGAACGGACTAACTCCGGTGCTCTGTGAACCTAAATTGAATACGTTGGAGATTGATGACAATTTGGTAGAGAGTCTGATTACTCCAAAGACTAAAGCTATTGCAATCGTGCATCTCTATGGCCGTATTGCCTATACACATAAGATTGGTGAGTTGTGCAAGAAATATCATCTAAAATTGATTGAGGATAATGCACAGGCACATGGATGCAAGTTCATTGATGGCAAGCTTACAGGTTCTATTGGTGATGCGGCTGGTCATAGTTTTTATCCAGGTAAGAATTTGGGAGCCTTAGGAGATGGCGGTGCTGTCACTACAAATGATGAAGAACTTGCAAAGACTATTCGCGCTTTGGCAAACTATGGATCTCAGAAAAAATATGTATTTAAATATGCAGGAAGAAATAGTAGGTTAGATGAAATACAGGCGGCAGTGTTGGATGTTAAACTGAAATATCTTTTAGAGGATAATCAACATAGAAAGAAGGTGGCTCACTATTATTATGAGCATCTTAACAATCCGTTGGTCACATTGCCCGACCAACTCCCTGATGATCAGAATGCCTATCATCTTTTTCCGATTCTCGTGTCAGACAGTCTGCGTGATGCCTTGCACGATTATCTGGCAGAGAAGGGAATTGGTACGGTTTGCCATTATCCTATTGCGCCTCATCGGCAGGAGTGCTATGCTAAAGAGGCTTGGAATCAGCCTCAGTTAAGTCTTCCGATTACTGAGAGATTGGCTGATGAGGAGCTGAGTTTGCCAATAGGCCCTGCTATTTCCTTAAGTGATGTTGAAAAGGTTGTTGATACTATTAATCAGTTTGCATAATCGCTAGTCAGGATGAGACCTTATTCGAGTCAGGATATACCTTCCATCTATAGTCAGACTTTGGATTTTGCCAGTCAGCATGCTAATGAGAGACACTGGCAAGAGACACTTGATGATGTGGAGGCGGCGGCTGTGTGGGCTTATCATTTTAGTTGGATCTATACTGACCCTAGGGCTGAACAAATGATCAGGCTCGTGGCTGATGCGACTTTGAAGAAGGTGGAGGTGACTGATAAGTATGATGATCGTGTGGTCATGATTGATTCGTTTTGCTGGGATAATCATGGTCTGACACAACAGTATCTACGAGCGATGATGCAGAATGCAATGACCATCTTGTACATCTGTACATCGAACACGATTGATCAAGGGAGTGATATCTTGCACGAACTAGGGCATTATGCGAAGGCTGAGGTCTTGTCATTCACTGATGTGAAGTTCAATCAAATAGAAAAATCTGAAAGGATGTGCGAGACCATCAGTCGGTTTGCACCTGCTCATCTATTTCTTCATATTTCTCCATGGGATAGTACTCCATTGCTTACTTGTCATGCGCTGAGCGGTGTCAATAAGTATAACATAAATATCACTGATCACGCCTATTGGCTTGGTGCGTCATTTGTGGACTACAATATCGAGTTCAGGCCTTATGGGGAGACGGTTTCCATCGAGAAACGTGGTTTCCAAGAGCAACAGTTGCTGGTATTACCATTTTATCCAATCATGCCAGTGACTGATGATTTCAAAGGATTTCCAGAATTCCCTTCTGATGCAGTCACTGTGTTTACAGGTGGAGCCCTCTATAAGATGCTAGGCAGGCAGAATATCTTCTTCCGTTTGATGGACGCTATTCTGGCTATTGCGCCTAATGTCTATATATTAGTGGCAGGCTTTGACCCTGACAAACGCTTCGACCAGGGTCTAAATAGCATGCGACACAAAGAGCGGGTGTTCCAGCTTGGTCCGCGTTCTGATATTAATGCTGTCTTTGAAAATACAGACATTTTCTTAGGAACATATCCTACCAGCGGTGGACTTATGAACCAATTTGCTGCGAGACACGGGAAACCGATAATTGCCTATTGTGAGGAGGGAGATGCTGAAGGTAGAATAGAGGAACTGCTAAACCATCAGGATGCGATGTTTCAGTCTTTCTCAGTGATGGATGATCTGATGGACTATGCCAAGAGGCTGATTTTGGATAAGGATTATCGCATACATGAAGGTGACAGATTGAAACGAGGTCTTATGACAGAAGAACGATTCGCTCAAGAGTTTTGTCAGTTGGTCTCTACTCGGAAATCAGACCGGCCTCTGACCTATGATGAAATTAATTATGAAACTTTCTTCCATCGCTATCTTGACCTGGAGAATCAGAGTGGCTTCCCAGCTACCAAACAGCTGGTCATGGCATTAAAGATGGATGTGTTGAAATCAAAGGTGTGTCGGATTAATCTTCTGGAGATGCTTGGCCGTTGTACACTTGAGAAATTGCATCGTTCCATTGGCCATTAAAACGAGTATGAATGTGACGTTTACAAGCAAGTCATGAAGAATTTGGTGAAAGCTCTGTTGGGGGTAGTGATGTGTGGAGCTAGTAGACTCTACCCTTATCAATTAAGTCTGTGGCTAAAGGCCCAGAGAAATACGTTTTATACATTATGGATCCGCCATTTCCTAGGTGGCGTGGGCGAGCATTCATGGATTGGTTTCCCCTGCCTGTTGCAGGGCGGTGGCCAAAAGCAAATCAAGATAGGCGACTATACTAGTATCGACCGACATAGTGTTCTCGGTTGCTGGCAACAGTTTGGCACGCTGACATATCATCCTTCCATTACCATCGGCAATAACTGTTGCATTGGTGAGTATAACCAGATATCAGCCTGTCAGGAAGTAATGATAGGCGATGGACTGTTGACGGGGCGTTATGTATATATTGGGGATAATGCTCATGGAGGACTTTCTGTTGAAGAATCGTCCGTGCCTCCAGTTCAGCGTCAGCTGATTTCCAAAGGGCCAGTTGTGATTGGAAACCATGTGTGGATAGGGGATAAGGCATCCATTCTTGCTGGTGTTCATATTGGCGACAATGTTATTGTTGCTGCCAATGCTGTTGTTACACATGATGTCCCTGCAAACTGTGTAGTGGCGGGTATCCCGGCAAAGATTATCAAACGTATATGAAGAAACCTCAAGTAATAGCATTTTATCTTCCACAGTTTTATCCGACACCGGAAAACGACAAATGGTGGGGTGAGGGATTTACAGAATGGACGAATGTAGCGAAGGCTCGCCCCTTGTTTAAAGGCCATTATCAGCCTAAGTTGCCAGGGAAGTTAGGCTTTTATGACTTACGTCTTCCTGAGACCCGTGAGACGCAGGCTGATCTGGCTCGTGAGGCTGGTGTGGATGCCTTCTGCTATTGGCACTATTGGTTTAATGGCCGTAGGCTGTTGGATCGTGTCTTTACGGAAGTGGTGGATTCTGGCAAACCAGATTTTCCGTTCTGTCTCTGTTGGGCTAACCACAGCTGGTATCAGAAGACCTGGGATCCCAACAAGCCGAATCGTCTACTGATGGAACAGACCTATCCTGGTGAACAGGATTATATCGCCCATTTCAAGGCCATGTTGCCCGCCTTCAAGGATCATCGATACATGAAAATTGATGGAAAACTAGTGTTTGGCATTTTTGAACCTGATGCTATCCCGTCATTTGCCCTGATGAAAGAAATATGGAATTGTTTGGCCATTGAGAATGGACTTCAAGGTTTCTATTTCTTTGGTTTGGCTCAAGGTGAGGCTAGGGCTCATATGATTGTGAAGGAAAAATATGATGCTGTGGTCTATGATAATATGGCAACGGTCTATGACCGGAACTGGTCGTTAACGAGAAGGGCATTAGACAAGATTTTGCATCGTCCCCATGTGATTCGCTATGAGGATTATGTGAAAGAGACGATTGCCTATTTCAAGGAGCATCCTCAATACATTCCATGTCTTGTCCCCAATTTCGACCATTCTCCACGTTCAGGGTTGAAAGGCATTATCCTACATAAGAGTACCCCTCAGAAGTGGGAACGGTTGTTTAATGCGGTGTATGAGCAACAGGTCAAAAAAGAGTCGCCCTTACTGGTCATCAAGTCGTGGAACGAGTGGGGCGAAGGAAATTATCTGGAACCTGACGAGATATTCGGGAAGGCATACCTGGAGATTATCAGGAAAGTTAAAAATCAATTTTAAGCATTCATAAAGAAGATGGTAAAAATCTCAGTCGTCATGTGCTGCTATAATTCAGAGCGGTACATTAAAGAGACAATCGATAGCGTTTTAGGACAAACACTTCAAGATTTTGAATTTATCATATGGAATGATGGATCAACAGACTCCACCAAGGCCATCGTGGAGAGTTATCATGATCCCAGAATTCGGTTGTATTCGGATGTTAATCGTGGAGAGGGTATGGCTGCACAGTTAGCATGTCGTCATGTCACCGCAAAATATATCGCCCGAATTGATTCTGATGATGTGTGGTTACCAGAGAAATTGGCATTGCAATACGACTATATGGAATCCCACCTTCAGACAGTGATGATTTCTTGTCCAGTCATCTTTATTGATGAGAATAGTAAGGAGTTGGGATGCTCATTCCCAGTTACCCGATTGTCTTATTTGAATAAGTCTATCACAACTGACAATAAGTTCCCCCATTCTGGTTCTATCTATCGGACTGAAATTTATAAGAAGGTTGGCGGATATAATAATGTGAGATATTGCCAAGATAGACTTCTGTTTTGGAAAATGAGCGATTATGGCGATTTGGCCCTGTTTCCCAGGCCACTTATCAAATACCGTCTGTTGGCTAGTTCTGTTGCGCATAGAATAGATAGCTCACCCTATAAGGATATTATCTGGGCTTTCAGGGATAAAATCTATAAGGACAAAGGAACCAACGAAACAGATCTTCAACTGTATAATACCATTTATGATATGGTAGAGAAGAAAGATAAAGAGGTGTTTATCTATAGTCCGGACGCTCAGAACAGACTATATTATTTCTTGTGTAAATTCATGAGTGAGACAACTGCTTATCAGCTGATGGTTGGCTTGAAGAATGCCCTTAGTTTCATTAAATCATAAATGGTGTTAATGATGGAAAAGATTAAAACTGCAGTCATTATGGCTGCTGGCTTAGGTACACGTTTCGGCCAAATGACGGATAATATGCCGAAGGGTTTTGTACCCTTTAAGGGTGAACCTATGGTTGTTCACTCAATCAAAACATTGATCGATAGTGGTATCCAGAAAATTATCATTGGAACAGGCTACAAGAAAGAGGCTTACGAGGCCCTTCAGACAGAATACCCTCAGATTGTGTGCGTGTTTAGTCCTCGCTATGCAGAGACGAATAGTATGTATACATTATATAATTGTCGTGAGGCAATAGGGGATGATGATTTCCTTCTTCTCGAATCAGACTTGGTCTTCGAGAAGAAGGCTATTACTTCATTGCTAGTATCAACATTCAGCAGTGCGATGCTGATTTCTCCAGTCACCAAGTTCCAGGATCAGTATTATGTAGAGATGGATGACCATCAGGTCCTGACTAATTGCTCTACCGATAAAACACAACTCAACGCCAGCGGTGAACTGGTTGGCATCCATAAACTTAGTAATGTCTTCTATAGGAAGATGTGTGAGGAATATGAGAAGATTGTTGACGAGAAACCAAAACTTGGTTATGAATACCAGTTACTTGACATGTCCCAACACGTGATGCCAATGAATGTACTGATGGTTGATGGTTTGCAGTGGTACGAGATTGATGATGTCGATGACTTGAAGTTTGCAGAAGAGAATATAAATATAAGAAATATGGCAAAAACGGTATATTTGGGTATGATAGGTGATATCATGCATCCAGGACTCATTAACATTATTAATCAAGGTGCCAAATATGGTGATGTGATGATTGGCCTGTTTACAGACAAGGCCATTGCCACTCATAAGCGCTTGCCTTATCTGACTTATGAACAGCGAAAAAATGTCATTGAGAATATTAAAGGCGTATCTTACATTGTCCCACAGGACGAGTGGAGTTATGTCCCCAATCTCCTGAAATATAAACCTGACTATATCATCCATGGTGATGATTGGCTACAGGGACCGGATAAGTATATCCGTGATGACGTGTTCAAGATAATGGAAAAACTGGGTGGCGAAGTTATCGAGATTCCTTATACCAAAGGTATCTCGGCTTCCAGTTTGAAAGAGGAGATTGACTCTCTTGGAGTAACTCCTCAGGCACGTCTGGCCTCTCTTCGCAGACTGATTTCCGCCAAGCCGGTTGTTCGTATCTTAGAGTCACACAATGGATTGACAGGACTGATAGCAGAACATACATCAGTAGAGATCAATGGTCAGCACCGTGAGTTCGATGGCATGTGGGCCTCTTCATTGACAGACTCAACCTCTAAAGGTAAGCCGGATATTGAGGCCGTCGATTTGACAACTCGTCTGCATGACTTGAACGATACTTTGGAGGTTACTACCAAACCTGTAATATATGATGGTGATACAGGTGGTAAATTGGAACATTTCGTGTTCACTGTTCGTACCTTGGAGCGTTTGGGTATTTCAGCAGTGATTATTGAGGATAAGGTTGGGCTTAAACAGAATTCACTCTTTGGTACTGATGCCATCCAGACGCAGGATACTATTGAGGGCTTCTGCAATAAAATCAAAGCTGGTAAGGAGGCCCAGATTACCCGTGACTTTATGATAATCTCCCGCTGCGAGTCTTTGATTGCTGGCAAGCCTGTAGAGGATGCTCTTGAGCGTTGTCATGCTTATGTGGAAGCTGGGGCTGATGGTGTGATGATTCACTCCAAGAACAAGAGTGGGGAGGATATCAAGGAGTTTTGTTTGCGTTTTCGTGAGAAGGATCCTCATACACCAATTATTGCTGTGCCTACCACTTATAATCAGTATACCGAGGAGGAATTGGCAGAGTGGGGCATCAATATCGTTATTTATGCCAACCACATGCTTCGTGCAGCTTACCCAGCAATGGTGAAATGCGCCGAGCGTATCTTGGAAACCTCACGCAGTCTAGAGGCTTCTGAGGAATACTGTATGCCAATCAAGGAGATACTTAACTTAATTCCTGGAACAAAAAAACAATGATTCGTCCACAATTTTTCTATGATACACTTGCCGGCTATGGTATTGATTTCTATGCTGGCGTGCCTGATTCTCTTCTGAAGAATCTCTGTGCTTATATCACTGACCATGCTGATGCTGCTCATAATATCATTGCTGCCAATGAAGGTGGCTCTATGGGCTTGGCTGTTGGACATTATTTGGCAACTGGCCATATCTCCGTTGTCTATATGCAGAACTCAGGAGAGGGTAATATTATCAATCCCCTTGCTTCTCTGACAGATCCTGAGGTTTATAACATTCCCGTGTTACTTGTCATTGGATGGCGAGGCAAGCCAGGAGCTCATGACGAACCACAGCATGTGAAACAAGGTAAGGTCACAACCGGACTGCTTAATGTGATGGGTATTGATTATACCATCCTCTCTAAAGAAGAGGAAAAAGCTGAATCCCAGATCAAGAAGGCTGTAGCCCATATGCAGAAAACCAAACAGTGTTATGCTTTGGTGATAGAAAAAGATACTTTCGAGGCCTATACCCTTCAGAGTATTGAGAAGAACGACCTCACCATGAGTCGTGAGGAGGCTATCCAGACGGTAGCAGCATCTTTGGGCGAGAAGGATTGTATAGTTAGTACCACAGGCATGATTTCTCGTGAACTCTTTGAGTATCGCACAGCCAGGAACGAGGGGCATGAGCGCGACTTTCTGACAGTAGGTTCCATGGGGCATGCGTCTCAGATAGCCCTTGGCATTGCTCTGGCAAGGCCAGACCGTCGGGTCTGGTGTTTTGATGGCGATGGTGCTACCATTATGCACATGGGCAGTATGGCTATAATAGCTAGTAAGAATGTTGCCAACTATGTTCATGTTGTCTTCAACAATGGTGCTCACGACTCAGTAGGAGGCCAGCCCACAGTGGGCTTGAGGATAGATATTCCCGCTGTTGCGAGGGCTGTTGGCTATAAGACTGTCATCAGTGTAAGCACCAAAGAAGAATTGGAAAAGGAACTCTCAAATCTCGAAGGCTCTGCCTTCGTTGAGGTGAAGGTCAAGAAAGGCAATCGTAAGGATTTGGGCAGACCTACAACCACCCCCATCCAAAATAAAGAAGCATTAATGGAATTCTTAAGACAATAGATATGAACCCTATTAAAAGAAATATTTTGCTGAACCCAGGTCCGGCAACTACGACGGATACGGTTAAATATGCTCAGGTCGTTCCTGACATCTGTCCTCGTGAGAAAGAGTTTGCAGGTTTGATGAAAGGTCTTCGTTCAGATTTGTGTAAATTGGCTCATGCCCCAGAGCCGGAATATACCTCAGTGCTTTTCTGCGGCTCAGGTACTATTAATATCGATATCTGTATCAATTCACTTGTTCCTGAGGGAAAGAAGATACTTGTGGTGAATAATGGCGCTTATAATACACGTGCTGTGGAGGTTTGTCAGATGTATCACATCCCTCACATTGATTTGAAGTCGTCCGTCTACGAACAACCGGATTTGAATAAGGTAAGGCAGTCATTGGAGGAAAACTCTGATGTGGCGGTAGTCTATTGCTGTCATCATGAGACAGGTACGGGAGTGCTGAATCCCATCCGTGAGATAGGGGCAATGGCTCATGAACATGGTGCCATCTTTATTACTGATACTACAGCTTCTTTGGGTATGATTCCTTTTGATATGGTGAAAGATAATGTCGATTTTTGTATGGCCTCTGCCCAGAAAGGACTGATGGCAATGTCGGGGTTAAGCTTTATCATCGGCAAAACCGACATCATCAAGGCCTCTAAAAATTATCCCACGCGCTCTTACTATTGCAACCTCTATTTGCAGTATGAGTATTTCGAGAAGACGGGTGAGATGCACTTTACGCCTCCTGTTCAGACAATATATGCAACGATTCAGGCCTTGAAAGAATATTTTGAGGTAGGTGAGACTGCTAAATTTGCCCGTCATCGTGCAGTCTATGAGGCCATTCATAAAGGTGTGGCAGAATTGGGTTTTAAAACCATCATTGACCCAAGAATTGAGTCTGGCTTGGTGGTGTCAGTACTTTATCCTGATGACCCAAACTTTACCTTCGAGAAGGTGCATGACTACTGCTACGAGCGTGGCTTCACTATCTATCCGGGAAAGATCAGTACAACGAATACTTTCCGCCTCTGTGCCTTGGGTACAATTACACCTGACGACATCAAGGCATTTTTTGTGGTGCTGAAGGAAGCTTTGACTGTTCACCAAATCCAGTTCCCTGTATTATATCATAACTAATCCCGTTATTACCAGATGAAGGAAATCAGGGATAAGGAGTTACGAAGCATACAATTGGACATCCTGAAAGATGTTCACGCGTTCTGTGTCTCTCATCATATCAGATACTCCATGGCTTATGGCACTTTGTTGGGAGCAGTCCGTCATCAAGGCTATATCCCCTGGGATGATGATATTGATGTCATGATGCCCAGAGAGGACTATAACCGATTTATTCAGACATATAAAAATAATTGTTTCCGTGTAGTTGATATGTCTGTTGATGCCGGTTATATCCTCCCTCATGCAAAGGTAGAAGACACGCGGACGGTGATGGAGGAGTTTTCAGAGGGCGAATCTGTTTATGGCGTATATATCGATGTGTTCCCTTTGGACGGGATTCCTGATGACCTGTTAGAACGAAAGGCGTTCTACCGTAGGAAATCTTTATGGAATGAGTTATATAACCTAAAAATAGTTAAGGTGAGAAAGGGCAGGTCATTTGTCAAGAATATGGTTCTGGCCATCAGCCATATACTCCTTTCTTTCATCAGTGCGCGAAGCATCGCCCAGCACATGTCTTCGATGGCTACAAAGTATCAGGGACAGAAGACCGCCTATATGGGCATTGTGGCTCCTGCTGATAGTCGTATCGAAGAAGCCATTCCGTCTCGTTATTTTGATGAGTATGTTTCATTGACCTTCGAACATCTGAATGCCATGGGCATCAAGGCCTACAATGAGTACTTGACGGCTTCCTATGGTGACTACATGCAACTGCCTCCAGTTGAGCTTAGGGTGTCCCATCATATATATACGGCCTATTGGAAGTGATTTCTATAGACTTTTATGCTTGATCTGTATTATTATAGAGTGTTTCTACTAATCAACAGCGCGGCATTGTTCCTCGTGTATGTGATTTTGGGCATGGATATAGACTTGATGCCTTATTCCTATATTTATGTGCTGATGGCTAATGTCTATATGCTCTTGCAGTCACGTAGGAATTTCCTGCTGTTTATTATCTTCTTTATCATTCTGTTTTCCAATTACAGTATCATCTATTCCAACTTCATCATGAGGTTTGACAATACGATCTTCACAGATGCGTTGTCAAGGAGTACGACCAATATATCATTGAATATCTTGGCATTGTTCAATCTGTTACTGTTCCTCTTTGTGAAGTGGGATTTTATCCTGCCGAATCCTTCAGTCAACATCTTTGTGAAACCTGAAAATCTGGAAAGATGGAATTTGTTGTTCCTTGTGGTAATATTGGCAATTGTTTTCTTTTTCGGCTTTACACCTCCTGAGGAAGAAGGACAGCGAGGGTCTCCCAGCCCTTTGTATGAATACTCCCTGATTTTCTTTGCACTTTATTTCTATTATTGTGGCATGAAAAGAATCTATCTGATGGTGGGGCTCTTTATGATTGTATTGTATAGCCTCCAGAATTTTGTCTTTGGAGGTCGAATTCTGGGTGTCCAATTCATCCTGTGTGCCTATATCATGCTGCTCATGCATAGGGTGCGTATGCCTATTGTCGTTGGTGGTATCACGGTGATGTTCTTCCTGATGAGTATCATTGGTGTGGTGAGAGGCGAACTTTTATCAGGTAACTTTGAAGTCACTTCTATTCTATCCTCCCTTGTAGAGAGTGGCTTTGCGCTGGATACGGCCTATTCGGCCTATTATACATCAGAGTCGTTCGTTTATATATTGGATAAGTTCTCTGTTCAGGAAGTCTTCGTGTATTTTTGGGAATTTGTGAAGTCAATCTTTATTGGCGGTGATCCTGATATGCACCTGACAGCCATCTCGCATGACTATGTCGTACATTATGGCGGTGGCTTGGTTCCCTTTTATTTTTATTTCTATTTAGGTGAGTTAGGTGTTTTGATAGCAGCTTGTTTGGTAGCTTTTTACGTGAATCTGTCCATTGACATTGAAGATGTGTCATCTGGATTGAAAAAATGTCTAGCCGTCTGGGTCGCCAGTACTACCTTCCGTTGGTATCTGTATTCCCCCATAGGTCTATTAAGAGGCGTACTGTTCCTAGTGATTGCATATTATGCTTTCGTATTTTGCGCGTATATGTTGAATCGGATGTTTGGCTATGAATTATCTGATTAATTGCTCTAATCTTAAAATTGGTGGTGGAATACAAGTTGCTGACTCGTTCTGTTCACAACTCTATCGCTTTCCGCAACATCATTTTGTAGTGGTGTTGTCTTCCAACTTGTCGTCAACCAAGGAAAAGTTAGCAGAGCTTCAGCATGTGGAGGTTTGTTCTTACAATATGCCTAATAATTTAATGACCATTATTACTGGGCGTGACCGGTTTATGGATAATCTTGTGTCTGGGCATTGTGTCGATGCAGTCTTGACTATTTTCGGTCCCTCGCGATGGTGTCCTAAGGTTCCTCATCTTAGTGGATTCGCCATGGCTCAGTTGGTTATTTTAGAGTCGCCATTTTATACTCGGATGACGAAAATGGAGCGCATAAAATGGTTTTGGTGGCGTAAAATCCGTCAATATTCATTCAAACAGAGTGCAGATTTCTTTTGGACGGAGAATCCTTTTATCAGTAAAAGACTTGAAAACCTCTTTGGGAATAGGGAAGTGTTTACCATCACCAATTATTATAATCAGGTATTTGATACACCCGATGCATGGCAGAAATCTATTATTTTGTCAGAGTTCACGGGTACGACATGCCTTTCCGTCTCTAATTTTTATCCACATAAGAATTTTGAAATACTCATTGGTGTGGTTCGATGTTTAAAGACAAATCATCCTGATTTCCTTGTACGATTTGTTCTTACCTTTGACCAACAGGAGATGCCTGTGCCTGACGATATACGCGAAGCTTTCGTCTTTATAGGTAAGGTGGATTTTAGGGAATGCCCCTCGCTTTATACTCAGTGCGACATCATGTTCATGCCTACATTGATTGAATGCTTTACGGCGACATACCCAGAGGCGATGCGGATGAAGAAACCTATTGTAACTACTGATCTTCAGTTTGCTCGTGGCTTGTGTGGTGAGGCTGCTTGTTACTATAATGCGGTAGATTGCCAATCTGCAGCTGATGCCATTTATAGAGTGGCTACGGATCAGGCTTATGCACGACAGCTTGTTGCAAACGGAACAGTTCAGTTGAAGCATTTCGACAATTACGAGCAGCGTGCAGATAAGCTCGTAAAGATATTGGAAAGAATAAGTAAATAACTCTATATGTCAGTATTTAAAGATAAAACCCTGTTGATAACAGGTGGTACCGGTAGTTTTGGCAATGCCGTTCTTCGCAGGTTCCTGGATTCCGATATTAGGGAGATACGCATTTTCTCTCGTGATGAAAAAAAACAGGACGATATGCGCCATTACCTTCAGGCGCAGCGTCCCGATGTCTGCAATAAAGTGAAATTCTACATCGGTAATGTCCGACAGCGCGAGGCTGTAGATTTTGCCATGAGTGGTGTGGATTTTGTCTTTTCTGCAGCGGCCTTAAAACAAGTGCCATCGTGTGAGTTCTTCCCCATGGAGGCTGTTCGTACGAATGTTGAGGGCACAAACAACGTGTTACTATCTGCCATAGCTCATGAGGTGAAAAATGTGGTGGTGTTAAGCACAGATAAGGCAGCTTATCCGATTAACGCGATGGGTATCTCAAAAGCTATGATGGAGAAGGTGGCCATCGCTCAAGGGCGCGCTCTTGGTGATCATGCTAAAACTACAATCTGTTGCACGCGCTATGGTAATGTGATGGCTTCCCGTGGTAGCGTTATCCCCCTATGGGTGGAACAGATGATGGAAGGTAAGCCCATTACTATTACAGATCCTAATATGACACGCTATATGATGACTCTTGATGATGCTGTCGATTTGGTGATTTTTGCCTTTACTCATGGCCGTAATGGTGATTTGTTTGTACAGAAGGCTCCTGCAGCAACTCTTGAGACTTTGGCAAAAGCATTGAAGGAGGTATATGCACAGATTGACCCTAAGTATGGTGAAACAGAGGTCAAGGTCATTGGGACTCGCCATGGTGAGAAACTATATGAAACGCTTGTTACTCGCGAAGAAATGATGCGTTCTGAAGATTGTGGGAACTATTTCCGTATTCCTTGTGATTCTCGAGACCTGAACTATGATAAGTATTTTACTGAAGGTAACTCAGAAATTTCAAAGTTCGAGGACTATCACTCTCATAATACTCATCGCTTAGATGTAGTGGGAATGAAGGAGTTGTTGTTGAAATTGCGCTTCATCCAGGAAGACCTTGGATTGATTCCTCGGGCAAAGGCGCGTGATATCCGTTCTGAATAAATTAAATCAAGATGAAAGTATTCATATTAGGATGTAACAATACCATAGGACATGTTGTAGCCTTATATTTCAAGGAAAAAGGTCATGAAGTGATGGGGTATGATCAAGAGGACCTTGGTCTGGTTCGTCAGGTGACAGGAAATTACCATGATGTGGTATTGATCCAGCAGACAATAGAACAATACAGTCCAGAGGCTGTAATTAATTGCATTGCTGTCGTCAATCAAGATGCAGAAGCGGACAAGGCAGAGGCAACCTATGTTAATTGCTATTTGCCTCATTACTTGGAGAAGATTACTGCAGACACTTCTATTGTGGTGGTCCATCGCAGTACTGATTGTATCTTTTCTGGAGAACGTGGTCAATATACTGTTAATGATGTGCCTGATGCAAAGAGCTTTTATGCCAGAACCAAGGCTGTCGGAGAACTAATAAACGAAAAGGATATCACCATTCGCGTGTCACTCGTTGGACCTTCTATGAAAGAGGATGATGGTAGTCTGCTGAACTGGTTCCTTCGCCAACAAGGCCAGGTGAATGGTTTTGCCAATGCCATCTGGACCGGTGTAACTACCGAAGAATATGCCCGTGAAATCGAACTTTTGTTAACACAAGGCAAGCATGGCGTTTTCCAAAGTACTCCTACATTGTCAATCAGTAAATATGAACTACTGAAGCTCTTTGAGAAACACTTTCCTCATGGGCGTGAAGTACTCAGAATAGATAACCAACGAGTTGATAAGTCATTAGTACAGGATTTTGGCGATGCAGACATTGTTGTGCCTTCTTATGACAAGATGGTTGCAGATGTCAGACGGTGGGTTCAGTCACATCGTGAATTGTATCCGAAATATTATAACGATTAAAAAGATAAACATTATGAGTAAACTTAAGTTGATGATAGTCATGGGTACACGACCTGAGATTATCAAACTTTCAGAGATTGTCAAGAAGTGTGATAAATATTTCGATTTGAAGATCGTACACACGGGGCAGAACTACGATTATAATCTGAACAAGCTCTTTTTTGAGGAATTGGGCCTTCGTGAACCTGATTTCTATTTGGGCGTTGTCGGTGACAATCTTGGACAGACGATGGGTAATGTGCTGGCAAAGTCGTACGAACTCTTTGATGCAGAAAAACCCGACGCCATCCTTGTATTAGGCGATACTAATTCTTGTTTGTGTGTCATTTCTGCTAAACGTCTGAAGATCCCCATCTTCCATTTGGAGGCTGGTAACCGTTGTAAGGACGAGAATCTTCCAGAAGAGGTCATCCGCCGTATAGTTGATGTTACGAGTGATGTCAATCTCTGCTATTCAGAGAATGCACGACGTTATATCCTTGATCAAGGAGTCCGTCCAGAGTACACTTATTGTGTTGGTTCTACGATGGCAGAGGTACTAACTGCAAACATAGATAAGATCAACAATAGTGACGTATTGATCAAGCTTGGTCTTGAGCCACGTAAATATATCTTACTTTCTGCCCACCGCGAGGAAAATATTGATATTGAGTCCAATTTCTTCTCCCTGATGAATGCTGTTAATGCGATGGCGGAAAAGTATGATATGCCTATTCTCTACTCATGTCACCCTCGGTCAAAGAAGTACATCGAACAGCGAGGCTTCAAGTTTGATAAACGTGTCATTCAGCACCAACCTCTTGGATTCTTCGATTACAACAAACTGCAGCAGAATGCCTTCTGTGTTGTTTCCGATAGTGGTACGATACCTGAGGAAGGCAGCTATTTTAAGTTCCCTGCCGTTTCTATCCGAACATCTACGGAACGCCCTGAGGCTATGGACAAGGGAGTGTTCACCATCGGTAGCATCACCTCTGAATATGTTCTCCAGGCTGTCGACCTTGCTGTGTCAATGTGGCAGAATGGAGATGCTGGCCTGACTGTACCTGCTTACAGCGATGAGAATGTTTCAACCAAGGTTGTTAAGATTATTCAGAGTTATGTGGGTATTGTCAATAAAATGATCTGGCGCAAAGCATGAATATCCTAATTGTCACAGAAGTTTTCTATCCAGAGAACTTCCATGTCAACGATTTTGCTAAGGCAATGGTTGAACGAGGTCATCATGTGAAAGTGATGACCCGTCAGCCCGCTTATCCTGCAGGTCATGTTTATCCCGGATATAGTAATGACAAGTATTCTGTAGAGAAATGGGGGGAAATTGAAATTCATCGGTTTGACATTATTGAAGGTTATCGGGATAGTAAATTCAAGAAGATTGAGAACTATTTTTATTATGTTAAACGAGGGAAACAAGTTATATCCCAGCTTGTTGATGGTATAGATATTATCATCGTTTATCATACAGGTCCTCTTTCTGTTGCTCTCCCAGCCGTCTATGCCAAAAAGAAATTCGGCATTCCTGTCATTGTTTGGACCCATGATATATGGCCAGATACAGTCTATATGTATGGCTTCCCCAATATTCCGCCTGTTTCTACCATTACCAATCATGTCATTAAAGAGGTCTATGGGCATGCTGATGCAATCATGGTCAGCAGTGTGCGTTTTGGTGATACCATCCATCAGTATTTCCCAGACGCGGAATTGACATATGCACCAAACTGGATGGTGGACTCTGAGGAAAAGCCGACTTCATTACCCTTTGATAGTTCTAAGATTAACTTTGTTTTTACTGGCAACGTGTCCAAGGCTCAGAACCTTGAAAACACTATACGCGGCTTTGCAAGAGCCTCACTCAATGATGCTGTATTGAATATCGTTGGGGATGGCTCCACTCTTGATCATGAGAAAAAAGTTGCAGAAGATGTGGGGTGTAAGAACGTTGTTTTCCATGGTAGGATTCCCTATGAAGAGATAAACAGCGTCTTGTCGAAGAATGATTACTTGGTGTTGCCTCTGACACCGATGGCTGGTGTTGATAAAACGGAGCCCTATAAACTCCAGTCTTATCTGAAATCAGGAAAGCCTGTTTTGGGTATTATCAAAGGTGCGGGAAGAGAAATTATAGAAGAGAATGGCCTTGGTGTTTGTTGCGATCCCGTTGATGTGGAGGATATTGCCAGAGGATTCCGTGAGATGCTGAATTTGACAGATGAAGACAAGGCGCGTATCAAGGCTTCTGCCGAACATTTGATGAATACGCGTTTCTGTCGTGAAGCTATTGTTGACAGAATAGAGTCGCTGTCAAATGGCCTGATACGTCACTGACCACTTTTTCTCCCTTTTGTTTTTTTTGTCCGTCAAAAATTTGGTTGATATGAAAAAAAGTAGTATCTTTGTCGCCGATTTAGGCTGAGGCAAGATACTTAATGATATATTATTCGATACTTATTCCCCTGTTCTTGGCGGTTTTTCTGTCACTCTATATAATCCCCCACATCCTTGTGGTAAGTGTGAAAAAAGAGTTGGCAGATGAGACTTCTATGGAATTAACTGGAAAGAAAAGGCGAAACGTACCCAGACTGGGGGGCGTTTCGCTTTTTCCTATTTTGGTGATTAGTGTCGGCATACCTTTGGCAGGCACTTTCTTGCTGGGAGCCTCTTTTAATACAAATGGTGAGACTGCCGATTATTTCGTGGAATTCGTTATGATGGTCGCAGGCCTTACTGCGATGTATCTGGTAGGTGTGATGGATGACCTCATCGGCGTTTCCATGCGTTCAAAGTTGATTATTGAACTTCTTGCTGCTCTGATGATTCCGTTGTCAGGCCTTTGGATTAACAATCTTCAAGGCTTATTCGGCGTTTATGAACTTTCTCCTTGGATAGGAATCCCCCTTACG
>Ga0256407_10006272_pt1 | contig 18472 bp, 28 predicted proteins | sample RumenRJG_04DNA_FD_193489 | JGI IMG/M metagenome (GOLD analysis project Ga0256407, IMG submission 193489) | Bovine rumen microbial communities from Lethbridge, Alberta, Canada - RJG_04 | ecosystem: Host-associated > Mammals > Digestive system > Stomach > Rumen | place: Canada: Alberta...
GGAGTCGGACCAAGTTTCTGGGATTTTCAGTCCCGTCCATTCCCACGATTGGATACAGTGGCATGTTAATGGAACTGGCGGGGGTCGAACCCGCAAAAACCTCTAGAATGCAAATCTAGCGCTCTTCCAATTGAGCTACAGCCCCAAATTACTCCACAGGGATGACTCGAACATCCATAGGAATTTACTCCATACACCTGATTAACAGTCAGGCCTCTTACCATTAGAGTACCGTGGAATAAGATCAATGATACTAATCCACTCCCTGGACTCGAACCAGGATATGCGCTTCACCCCTGTACGGGGTTGCTTTGTCCAATTAAGCTAGAGTGGAATAAGATCAATAAAACCAAATTTCAATCTGCAATCAACTTTCTCGAAGTCAATATGTTTTTTATTTATATTGTTAATTTAATAATTTTTCGTCATTTTGTCAATAGAAAAATTTTAGATATTTCCATCAAAGGCAAGACCGGCTTTCTTAATCTCCTTTAAGTGTTGTTTCTTAAACTTAGCAGCCATCTTCTTTTGATACAAGTCAATAGCTTCTTCTTTTGTCTTAGGTCTTTCTGAAAGCTTGATAAGAGCATTCTTCCAGTCTTCGTCAAATGTCTTTCTCGCTTGTTCATAACAGCGTTGCCCGTATCCAGACAACTGATAGGTAAATTTGTTGCCTTTGCGGAATTTTTTAACAAAGGTATTATTTACGAAAGTTGCCCATTCATCGGGTGACTTTAAACAATATTGACTCCGATCTGGCACTGCCATCTGAATCTCAGACTTTGTCATTGGCTTATTGCCATTCGCCATCAGCGTTTCAGCGACAACATACCAAACGGTCTTCTTTAATTGATAGTTGAAAGAAAGCCAAAGACTATTGCCATTTAGATCTTTGCTCCAGCATCCGCCTTTTGGGTGAACAATAAAAGCCTTCCGATATCCTAAACCCAGATCCATTGTCCCTCCCGGCCACCGCCTTTCACCTTATGGATTTTCAAAACAGTTATAGTATCATCATCAGAATCAACCCAACTTGCTTCATTTTTTGACAAAATCAATGCATCATTGTTCTTTTCTTCATTCTTAACAAGTTTATTGAATTTCTTTTCGCACTGATCCTTTTCACCAATGCAGAGAACTTCAGTATCAGGATCATCCCCGCTGCCATAAGCAGTTGTTCTTGTCAAAACATAAATCATTCAACAACCTCCTCTACAGTCCAATCCTCATTGACAACCCAATGGTAATCGTAGCTGATCCGATCTGGAAGACAGACGCCGAAGCCAGTTGCTTCATTGTCAAAATATTCCCCACAGGCACAGGCCAGACGAGCGATCCCATAATCCTCATCAAAATTGACGTTACGGGCGTTGTGGTTCTTGGCAATATTGACAATGTCCTGAACCATCTGTTTGTCGTCACCATCCCAATGAATGTAGATGGCAAGCGTCGGATTTTCTTTTTTTGTAATAATGCACGGTGTTGACATATTTACCTCGGTTGATTAAAATCCCCGTTTTATTGATGGGACGGGAAACCATCACGATCTTAGCTTTCTTTCTACTGTGTCACAAACAACGTGCTGAATTGCTTCAGCGGAAATGTTTAAGAAAGACGCTCCAGATCAGTTCCTTTAGACAAATTCCTCTTTACAGGCGTTAGCAATACGGCGACAGATTTCAGAGACCTTAAAGCCATCAACGCAAATAAATTCTCCATTTGGATCAACAAAGCCGTTATGCCCAAACTGAACATCAAATTCAATCGGTGAGCCTTCATGTTCAGCAAGTGCAATCAGAGCGCGAATCAATTCTTTCTTTTCCATAATCAAACCTCAATTTTGTTTACGTAGATAAAAATAACAAATTATTTGGAAAATGGCAATAGGGTATTTTCAGAAATATTACACTTTTTAATGCAAAAACCCTTTATTTGATAAATTATCCTGTTGGCGCCAGTTGATCTTATTCTAAAATGATTATTACAAAATTGTGTAATAAACCGACGTTTTTTGAAACAAAAATCGTCCACGGGGTTGGACTTGAACCAACACATAGAACCTTATAAGAGCCCCTGCCTGATACCAATCGGCTTATTGCCCGTGGAAAATAATTGACCTACCAAGATTTGAACTTAGACTCTAGGAATCAAAATCCTGTGTGCTACCATTACACCATAGGTCAGAAAATTATTCAAAAACATTAATTAAGTTTTTATCTGGTTTAAATGTAACGCCTTGTTTTGAAAGTTTATTAAAAATTGGGATAAACATTTTAAATCTATTTGTTAAAGACGCACCAGTAACGGTTGTCATATTTCTTTTATAAAAATCATTTAAAGATTTACAATCAGAATTATGAAATTTATTCCATGTTTCTTTTGTCCACTTTTCTAAATCAATTATATGGTTTTTAACTTTTTTATTTATTTTTATATAAGTTTCTGCAGTGTAACACGGTTTTTTAGTTTTAATAGAATACAGTTTTGCATGTTTAAACCAATTTTTACCTTTTATCCATACAGAATCTGTATTATTTTTTATTCTTTTAGTTTCACCTGTATTCCTATTAGTATACCAGTATCTACCATACTGCGAATTATTTTTACCTTTTTGCAAGACACTAGTCATTTTTCCAACAGCTTTAGCAAATTCAATTCTAAGTTTTTCATATACCCGAGCATTTATATAACGCTTTTCATCAGCAGGATTTGTTTGCATTCGCCAAAGAGCAAATAACATTTTATTACGTTCAGCTGATCCTTTTTCGTATCTTTTAACAAGAATCCAGTGAACAACAAAATGTTCTCTAGCAGTCAATAAAACTAAATTGTTTGCTTTATTTGATCCGCCGAAAGATCGTGGAATAATGTGATGTAATTCGTAATAAGTTCCGTTGCCTTTATATCTAATAGCTTTTCTAGTTTCTTTTATAGCACGTTCAATAATTTGATAATATAACTTATCATAATTCATATTCTCTCCTTTTACCTTTTACGCCATTTCAGTGGCAATAATATTTATAAAATGAGGTTAGACAGATCGAGAATAAAATCTGTCAAATGGCTGAAACCATCTGTCCCTCTTATTATTTATGGGTCTGGAAGGTACTGCCCCTTCTTCCCGATCTTAAAAGGATCGTGTATCACTTTAATACTTCAGACCCATTTAGTTTGATTAAAGTGAGTAGCTCTCTCACATAATACCCAGGATGCGACTCGAACGCATAGGTGCGGATTAGAAGTCCGCTCGTTTCTCCAGTTAACGGACCTGGGCAAAAATTAGAACAATACGATACCACCGACAACTGCACCTACCAGAAAGCAGACTGCCAGTACAATATCTAGCTTTGTTGCTTGCATTGAATCTTTCATATTGTTATCCTCGTTTTAGTGACCAAGATCGGACTCGAACCGATACGGCGTTACCGCCAAGGCATTTTAAGTGCCCAGTGTCTACCATTCCACCACAAGGCCATCAGTATTAGTAATCAAATACCTCAGTCTGTTTTGGCGCCGGTTTTTTGTTGATTTTTATACCGCATTGTCTTGCTAGAGAGGCTGCTTCTTTCCTAGCCTTCTTCCAGCGCTTTTCCTTTTCTTCAGCTGTTTCAATTTCACGGTCAAACTTTTTCTTCATATCAAACCCCGCTGTTTATTAAAATATACAAAATTATTACAGAAATGTCAATAATCAAATTTCATATTTTTCTTCATCAACCGATCCAACATTCTCAAACACCTTGAGACCAACTTCCGCGGAAGCTAAGCGTTTCTTTGCCCAATCAATATTGTAATTGACGATTTTCATACAAGTGTCTTTAATCTCCTCCAAGGTGTAATATTCCTTATATTCAATCATCTCCCAGTGACCCCAGACGTAATTGCTTGTATTGCGCTGCTGGGTAAGATCAAAATCACGCCAAAGTACAACCTTAACCTTTCTGGCGCCAATCTTACGAAATTCAGCAATAATTTTGAACTGATTCCTTACCTCTTCAAAATTGATCATTCCCTTTGCTGCAGCCTGAATTTCGTCCTTGTGCTTTTCCTTTTTGATGGCCTTCTGGACATAAAGCATGATAGCGACAAAATCGTCTATCATCTGTTCGCCGAACGGAACGGGTGAATAAGCCCAATATTCACCGTCGGTGTTACGCCTCCAACCACTTGCAATAGCTTTAGCTGAATTCATCCAAGTAAGATGCTCGGCAAACTGCTGAGCAAGCTGAGATTTCAAATTATCCATCTCATGATCATTAGTCATGGCAGTGACAAGACGATGCTGATAATTATCAAAGTAACGGTTGAACTTACCACCAGTCATGTCAGGCATAGCCTTTAACTGAATGCGTTGATCTTTCGTGATGTAGCTGTAAGGTGTTTTCATTCGTCAATTTCCTTGTCAATATCAACTTTCTTGTTGCGCTTTCTTTTCTTTTCAACAATGCGAGTCCGCAACGTTGCGCCATTGTGGCTGTTCTGGATCCTTTCTGATCTCTGACGCTGTGACTCTTTCGCTTTCATATTAGAAACCCAAAGCCTTCAAAACCGTCATCTCGGTGTCAGTCAGTTTCAAGCCTTCCCGGCCGAGGGCAAGGTGATAAGCGTTGACGATTTCATCCGTATCAACGTCGTGGTTGGCCAGGAAGGTCACCGCACGAACGAAGTCGTGGAAATAGGTCATTTTGTTGTGGGCAACGCCCCAAAGGATAGCCTTGACAAAACGCTTAACCCCATATACCGTGGGAGTCCAGATATTAAGGCCGCTCTTGCGAGACAAATAAACAACGCCGTCATGGTTGAAGGTGGTCCATTCGTCAGGGGACTTGGTCACTTTGTCGTCCCAACGGAGAAGCGCTTTCTTAGTCGCTTCGCCGCCACAGCAAAGGAGGGCAGCAATCACCCTAAACCATGCGGTTTTTTCTTTTGTGGCCTCGCCCATGACGCGAGCCTTGTAAGTGTTGTAGCGCGTGTAGGTGGGGCGGGCGTAAGCGATCTCTAAAATCATGTTGAACTCCTTTTCAAATTTTACGATATAAAAATAACAATTTGAACGGATTCTGGCAATAGGTATTTTAGGAAATTTTTAGGAAATATTACACTTTTTAGACAACTCTCCTATTTTGATGTATAATTGGCCTACTGGCGCCATTTTATGGGATTCTCAGACGAATATTACAAAATTGTGTAATAAACCGACGTATTTTGAGGCAATTTAAGTGCTTATTTTTACGATATTTCAACACCAAGGTCGTGGAGCTGATCCACGACAGTTGCACGTTCCCTCAAAGCGACCCCAAGCTGGTGATTATAGAATTTGCCTATTGTTGAACACTCCGGATGAAGATTTTCAAACTGACTGTAATACTGGACCTTCAGATCGGCTAGATCGTAGCACGCCATTTCATAGGCGGCTTTGGCGCCAGAATTTTTTGCCCGTTTGATATTCTCAATTAGAGCGTGGCACTTTTCTTGGTAAATGTCGTATAAGAACATATTAGTCCTCCAAGTTGATAAAAGAAAGATCAAGATCAAACTTTGCGAATTCACGCCACTTCATATTGGCGAGTTGCGGGCGGATCTTTTCACCCCAGAATTTCATCTGTTCGGCATGGCCGGCTTCTTTCAGATTAGCCTTTTCCAGAGCCTTTTCCATTTTCTCGTTGAAACTATCGTTCCCGTTAGAGATCCAGAATTTCCACAAATTCTGAACATTGGTGAATTTGATAATATCTTTATCCTTAAACTTGATCCCAAACTTCAAAGCCCAGGCCATAGAACGATAACCGGCTTCATATTCCTGTTTGAACAGAGGTTCATTTAGTTCAGCGTTGGAGCCTTCGTCAAAGGTAATTGTTTCACCAATAAAGGCGGGGGCATGAATTTCACCCCTATCAACGAACAGATGATCAAAGTGACCAAATTCGTGCATGAATATTGCGAATTCCTCTTCGTTGATGAATTTGACAAAATATTCGTCGCCTTTCTTGGTAATCTTGGTGGCGCTTTCCATCAAGCAAATAGACGGGCTAATTGTATTTTCAGTACTGAAACCGCCAAGTTTGACATTGTCAGCGTCACCGACCTTCTGAGCCACAATTACGGAGTTGTCTTTGTTGTAATTGAACTTAATTACAGCAAACGGGAAATTAGCGATCTTGTCCATTGCATAATCCCAGAACTCACGCTGACCCTTATCCTTAGAGTCAAGGTGAACCTTCTTGCAGGCGGCGCCATGAAATTTCAAAATCTCAGTCATTGTCAAACTCCTTACTTGTTTTCGTATTCCTTAATGTCCTTCATAGACAGGTGATATTTCACCCAGGCGGGAGGTTCATCGGCATTTTCAGTGCTGATGATAAAGATTTTCTTGGCCCACTTGGACTTGGGGCGATCCCAATTGAATCCGTTGTCGGTGAAGAAAATCAGACCGCCAAAATCAACCTTTTCTTCTTCAAGCTTTTCCAGCACGCAGTCGGGATTAGTGCAACCACGACCTATCAGTTCAAAGTTTTTCTCTTTGCGCTTCAGATCGGTGATCTCGCCGCACTGGCCGTCCCAGAAGCAATAGGAAACCTTAGCGTGCTTGATGAACTTATTGACAAAAGCCTCACCAAGTGCGACATCCTCGTCACTCATAGAACCAGAACAGTCAATGGCGAACAGGATGCTAGACTTCATTTTGTGGCGCCAGCCAGGCAATACATACCCGAAGCGGCGGTTTGTCTTGGCACGAGTGCTTTCCATATCTTCCGACTGAATTTCCTGTTTGAAATGCTTAACAACAGTTGTCGGGTCAAATTTCGGAGCATTGGCCTCAAGAATCATTTGTTTCAGCATGCCAGACATGTTTCCCCAACGAGAGGCGTCAGAAGCAATGTGATTGGTGATCTGTGTAATCTTTTCGTCAACGAGATCATTTTCACCCCACTTTTCAGTGATTTTCTTGGCATGCTTCTCGGAGGTATCAAAATATTCATCCAGTGCAGAAGCGGCTTCGCCCTTGCCCTGACCCTTCGCATTGTCTCCACGAACATCAGGGGCGTTGCGCTGAGCCTGATCCAATTGCTTCATCATTTCGCTGACAGCGTCACCGGCATTGCCTTGACCTTGACCGTTGCCCTGCTGTTGCTGATCCTGAGCATCACCCTGGCCATTTCCCTGACCTTGCTGCTTCTGCTGTTTTTGATTTTTGCCAGACTGACCAGCGCCCTGCTGCTGTTGCCCTTGGCCTTTGCCCTGCTTCATTTGAGCGTTGATCTGCTGTTCAGCGTTCTGTTTCATCTGCTGCTGTTGCTTTTGCCATTCCTTCAACAGGTGAACGAAAATCTTTTCAAGAGTCCAGTCAGTCGCCTTATTGAATCCCGTCTTGTCGAGAATAGGCTTGACTTGGCTGTAAGTGGGAATCGTCGGCACAACTGCCTTAACATTGTCGCGCCACTTGGAGAGAACGTGTTGATCTTCAAAGCAGATCAAATTGGAGGACAACAGGTTGACGCCCGCCGGCTGAACATAACGAGTAGTCGGGTGATGCAGTGCCAAGCGAAGTGCTTCGGCAAAAAAGATCAATGCCAGTTCAGAGGGGTCATCAAGGCGGTTGATAAAGAACGGGTTATAATCAAGTCCGCAAACCGATGAACCATTGCGGGTGCAAAGGCGAACTTGAATCTCGTCATCATCAACAGGCTGCAGTGCCAGCAAACCGAAATAGCACATAATTGCCGGTTCATTGGACAGGATTTTCAGCGCTTCAGTGATATTTTGCTGAGCAAGGGCAGTGGCCTGTTCAAATTCTTCTTTTGTGTGCTTTGTCATTTCCATATCAAAATTCCTTATTTTAACCAATTTTCAATATAAATTTAACTAATTTTTGCCCATTTGGCAACAATTTTTGTGAAAAAATTACAAAAATATTACACTTTTTTCCGCGAATTCGTCATATTTTGGGATATTTTGGACGATTCTGGGGGTTTTATCGTATATTTGTAATATAACCGGCGCCCCGCAAAAAGTGTAATATGGGCCATTTTTCCCATTTTTGTCAATTTGAAACAACAAAAAACCCGGGGATTTACCCCGGGTTTGGCATGCAGGAGAGTTTGTTGATTAAATGTCCATGTCAGCCAGCTCAGTGAGATAATCAGTGAGCTCAGGAGAGGCGGCGCAAACCATGCCAACCCAACCAGTATTTGTGGCCTTGCGGTATTTGTCAAACTGCGTGGTGGCAATCTGAACCGCTTCCTCAGGGAGGATTTCACGCATGAACTTGTTGAGGTTCTTGGCAACCTTCTTGCCGAAGTCAGTGATCTTGCGGCCGGAGTGCATCTTGTCTTCATTCTCCATGATCCAACCCACAGCGCTTTCGCCGAAGCGGATGGTATCAACAGTGGAGGATTTCAGATCAGTGATGAGCGGCTTGACTTCACTCCACTTGTCGGCGAGGAGCACGGCGTCAGGAGTAAGGCCAGTACCATACTGGGAGTAGAAAGTTGCGAAGTTTGCAGCGACAGTCGGGCCAACCCAACCGGCAGCCAGGTTTTCAAGGCGTGCCATTCCAGCAGTTCCCTTGAAGGCTTGCGGGTTGCGTTCAAGGGCACGCTTCATATCCTTGGAAAGGCGCACCCAGGAACGGCGAGAGGGGCTGGCGGGATTCTTCTTTCCCGAAGCGCTCTTGGTGCCAGACACCTTGGCGGATTTTTTCAGGTCGCCGTCCAGATCGGAACGGTTGCGCTGGCAATATTCAATAATAGCGGAAACAACGCCAATGGAGCGCCAGAAGTCAAAAGCCTCTTCAGCGTCAGGCGTAAATTCAACGTGCCAGTAACGGTCATTTTCAGCGTCGTCAAATTCTTCAACATCATAGTCGCCGTCATCAGACGGGTTGCAGGCGCAAACGACGCGAGAACCTTCAGGCAGCGAAAAATTCAACAGGCGGTGGTCATTACCGATCTGCATCATAGCCCTCTTGATAGGGGGAGCGGCGCGGTTGATTTCATCAAGGAACAGGCAGAAAGGCTTGCCGTCCTTGGGGAACCAATAAGGAGGAACCCACGCAGATTCCTTATGGACGTTTCCTTCCTCGTCCTTGACGTCAATAATCTGCATAAGGCCAATCAAGTCACCAACATCTGACAACTGAGAGCCCTGCAGTTCGCAGCAGCGCATGTTCCAGCCGTTAGGATCGGCGCACAGTTGACGGATCACTTCAGTCTTTCCAGTGCCATGGCGGCCACGAATCATCGGGGTGTGTTCGGGGGCCATGTCAAGCAGTTCTTCTTTCAGGTGGGCAATATTCATATTCAACTCCTGTTTTTTGCCATTTTTTCAATTACGTAGTAAAATTAACAACTTTTTCGTTTATTGTCAACCCTATTTGATAAAAAATATTACACTTTTTGCTGAAGTCGTCTGAGAATGGGATATTTGACGATTATACGGTAAATTTATCACAAATTCCTCGAATTTCAGCAATTTTCCTATTTTTGTAATATTTTCTGAAATTTTCGCATGCAGTGTTATAATCTGACAAAATTGACAAAACTGTAGTTTTTGTAAGCGTCAGTGACGGAATTTCGCCATAACACTCAACTTGCTTAGTTTCAAAATTGAACTGAACATCTCGCACAGTTTGTATAGTGTCACATTTTTTCCGATAATTAAACACAATTTTGATTAAGTAATTCCAATCTGTATTTTTGTTGTATTTTTCGGCTGGTCTGATATAGAGGATAGTTCCATCATTATCCCACGATGGGCGATCTTCTTCCTCAATCAAAACGTCCTCAGTATCAAACAAGGGAAGAATATCTTCCCTGCATTCAAGCCAATCAACCATTTTTTGCTTCCTTTACCTGCCAGTATGCGACTGAATACTGGCGCTCGCCCCAACCCTTGCTGACATACACCTTGTTGGAGTCAGCCTTGATCTTTTCAATTTCAGCGTCTCGTGCGCTTTCAGTATTGAAAAACAGGCGCTTATACTCCCAGTGACGAGTGTCGTTGGGATCGCTGACCTGATAACTGACCTTTTTCAAAATAGCCTTGGGAGCCTTCTGCTTAGCATTCTGAACAGCGTTTGCGACGGCTGCGGTAGCGGCCTTTGCGGTTTTGGCCTTTGCTGGCGCCCCCGAGGATTTTTCCTTCGTCTTTGCCAACTGCCCGCTTGCGACGGCAGCCTTGAAAATTTTGACAACATTCTTCCACTGCTTGTTTGCACCTGTCTGCTTGTCGCGGATGATATGGTACCATTCGTTCGTGGTGTGCACCTCGCCGTAGCCGATGCCAGATTTCGCTGTTTGCTTGTAGTTCATAAACTCTCCTTTGTTGAATTAAATTCCCTTGACAACACTGTTCCAATTGTACTTGGCCTTCAAATAGCCTTCAACTGTGTTGATAATATCAATAACCGACTCGCCGGTGAAACTGTTTTCCGCCGTAGCCCAACGCTGAGCAAAGCTACCAGGGCCAAAGTTATCAATCATGAAATTCAGATTATCGTCCGCGATCTTAATAATCACTCGGGCTGTCTTCTCTATGCCCAAACGGCGGAGTGCAATATCAAACCAAATAATAGGGGTTTTCTTGTCCAGATCAAAACAAATGTCGGGTTCATCCTTGAGGCCGGCGAACATCAACATACGGTCAGGGCAGTGACGCATTAGTTCACGAGCAACGACGCGAGCGGCAAGTTGATCATTTTCCATAAAAACCTCCAATTTGTTTACGTAGCAAAATTAACAACTTTTTCGTCTATTGTCAATATAGAAAATGTAGTAATATTACACTTTTACTGGAAGTCGTCTGAGAATAAGATACGTAAAATTGATCTGGATAATTCCCCATATCGTCAAAATTTGACATATTTTGACAACAAAATGACGTATTTTGATGAAATTTAAGCAAAAATATTACACTTTTATAGGATATATTTGCTACCGGCGCCCTTTATTTCAGATTTTTTCGTATTAATCAATAAATCATTTAAGTCTTTTCTGGCTAAACTGAGCATTTTATCAAGGCAGTCTTCAATATCAATTAATGGGTATTCATTAAAATACTCCTGCTTAAACTGATTATTGATCTCCGCAGGCCAACTCATATTTAATACGTATTCCATTCTATATCTTTCAAAAGCATAACAATAATCATACTCACTTTTTGACCATCCTTTTTCATCAGTAGTCAATTTTTTTGGAGTATTAAAATATACGATATATCTCCAATTCTTAAATGTTCGTAATACTTCAGACCAAACAAAAGACGTATCTGAAATCAGAAAATAGTCTGTTTCAAATCCTTTTTCTACTTTATATAGTCCGTGTTTTTCGGCTAGCCTTTCGCCCAAAGACTGAAAATCATACATAATGCGGACCTCCAAACATTTCCATAAGATGCTTTATACGTGCCGGCAAAACCTTTAGCTGATTGCATTCGTTGCAGCACCAGCCGTGAGCAACAGGCTCAGCGTTATTCTGCTGGTGCACTTCCATTTCAGCACCGCAAATACAGCATTTCATCTTAGACTTCATAGTCACCTCCACAAGTTTTAATTTGATCCATTTTTAGTTGTTTTGCTTTTTTAGCAGCTTGAATAATTTTATACTTCATATAACCAATCAATTCATCTGGTTTCATATTCAATATTTTATGAGTCCATGCATCCTTTGCCTGACACATCCTCATATCATTTGTTTCATCATCAACTGCAATTATAGGATAAATGGATGTAATATAATAAAAACCACTGGCGCCCCTATGATTAAAAATCAATGTCAATTTTCCATCAACATCACGCCAAGGAAATCTCGCAGGCATAGCGACCCATACTCGTCTATGCTCTTTTAGTTCCTTCAAAACTTTATTTTCCAGTTCGCTATCGTTAGCAATATCTGTATCTGCGTAGCCATAAGCGTCCATTCCGCTTTCTTTAAAGAATCTAACGATTTCTTCTTTTGTCCAGTTATACGTCATATTTGCCTCTAGCATTCAAAATATCTTTTAATTTCATTTCTTTCCTTACTTTATTATAATTAGTTATCAATTCATTTAACCGATCCTTAATCATATTGACAGCAAAGTTATCAAATCCATTAGGATAAATTGTCATATTTCCAGTAGTAAATATTGCTGATTCAACCATTATTCTATCAGCAACCTCAATACGCCAAGATCCTGAATCATACCATGTAAAATTCATGAAATATGATTCCGATCCTGACATAAGATAAAAAACATTATGTAATTCATTTCCATAATTCTTTTCATTGATTTCCTGAATACCGGCGCCCTCTGCAATTTCATCCAGTATTTTTCTTACTTCACTAGCCGACAACATATTCACCTCCGCAATTCTTAATTTCATTAGTTTTTTCTTTCTTTTTCAATTTTTTATACTTTTTATTCATATTTTCATAAACAACATTCAAAGTACCAAAAAATCGGTTACCGCTTACGAATCCTGTAATATCAATATTTCCGAGGCTAGACTTACCATTGATTACATTTGTATATGTGCATAAAAGCTCGTATTGAGGTATACCCGAAAATATACTTTTAAAAATGCTCACACGATATTCACCCAAAAATACGTCAACGAAGATATCACCCCCGGCGCGGCCGCCACGCACTAATATACGCATACCATTTTCAGTAGCCAATTTTTCAATATCTTCAAGTTTATACGAGTTCATATTCAGCTCCACAATTCTTAATTTCGCTCATTCTTTCTTTTTTCAGCATAGCAATAATGTCTTTACTTAATTTAGCAATATATTCCTTGATCCGATCATCTTCAGTTATCTTTATTCTAATATAGCCGTCCCAAGTATAAGTAACTTTTCCATAAGCATCATTTACTCTGACGCGTTCAGCGCTTTTATCATATATGAAACTATATGGAAAATAGACGCCCCTTCTATTTGTGATATCTCCACTATCATATTTTGTAACGCCTACACCTCCACAGTATACCACAGTTTCAGTAATACCTTTTATAAGGGCTGTTTTGATATTGTTATAACTCAATGGTTCCAGATACATCTGGCAAAGTTCAGTATATTCATCACGCGTCATATTTAGCTCCTGCTTTCTTAATTTCGTTCTTCCTCAGAAGTTTCGCCTTGTTTATCGTTTTCTGCAGCATCATCTTACAGAATTTGACTGGATCTTGCTCAGCACGAATATCGTATACATGAGCGTTAGCGGCCCTTCCTGTCTGATAACTTCCATCATAACAACGCTGTAAAGCGCTGTAAGCACAGGAAAGAATAAACTTCCTTTTGTATGGATCCTTATCCCATTCGCTACAGTTGAAATAAGCAATAACCTTATTAGCACCCATTCCGGTAAAAGTAAGTCCAGGAATATCAGGTAGCGATAATGCCATGACCCCATTGCTATTTTTAACCATTTCCACACCGCTCATTTCGGAAATTTTCTCAATCTGTTTCAAATCAAATTCAGGCATCATATTCATCTCCACAATTCTTAATATCAGTAATTTTCAATTTTTTCAATATTTCATGATATTTCTTTCTCAAGTATAAACATTTTTCAATCATTTCATCTTCATTAAATACCGGTGACATTGTCAATGAATCAGGCACAGGTTCAATCTTATTAACTGCCGGAATATATTTCAAATTGTCGCATCCAATAGCGACGGGCATGCCACTTTCTTTGTCAATGAAAAAATTGAAAATATATCCACCCTGAGTATATGGCTCCGGAATACAAAAATACTTTTCTGTCAATTCTGGAAAATACTCATGAACAATATTTCCAAGACGTTCAACCTCATACTCTTCTTTGTCGCTTTTAGCGGGTCTTACTTCTTCACCAGTAATTATCCGATACATACTATACCTCAAATCCTTCGCCACAAGTAGCGATCTCTTTCAAATGTTTTTTCTTTCTTGACAACAATCCACCTTTCATCAAGTCATCCAGTCTCAGTTTCAAATTAGTAGCAACAGCCTTGATAATCAGTTCAGGCATCATATTATCATTCCGCATCATGCCATAATCAATACCACCACAGTCACTAAATATGCTGCCAATTTCCTTATATCTCCATACGCTATCGGCAGGAGCATAGTTATGGCGAAGTTCAGCCATGGCTCTCATACCAGTATATACATACCCTTTAGATTCTTTTTTGAACTTGACAACAATATCCTCTCTTACGGCATACATGTGATCCTTCCAATCTTTCAACAATGGATGTTCCAAAGCCAATCCAATCGTTCCTCGTCCTTCAACAGTATACAGTCCACATTCCTTTGCCAAAGCGTCAATTTCAGTCCTATCCAGTACCATTGGTTCAGTCTCCATCAATTTGTTTTCTATATAAAATATAACAATTTTCCCAATTTTCGTCAATTTTCAAAATCCAAAAATACCCAAATTTCAACTATCCCAAATTTCCTCAAAATACGTCATTTTCTTAATTTTCCCCTAGGGATGGAATGCAACCAAATTAACAAAATGAACGAAAAAGTCATAAATGTACATAAAAGCGCCAAATTATTCAATAAAAATAATAAATTACAACCAAATTAATCACAAAATGACGTATTCCATGTAAATTTGAACAATTTCTCCATAGGGGTGGAATAAGTAAAAATATCAATTTTTCTAAAATATCATAAAATAAGCAAAAATAAGCATTTTATAAAATTCAATAAAAATCCCCTACGCCAGTAATGAAAATGAAGTGGCGCTGAAGTTTTTTTGATAAACAAACGAAGCGTTGCTGAAGTTTTTTGAAGTTTTCTGAAGCGATGTTGCTTTAGAACTCAGACTTAGTCGTCAATTTAATTAAGAAAGAAAGTTTCTTTAATAGTTTCTATATAGAAAGCCAGTAAGGATAGATATGCATAGTAGAATATAGTCAGAAACAGATGGACGTTTTAATGCAGTTTTTGCGGCAGCGCCGAAATGTTGCATTCTAATTGATATAATTAATATAATTGAGTCAATTTGACCAATAAGAATAGTATGTTTATATAGTTGATATTGTTTATATTGTTGATAGTTTCAGAATGTTTATATAATAGTTTGATTAGTATAACTTATAAATAGTTTATTATTATTTCTATTTGTGGAGTGAATAGATATGAAGATACTGAGTATAGATGGTTTTAAGGAATTTGCGGGATTTTCAAGGAAAAAAGCAAATTGTATCAAAATATGGTTTAGAAAGAATGGGGAAGGGGAGTTGATGAGTATGGTTTGTAGTGATGACCATAGAATGATATTAGTAGATAGTGGAATAGATGAAATAAATGAAAATAGAGGGACTTTGGAGGATAGCGAGATACCATCCGATTCTATAGAAAAGAAAGGATTAGAGGGATTGGAAAAGTGGGTAGAGGCGAAGGATTTGAAAGAAGGGGAGTGGATAGAGGGGATGGATGGAAACTGCAGGGTGGAGAAGTTAGAATCTGTCGGGGAGAGGATGGTATACACCCCTGTAGAAGTAGAAGGCGAAAAGTATGTGAGCGGGAAAGGGAATGTGGTAGGACACAACTGTTCGTTCTTAGGTTCTAGTAGCACTTTGATAGATGGCGAATGGCTGGATAAGATGCTGGCACGAGATCCAGTTGAATGGAAGTATGGATACGACATGGCGGTGTATGAGAGACCGAAGGAAGGGTTCCACTACGTCATGGGGGTTGACACTGCGATGGGTAACGGTGGAGACTACTCGGTGGTCCAGGTTCTAAAGATCGTGGGGAAAGAAAGATTCGAGCAGGTGGCAGTATATCGTCGCAATACGATTCAGGCAGATGACTTCGCAGAGATCGTAGCAAGTATCAGCGACTGGTACTTTGGAGCACAGTATATCGTGGAGAACAATGATGTGGGACGAGGCGTTGCTGAGAAACTTTATTACGATTTGGGAAGTCCGGGAATGATTAGCACGGACAGAAGAGGAGCTTTGGGGACGAGGGCAGATAGAAGCACGAAACTAGACGCCTGTAAGACTCTGAAGAAAATGATAGAGAAAGAGATGCTATTTGTGATAGACGGCAACACTATAGACGAACTGTCTAGATTTGAGGAAGTGACGCCAAACGTCTTCAAAGCTCAGAAAGGAAAACATGATGACTGCGTTTCTGCTCTATACTGGGCGTGCTATTGCTTACTTCAGCCAGAAGTAGGGGTGGAAGGAATGGACGAAGGGTTCATTCCGGGTGGTGGAGAGGCTCAAAGACTGATGGCAGTTGATGATGGTCCGTTGCCGATGGCAATAGAAGGAGCGGTGTTTGGACCTGGCACTGGTCTATCTAATGATTTCTGGGCAGGACTGAACTAACTGAGAAATAAATAGATTAGAGGGAAATTATGACAAATATCCGTGATATACTAAAGAAAGGAATGAAGATCTATTACAATTCAGATCTTACCGTTATATATGAAAGACCTTATGATAGAAACAATTTCCTTGGTAAAGTTGAAGGCGAAGACGATACTTTATACAAATGGGAATATAAGCAAGTTAGTCCAAATATGATCATTGGACATGAAACAATGGGAGAGTCTATGAAATTGACAGAAGCTAGAAAGATCTTGAAGAAAAATGGTTTTATTACTGAAGCAGCAGTAAAAACTAGAGCAATTAAATCTATTAATGATGTCATTAAATGGATTCTTGCTGAAGATGTAGCTGACATGTCTGACATTAAGAAGATTGATAGTCAGACCGTATACATCAAACCGGAATTTCCTGGCGACAGCGGCATTAAGATTATCATTGACAAAAACAATGATGAAATTAGAATTACACATGGTTCTGCTGGAACATTTTATGGACGCGAGTTGACTATTGGAGCATTAAATCATGCCTGGGAAGAAATGACTGAGGCTGCATACTAATAGGGTGGTATATATGAAATTAAATGAAGCTAGAAAGATTTTGAAGAAAAATGGATTCATTTGTGAATCTGCAGAGTTTGATGCATATGATTGGCTTGAAAACAATTATATGGAAATGCGTCGTGCAGCAGAAGCAAATCCTGTCGTTGGCTATTCAACTAGTATCGGCGAGATTGATGACTTTGGTAGTAAGCTCATGGCATATCGTATCATTGTCCCTGCAAAAGCCGGCAAGAAAGTAAAGTGGTTTGGTATCATGCTTAAGCCTGAATCTGAAAATGAAATTACAATGTTTGTTTACCGTGATAGAATGTCAACGAGTGATACTAAGATTCTTACTGGCCAAGTGACTGAAGGTGTCTATACTGAAACATTTACAGATATTGACTGGAAGAAGATCTTTGACGCAGCAGCTGCAGTAATTAAAGAAATGGTAGGAGAAGAAGATGAAGCTTAGTGAAGCAAAACAAATTTTGAAATTAAATGGTTATCTATTGGAAGATACTGAAACCAATGATGAAGAAATGGATGAACTTGATGCTAAGTGGGGAAAGAAATGGGGTGACATCCATATATCTGATAAAGCATTAGACAATCTTAACAAAAAGATGCAAAATACTAGACACAAGCACATGGACTTGGAAGACAAGATTAATAATGCTAAAAATTTCAATTCTTGGGACAATAAAGATGAAGAAACAAAAATTGAAATTTTAAAAGATCTTCTTGATGATGGTTATGAATTCCATGATGACAATCCATATTCAGAACAAGATATTATGGGCGACTTCTATGATATTGATGATCTAGCAAAAGTCTATGACGAAGTTGTTGATAAATTAGAAGACTTATATGAACGCGGTGATGATTTTGGTGGTGAGTGGGACATGTGGCTCCTAGATCATACAACCTTTATTATGAAAGATATTCTTAATGGTAAGACTGCAGAACAGATTATCAAGAAATTCAAAAAATATTTTTAATGGGAGAACAAACAATGCAATTAGACGAAGCAAAACAAATTTTAAAAGAAAACGGAATGATCTGTGAATTTCTTGGACTTTCTCAGAAAGAGAAAGATGAGAAACTTTGTAAGAAAGTTACCGAATATTTGAAAACCGCTGCAAAGAATCTAAAATGGGAACTTGCAGAAGAACCTACTTGTTATAAAAATAAAGAAGGTGTTTTTATTATCGGTGTAAAGATTAAAGCGGTCAATTTCAAAAATGGAAATACTGTATCATTTGAAGGCGGATATGGTGATAGCGCATCAATATGGGTTTCATATAATCCAACAAATGGTGTAATTGCTGATCGTCATAACAAAGATAATAAAAAGACTATTGAAAAAGGCGCAGATATAGAATCTGAAATAACAGGTTTAATCAGAACAATTTTACGTGATAAAGTAAAAGAAAAACAAGAAAATGATGATCGAGATGCAGCCGATAGAAAAGCATTCAAACAGGAACAGGCTGATAAATATAGAAAAATGCAAGATAGAGTTGATAGAGAATCTAGAGCTGAAGCGGAAGGGGATTATAGACATCGTCTTGCACAGCAAGCCGCCGGAATGTTTGCACGATAATTCAAT
>Ga0256407_10006273_pt1 | contig 18471 bp, 17 predicted proteins | sample RumenRJG_04DNA_FD_193489 | JGI IMG/M metagenome (GOLD analysis project Ga0256407, IMG submission 193489) | Bovine rumen microbial communities from Lethbridge, Alberta, Canada - RJG_04 | ecosystem: Host-associated > Mammals > Digestive system > Stomach > Rumen | place: Canada: Alberta...
AACCAATTGCTGGGCACCTGGGCGGTCGAGAATGGTACGAGAGTCAATCATGGCACTTACCTTAAAGGCGATACGGCTTGGGAAGTTTGCCTTGATAGTACCGGTGATGATATTGGTGGTAGGACGTTGCGTAGCGATAATCATGTGAATACCAACGGCACGGGCCAACTGGGCAATACGCGCGATGGGCAACTCAACCTCCTTGCCAGCAGTCATAATCAGGTCGCCAAACTCATCAATCACGACGACGATGTATGGCATGAACTTATGACCATGCTCTGGATTCAACTGGCGATCGATAAACTTCTTGTTGTATTCCTTGATGTTACGCGCCTGTGCCATCTTCAGCAAGTCATAGCGTGTATCCATCTCCTTACAGAGCGAATTCAGTGTGCGCACCACCTTGGTAACATCGGTGATGATGGGATCAGCATCTTCATCAGGCACTTTGGCAAGGAAATGCTTGTCAATACTGCTGTAGATGCTGAACTCGACTTTCTTCGGGTCGACGAGCACAATCTTCAACTCAGCAGGATGCTTCTTATATAATAAAGATGTGATGATGGCATTCAGACCGACCGACTTACCCTGACCGGTAGCACCGGCTACGAGCAGGTGAGGAGCTTTGGCAAGGTCGAACATGAATACTTCGTTGGTAATGGTCTTTCCGACGGCACAAGGCAACTCCATCGTGGTTTCCTGGAATTTCTTGGAATTCAGAATGGACTCCATTGAGACGATGCTTGGCTTGGCATTAGGAACCTCAATACCGATGGTGCCCTTACCAGGGATAGGAGCAATGATACGGATACCGAGAGCCGACAGACTCAGGGCGATATCATCCTCCAAGTTGCGAATGCGCGAGATACGAACACCGGGAGCCGGTGTTATCTCATAGAGCGTAATGGTTGGACCAACGGTAGCCTTGATACTTGAAATCTCGACTCCGAAGTTGCGCAACACGTCAACAATACGGTTCTTGTTGGCTGTCTGCTCCGTCATGTCGATATACGGCTTACCGTCGTCATCGTATTTCTTCAGCAGGTCGAGTGTGGGGTAGTGGTAGTTCTCCAAATCGCGCTTCGGGTCGTATGGCGTAGAGATATCACCATATTCACCAACAAGGTCCTTGCCACTGGCCATTTCCTCTTTAGTACCTGTGTCAACCGTCATCGTGATGTCGGAACCGTTGCCCTCTGGCATAATGTCATCGGCCATCACCGTTTCTTCACGCTGATAGACTGGTTGGGGTATAACATCCTTCTTTTCGTCATTCTCCTGCTCCTTGTCAAATTCAACCACCTGTTCCTCAGGGTCGTCAAACACCTCAGGATCTTCTACGGTTTCTATTTGCTGTTTGCTATCCTCGCTATCGCCTTTGCCGATGTTGATTTCCATAGGAATCTTCTTCAGATAGCGCAATGGGTTGAATATCTTGCGAATCAAGAAAATAGTCTCTGCACTCAGATAGATGAGGAATGCAATAGCAGTCACAGCCAAAATGAAAGTAAGACCTGGCGAGCCTACCAGCCCCTGAATGATGTCGCACATCGCCTGTCCGTGGTCACCGCCTGGATTGAAGTGTGAATCGATGAAGAACGGAGTCAGGAAAGCTGCCAAAGTGACAGACGACCATATCATAACGATGGCCAAAGTCATAAACCATTTCAGCAGTTTTACCTTATAGGCTCTCATCAGATTTACGGAAAGCAGTAGGATAAAGATAGGAATCAGGAAAGCGGGGAAACCGAAACAGCGCTTCACAAAGAACCATGCACAATAAGCACCCAGTGAACCACAAGTGTTTTGGAATTCACCGTTCTGATTCAGCACTTCGCCGTCCTTGGGGGTCTCTATCATACTCTGGTCGGCAGCACCCGTCCCGAAGTAAGAGATGAATGCCCATACCAGATAACCAGCTATAAACAACAACAGGAAACCGAGGAAGAAATTCAGTCGCTCGTTGTGGAATATCTTGTCAAAACCGATAGCTTCTTTAAAGCTCGTTGTATTATTTGTTTTCTTTTTCTTAGCCATAATATTAAAAATATTGTGCAAAAGTAATGAAAAATCTGCGAATTCTCCATAAAATCGTCTTTTTTTTTGTATTTTTGCACCTTGAAAACAAAGTTTGATGAAAAAAATACTATATAACAAGTACGATAAGTCGAAAATCAACACCTTACCGCGTGTCGTTTTTCCAGGTCGTATCGAAGTGGTGCTGACGGAAGCAGAAGCAGAAAAGGCGGTTGACTATCTGCTCGCTCAGCCAATTCTCGGTATTGATACCGAGACTCGTCCTTCGTTCAAGAAAGGACGTTTAAATCAAGTGGCACTGCTGCAAGTGTCAACCCATGATGTGTGTTTCCTGTTTCGTCTGAATCTGATAGGAATGCCACAAGCTGTCGTCCGGTTATTGGAAGACCAGTCGGTGCCGAAGATAGGACTTTCCCTGCACGACGATCTTATGATGTTGCAGCGCCGTGTTGAGTTTAATCGCGGCTATTTCATTGATTTACAGGACAAAGTGAAGGAAATAGGCGTCGAGGACATGAGTCTTCAGAAGTTGTTTGCCAATTTCTTCAACCAGCGTATCTCCAAGCGTGAAAGGCTGAGCAACTGGGAAATGGATGTGTTGGGCGATAAGCAGAAAACCTATGCGGCTACAGACGCCTGGACTTGCATCCTCCTATATGAAGAATTGCTGCGTTTGGAACAGACGGGAGACTATAGTCTCGTTAAAATAGAAGAATTGTAGGATTGAAAAATTGAAGGATTGAAGATATGAAGGAAATACGACTAAAAAAGGGTAAAGAGGAGAGTCTCAAACGGTTTCATCCGTGGGTTTTCTCCGGTGCCATTCAGCATATCGATGATGGTGTAGAGGAAGGCGATGTGGTGCGTGTAATCAGTTTTGGTGGCGAATTCATCGGTGTCGGACACTATCAGCAGGGGTCTATTGCTGTTCGAATTTTGACATTTGCCGATGTTGAAATCGATGCAGAATTCTGGCAGTCTCGCCTGCGATCAGCTTTCCTGATGCGCCTGTCCATCGGTATTGCAGGCAATCCACAGAACAATACCTACCGTTTGGTGCATGGTGAGGGCGATAATCTGCCTGGACTGATTATTGATGTGTATGACAAGACTGCCGTCATGCAGGCCCATTCCATCGGTATGCACTTGATGCGTAAGGAGATAGCAAAGGCACTCGTCGAAGTGATGGGTTCGCACATTTCTCATATATATTATAAGAGTGAGACCACGTTGCCCTTTATGACAGAAGACGACATGAACGGATTTCTATATGGTGGCAGCGACGACAATATAGCCTTGGAGAATGGACTGAAGTTCCGCGTTGACTGGCTCCGTGGTCAGAAAACAGGCTTCTTTGTGGACCAGCGCGAGAACCGTTCGTTACTGGAGAAGTATGCCAAAGGCAAGCGTGTACTGAATATGTTCTGCTATACAGGCGGTTTCTCGTTCTACGCCATGCGCGGTGGAGCAGAACTGGTTCATAGCGTTGACAGTTCCGAGAAAGCTATTGCACTGACAAAGGAGAATGTTGCCCTTAACTTCCCTGACGACAGTCGTCATGCAGCCTATTGTGAAGATGCCTTCAAGTTCTTAGACAGTATCGGCAACAATCATACAACTTATAATCTGATTGTTCTCGACCCTCCTGCTTTTGCCAAGCACCGTGGGGCATTACACAATGCCTTGAAGGGCTATACCCGTTTGAATCAGAAGGCTTTCGAGAAGATAGAGAAGGGTGGTATTCTGTTCACGTTCTCCTGTTCGCAGGTGGTAACAAAAGACCATTTCCGCAATGCTGTATTTACGGCAGCAGCCCTTGCCAAGCGCAAGGTGCGCATCCTGCATCAGCTGCATCAGCCTGCCGATCATCCCATTAACATCTATCATCCAGAAGGAGAATATTTGAAAGGATTAGTGCTCTATGTTGAGTAAAGTAAAAGATTACATAAAAAAGCACAAACTGCTGAGTTTAAGCGATTTATATATAGTTGCGCTTAGTGGTGGTGCTGATAGTGTAGCTTTGCTCCTTTTACTCGATGAAATGGGCTATAAGGTTCATGCCCTTCATTGTAACTTCCACCTTCGCGGCGAGGAGTCTGACAGGGACGAACGTTTCTGTGAAGACCTATGTCTCAAGAAAAACATCCCATTCCATCGTATTCATTTTGATACGCTGATGTATGCCGAAACGCATAAAATGAGCGTTGAAATGGCAGCTCGCGAACTGCGTTACCGTTATTTTGAACAACTGCGCAAGGACATTGGCGCTGAAGGTATTTGCGTGGCGCATCATCAGGATGATACCGTGGAAACGGTGCTCCTTAATCTTGTGAGGGGCACAGGACTGCGTGGATTGACAGGTATTCAACCTCGCAATGGTGCCATTCTTCGCCCCTTGCTATGTGTTACAAGAACAGAAATAGAAGCCTATCTGGCAACGAAGCAACAGGATTATGTCACAGACAGTACCAATCTGGAGACAGATTTCGTTCGCAACAAGATCCGACTGCAAGTGGTTCCGTTGCTTCGTCAACTCAATCCTGCAGTATCTGAGAATATTGTGCGCACAGCAGAGCATCTGACTGAGGCACAAAAGGTGCTGGACGCCGTAGTCGATACCTACAAGGGGAGTAACCAGTTGGATTTATGTGCATTGCAGCAAGTAGGCTCTGCTGAGTATATCGTCTTTGAGTGGTTAAAACAATATGGTTTCAACGGGAGTCAGGTTCAACAGGTTATTTCCGCTGAAACGGGCAGTATTTTCTCTTCTCCAACGGGATATGAAGTCTTGAAGGATAGGGACCGATTGCTGGTGGAACCGACGATAATGGCGTTTACTCCTATTCGTATTCCGGAAGAAGGAACCTATGTTTTGCCGGATGACCGACGACTCAATGTGAGACGCAGTAATCCTTTCGTTTCCAAGGACAGTCATGAGGCAACCTTAGATGCCCGGCAAGTGCGGTTTCCCTTGACAGTCAGACGGGTAGAAGAGGGCGACTGGATGATTCCTTATGGAATGACTGGTCGTAAATTGCTGAGTGACCTGATGACCGACCTTAAGATGTCGCTATTCGACAGGCGCCGTCAGCTGGTTGTAGTTGATGCCCAAGGTGCTGTTGTGTGGGCAATAGGTCTTCGTACCGACCATCGTTGTCGCGTAACAGATGCCACGCAGGAAGTGATTGCAATAAAAATAAATAATTAATAGTATCATATTTTAATCAGAAGAATGATGATGGAAACACCTATTAAGAAAGAAATAGTAGATGGACTGGTGCAAGAACTTGGCATTAATGATTTCGCCAAGGCCACCATCCGTGAGGTGAAACAAGTTGCCGCTAAAGCAGAGAAAGCCAGTGGCGTAGAGTTTATCAAGATGGAAATGGGTATTCCCGGTCTTCCTGCAGCTCAAGTGGGTGTTGATGCCCAGATCAAGGCTTTGGAACAAGGTATTGCCCATTCTTATCCCGACATTCAGGGAGCACCAGTTTTGAAGCAGGAGGCTTCGCGCTTTGTGAAGGCTTTCATCGGACTGGACGTTGCTTCAGAGTGTTGTGTTCCTGTCACCGGTTCGATGCAGGGCACATTTGCCTCGTTCCTGACCTGTTCACAGGCAGATAAGAGGAAAGATACCGTATTGTTTATCGACCCAGGATTTCCTGTGCAAAAGATGCAGTTGCAGGTTCAGGGTGTGAAATACGAGACTTTTGACGTTTATGACTATCGTGGCGAGAAGTTAGCACCGAAATTGGAGAGCTATCTTTGCAAAGGCAATATCTGCGCCATAGTCTATTCGAATCCCAACAATCCTGCTTGGATCTGTCTGAACGAGAGCGAGTTGAAGGCTATTGGCGAACTGGCCACCAAATACGACACCATCGTGATGGAGGATTTGGCCTATTTTGCTATGGACTTCCGCAAAGACCTGAGTGTTCCTTTCCAGCCTCCTTATCAACCGTCGGTGGGCCGCTATACGGAGAATTATATGCTTTTGATATCTGGTTCAAAGGCATTCAGCTATGCTGGCGAGCGCATTGGTGTGGTTTGCATCTCAAACAAGCTGTTCCATCGTCATTATACCGACCTTGCCGAGCGTTACGAAGGTTTGCCCTTTGGACTGGTATTCTCGACGCGCATGCTCTATGCCCTGTCGTCAGGAACCAGTCATTCTGCCCAATTTGCATTGGCAGCCATGATGAAGGCAGCCAGCGACGGTACTTATAATTTCCGCAAAGAGGTGATGGTCTATGGCGAGCGTGCCCGCAAACTGAAGGAAATCTTCTGCCGTTACGGTTTCCACATCGTTTATGACAAGGATTTGGATGTTCCGGTAGCCGACGGTTTCTATTTCACCATTGGCTACAAGGGAATGACGAGTGGACAATTGGCACTCGAACTGATGTACTATGGTGTTTCGGCTATCTGTCTGATTACTACCGGTTCGCATCAGGAAGGCTTGCGTGTATGCACCTCATTTATTGAGGACCACCAGTACGCCCAATTGGAAGAGCGTATGAAAATCTGGAAACAGAATCACGAATAACAAAATAAAAAGGAATCTCGCACTTGAGATTCCTTTTTCATTTCTTCCATTATTTACTATTCACTCATGTCAACAGGCTGGAACTTGAAATCCGTAGTGGTAAGATAACGGACATCATATTTCCCCTTGGCCTTGACGGTGTATTCTTTGCGTAGTTTGATAAATTTCTTCTCTGCTTCCTTCCGGGTAAGGGCGAACATCACCACACAAACACGATTAGGTTGCTGGCGAGTGTTGGCCAGGAAGTCTTTCAACTGATAGGAATAGTGCTGACGACCCAGCAAGAACTTGCTCTTGGTTTCGTACCATGCACCCTCCACTTCCTGAACATCAGTCATATAGATGATAGAATCCTGGAACGAAGCAGAGAATCCAAACATAAACATTTTGGGCACTTTGATGCGCTTAGCCTCCATCTCCTGAGGCAGAGCACCTGCCAATAGCAGGGCGAGTAGAATATACTTAAAAATCTTCATTGTCCTAAATATGCTTTTAACATCTTATTCTTTGTATTGCCGCGCAAACGGCGAATGGCTTTTTCCTTAATCTGGCGCACACGCTCGCGAGTGAGACCGTATTTCGCGCCAATCTCTTCGAGCGTCATCTCCGGTTGGTCGATGCCGAAGAAAGCTGTAATCACTTTACGCTCGCGGTCATTGAGCATCTGCAGCGCATTGCGAATCTCAGCACGAAGCGACTCTACTACCAGTTGGCGGTCTGCCATCGGTGCATCATCGTTGACCAAGACGTCGAGCAGCGAATTGTCCTCGCCATCGACGAAGGGAGCGTCAACCGATACATGATGACCACCTACATGGAGAGCATCGTCAATCTTATCCTCAGGAAGGTCAACCTTCTCAGAGAGCTCCTCGACAGAAGGACGACGTTCGTGTTCCTGTTCGAAGCGGTTCGCCTCGCGGTTGATGCGGTTTACGGCACCCACCTGATTGAGGGGCAACCTGACGATACGGCTCTGCTCGGCAATAGCTTGCAGAATGCTCTGCCGAATCCACCACACGGCATAGGAGATAAACTTAAAACCACGCGTCTCGTCAAACTTCTCGGCAGCTTTGATAAGTCCCATATTGCCCTCGTTGATGAGGTCTGACAATGACAGTCCCTGGTTCTGGTATTGCTTTGCCACAGAAACCACAAACCTCAAGTTAGCCTTGGTCAGTCGGTCCAATGCTTGGCGGTCGCCTTTCTTGATGCGCTGCGCCAGTTCAACTTCTTCATCGGTCGAGAGGAGTTCCTCTTTACCGATTTCCTGCAAGTACTTATCAAGAGATTCGCTCTCTCGATTCGTAATTGATTTCGTGATTTTTAGTTGTCTCATTTAGTAGTTTTTTAAAAAGCCGATTGCAAAAGTAAGGTATTTTTTCGGAACTACCAAAAGAATACCTTACTTTTTTTATTTTTAGCCAAAAGCTAATAGCATAACAGCTAATAGCCAAAAGCCTGTCGTTACTCGTTCTGCAAGTAAACTACGAATCCGCCGCGCTTGCCAGTCGGGTACATTCCCTTGATGACGAGCATCTGGTCTTTGGCATCCTTCACAGCCTGCTGCAAATCGTCGAACGAGCGCATGGGCTGGTCGTTTACCACCTGGATGATGAAGCCCTTGGGCACACCGGCATCTTTCATCTTACCACCGTTCACCTTCAGCACCTCAAGACCATAGGAGATTTCAAGTTGCTTCTTCTGCGACTCCGTAATCGGGCGAACGTCGATACCCAGAATGTCGATGTCTGCATTCTTTACCACCTTCGTCGTGCCCTGTTCGTTCTTCAGGGTGAGGGTAGCAGTCTTCTCTTTCTTGTTGCGCAGATAGCTGACGGTAACCTTGTCGCCAGGACGCTTCTGTGCCATCACACCCTGTAATTCACCGAAGCGCTTAATCATCTTTCCGTCGATAGCCGTGATGACATCGCCTTTCTGCAATCCGGCAGCTGCAGCAGCACCGTCTTCAACGACTTCAGCTACATAGATGCCCTCCATTGTGCCGAGATCAACCTCGTTGCCCTTCTCTTTCTCAGCATCAACATAAGCGCTGACATCGCTACCCTTGATACCAATCATAGCACGCTGTACGGCACCGTATTTCTTGATATCCTCAACCACCTTGTTCATGATGGCAGTAGGAATGGCAAAACCGTAACCGATATTAGAACCAGTCTGTGAATAGATCATGGCGTTGATACCAATCAGTTCACCGCGCGTGTTCACCAATGCACCACCAGAGTTACCCTGGTTGATGGCAGCATCGGTTTGAATCATCGAAGCCACACCTTCGCCCATCTGGCGAGCTTTGGCACTGACAATACCTGCGGTAACAGTGTTGTTCAGTCCGAGGGGGTTACCAACGGCGAGCACCCATTCGCCAATCTTGACGTCGTCAGAGTTAGCTATCACGATGGCAGGCAGGTCTTTGGCGTCAATCTTGATAAGTGCCAAATCGGTCGTCTTGTCAGCACCGATGATGCGAGCCGAATACTCCTTCGAGTTCTCGTTCAGCGTAACGGTCAGTTCGTCGGCACCGTCCACCACGTGGTTGTTGGTAACGATATATCCGTCGGCAGAGATAATCACACCCGAGCCTGCTGCTGCACGCTTTGGAGTCTGCACCTGACGCTTGCGAGTACCGTTGTTGCCGCCCTGTCCGCGTCCGAAGAAGCCTCCGAAGGGGTCAGAGAAGAAATCCTCGAAAGGGTCGCTGTACTCAACGGTCTGAGTCTTTGAATTAATGACCGATTTGATATAAACCACTGACGGCAGCGACTTCTCAGCTGCATAGGTTAAGTCAACCGGTTGTCCTGGTGCTGCAGCAGGGGCTGCTTGAGTTTTGTTGCACGATGCTGCAGAAAACGCGATTACAACTAAGTAAATCGCAGGAAAAATGTTCTTTACAATCTTTTTCATTTGTCTATACTGTTAAATGTTTATACTCGATGTTTTCGAATTCGAGTGCAAATATAAGCGCAAAAATCGGTAAACTGACAAAATGTCGTATTCTTTTGTCGCAATTTAACAATTCCGCACTATTGCTTAACGGCTATTTGAATTTAACGCTTGAAAGTTGAAATACTGATAAAATTAACGGAACCACCGCAAGATAGTTCCGTATTTTTAATTATTACTGATTTCTCCCCTGATACTTTGTCGCATAAGTTGTCTTACTTGTTCAGGATTATCATAGTGCGACTGTAAGAACATCAGTTTTGTGACCGCACTCTCAACCGTTGAATCGTAGCCGCTGATGACGCCAGCCTCCTGCAATTGGTAGCCCGTGTCGTATCGGCTCATCTCCACCGTTCCCTGCATGCATTGGCTGGTGTTGATGACCACCTTGCCGTTTCGTGTGGCATCCCGCAGCGCCTGAATCACCCAGGGGCGTTGTGGCGCATTGCCGCTGCCGAAGGTGCGCATGACGATGCTCTTCAGGTTGGGAGTGGCAATGATGTGGCGCACCAAATCTTCGCGGATGCCTGGGAATAGCGAGAAGATAATCACATTGTTGTCCAATCGGAAATGCGGCATCATGGGTTTGTCCCAATCGGGGTGCAGTATGACTTCATCATGATAGGTGATGTTGACGCCAGCTTCCGCCAGATGAGGATAGTTGAACGATTCGAAGGCATTGAATTCCTCGGCACTTTGTTTGGTAGTGCGGTTGCCTCGCAGGAGTCGTCCATTGAAGTATATGCCAACCTCGGGCACTCGGGCATGCCCCTCGTCGTTCTTGGCAGCAGCGATTTCGATGGAGGTAATGAGATTCTCCTTGCCATCAGTTCTCAGCTGTCCGATGGGCAACTGAGAACCGGTAAAGATGACAGGTTTGGTGAGATTCTCCAACATATAGGATAGGGCAGAGGCTGTATATGCCATTGTGTCGGTACCATGCAGCACCACAAAGCCGTCATACTCCTCATAGTTGTCGGCAATGATGTGGCTCAGCTCTGTCCATTTGGCAGGAGTCATATCGCTGGAGTCGATGGGTGGGAAGAACTGATAGGTATCAATCTGACAATCGAACTCCTTCAGTTCGGGCACGTTATGCAACAGGTGCTCGAAGTCGAAAGGCTCCAAGGCACCTGTCTTTGGGTTGCGGTTCATCCCGATGGTTCCCCCCGTATATATCAGCAAAACCTTGCTGTTCATTTTAGTTGAGAGTGTAGAGTTGAGAGTGTAGAGTTGAGAGTGTAGAGTTGAGAGTGTAGAGTTTAGAGTGTAGAGTTTAGAGTTTAGAGGGAAATCTGAAGCATGACGAATGAATAGGGTTCAATGTCAAGCGTCATCTTGCTCTTTACGGCAACAGTCTCCTTCTTTGGTGCAATGGGCTGCACCTCGTAGTTGTTCTCTGCGTCAGGCTTTCCTGCGAGGGTGGTCTTGACGGCAGTCTTCACACCCTTGAAGCGTGAAAGGTCAACATCGGCATATTTCTTCTGGCTGTCGGCATTGCAAATCTTGACGAACAACTGGCGAGTCTTCGTGTTCAGAACCACCGACTGTTCCTGCAGGTTGGTAGCGTCCTTGATTTTTACGCAGTCACCATAGTAGTAGTTACCCGACGACTGTCCGAACATCTGCTGAACATAGTAGCTGCAGGTCAGGAATGGACGGTGGTTGTCGTAATAGATAAGGTCGGGATTCCAGTTGGTGGCATTCTTGCGTGCGAAGAGTGGGGCATAGCTGGTCATGCAAACCACGTCGCCGTTGCGCTCGACATGCAACAGGTAGAGCGCCTCTGAGAGGGCGTCGATGAGTTTCTTGTCCTTTGCGGCATATTCACCCAGATACACCTTCGTCTTGCGGTCGCGTGGATAGCTGTCGTATTGGCGACTCTTCTGGAAATAGGTGTATGGCTCATAGTAGTGTTCGTCCAGGATGGGCAATCCCAGTTCCTCAGCCAACTTCCAACCGTTCTGGAAGTCGGGATTGTCGGGATGCGAACCAGGTCCGGCAGTTCCCACAATCACAATTTCGGGATGAGCCTCCATAATCTTCTTATACATATATCTGAAGCGCTCGGCAAATTCCGGTGAGATGCGCTCCTCGTTACCGATGCCCAGGTATTTCAGGTTGAATGGCTTTGGATGACCAGCCTCGGCACGAACGCGTCCCCATTTGGTGTTGACGTCACCGTTAGCCCACTCAATCAGGTCGAGTGCATCCTGCACCCATTCGTCCATTTCCGACATAGGAACAACGTCCTGTGCCTGGTCCTTCATGCCCCAACCACCGTTGGTTCCCTGACAACTCACGCCACAGGGCAGGATGGGAACGGGCTGCATGTTCAAGTCTTCGCAGAACTGGAAATACTCATAGTAACCCAGTCCCATTGACTGGTGGTAACCCCAGGTATTCTTCAGTCCGCGACGCTGTTCCTTCGGACCAACAGTGGTCTTCCAGCGATAAGTATTCCAGAATCCGTCACCGCCACCGTGAACCACACATCCACCAGGGAATCGCATGAATTTGGGCTGCAGGTCGGCCAGCGCCTGAGCCAGGTCTTTGCGCAGTCCGTGACCTTTGTAAGTGTCCTGTGGCATCAGCGATACCATATCGATATCCACGTCGCCAGTGGTCAGTACCAGAATCTGCAACTGGGCACTGTCGCAATCCTCCTTGGGGCTCAGTGTCACAGCATATTTCTTCCAATTGCTGTCGCTGGCGGTGAATGTTGCTTCAGCCAACATTTTCGGGTCACGGCCCCATCCGGGTTGTGGGGCTGTCAACACGATGCGCACCACCTTGGCCTCGCCCTTCACATTGCGGAGGAAGGCAGAGAAGTCGTATTTCGCACCAGCCTTCACGGGAATACCGTCAAATCCCTGGTTCTCCAGTCCATAACCCTTCCATCCCTTGTAGTCATAATACTCCTTCACGCGCTCTACATGCAAACGCATATAGGTGGGATTGTTGGGATGGATGGGCTGGTCCATTCTCACCTCCATGCGACCCAGTGAGTGTCCTGGGCGAATCTGCTTCCAGGCAGTTCCGGCTCCCCAACCGTCGCGCTCCACGGGACTGTATTCAAACGAACCGTTCTGAGTCAGTTCGGCATAGAGGCCGCCGTCGGCAGAACTGCTGATGTCCTCGAAGAAAATACCTATTAATTCATCACTGATAGCCTTGCCGCCGGCAGGGGCGCTCATGGCTTTCTGGGCATTGGCACCCATGCTTGCTGCTAATAGAGCAACGCCTAAGAATAGCTTTTTGTTCATGTCTTAATGTTATGTTGATAATTGTTTCTTGGTTTATTTTGCAAAATTAATCATATCTGACGAGAATCCGTCATCGTTTACGTTAATTTTTCTTCAAAAGTGACAGGAATATTTCCTAAAGCCGAAATATTTCATTATCTTTGCCAGAAATTTAAAGCAAACAATTACTAAAACAATTAAAATAGCTATGAAACAATTCAATGACAAGAACTTCGTGCTCGACAACGAAGTAGCCCAGGACCTGTTCCACAATCATGCGGCCAAGATGCCCATCATCGACTATCACTGTCACCTGATTCCCGAAATGGTGGCCAATGACCATCGTTTCAAGAGTATTACTGAGCTTTGGCTCGGTGGCGACCACTACAAGTGGCGTGCTATGCGCACCAATGGTGTTGACGAGAAATACTGCACCGGCAAGGACACCAGCGATTGGGAGAAGTTTGAGAAGTGGGCTGAGACAGTGCCCTACACACTGCGCAATCCGCTCTACCACTGGACTCACCTTGAGCTGAAGACAGCCTTCGGTATCGACAAACTGCTCTCGCCCAAGACTGCCCGTGAGATTTTCGATGAGTGTAACGAGAAACTGAAGAGCCCCGAGTTCTCAGCTCGCGGTCTGATGAAGCACTACAACGTTGAGTGTGTCTGCACCACCGACGATCCCGTTGATGATTTGCACAACCACATCGAGTATGCCAAGCACAAGGCAGCCGACGACCCCATGATGATTCCTGCATGGCGTCCTGACAAGGCCATGAACATCGAGAAGGCTGAATTCCCCTCCTATATCAATCAGTTGGAGAAGGTCAGCGGTGTCACCATCACCAAGTTTGCCGATATGGTTGATGCCCTCAAGAAGCGTCACGACTTCTTCCAGGAGCAGGGCTGCAAACTCTCTGACCACGGTATCGAGGAGTTCTATGATGAAGACTATACCGACTCGCAGATTGAAACCATCTTCGAGAAGGCAATGCGCGGACAGCAACTCTCCAATCTGGAGATTCGCCAGTTCAAGAACTGCTTCCTCACCGTGATGGCAGAAATGGATGCTGATGCCGACTGGACCCAGCAGTTCCACTATGGTGCCATCCGCGACAACAATACCAAGATGTTCAACCAGCTCGGTCCCGACACCGGTTTCGACTCTATCGGTGAGTTCAACACCGCCAAGGCTATGTCGAAGTTCCTGAACAAGCTGAATATGAAGGACAAGCTCACACGTACCATATTATATACATTGAATCCCTGCGCCAACGAAGTCATTGCCACTATGCTCGGCAATTTCCAGGGCGGCGAACCAGGCAAGATTCAGTTCGGTTCGGGTTGGTGGTTCAACGACCAGAAGGACGGTATGGAGCGCCAGATGAATGCCCTCAGCGTTCTCGGACTGCTCAGCCGCTTCGTTGGTATGCTCACCGACTCACGCTCGTTCCTTTCCTATCCTCGTCACGAGTATTTCCGTCGCATTCTGTGCAACATTCTCGGCAACGATGTGGAGAAGGGCTTGCTGCCTGACGACCGTGAACTGCTGGGCAAGATGGTGGAGGATATTTCCTACAACAATGCCCGTCGTTACTTTAAGTTCTATTAATTCTAAAATAGTAAGATGAAAAGACAAATCACATTATTGGCATTGATGTTCATGGCAGTCATGAGCATCAGTGCTCAAGCATTGGAAGGCACTTGGAAAACTGCCACCGAAACTGACGAAGACGGCGACAAGTCAACCTTCTTCTTCACCTTCGAGCAGGGGGGCAAGTTGACGTGGCGCATTCTGATGGCTGCCTCCGACAACGAGACTGGCAACTTCGAAATGAGCATGATTATTCCAGGTTCCTATGTTCGCAACGGCAACCGGCTCACACTCAAGGTGATTCCGAAAAAGGCCACTTGCAAGGTGGAGCACGTTGAGTTCATTGGCGAATACAAGCAGTTGGCGAAGGACCCTCAGATGAAGGCCAAGGTGCTCGATATGTTGCAGGATGCCATGAGCAAGGAGATGAAGAAAGAGTTTGCCAAGGAGAATCCCTTCGACGGCGACGTCACCATTTCCAAGTTGACTGACACCGAACTGACATTAAAGGAAGACGACGAGGACATTTTTAAGCTTACTCGCGTCAAGTAAAAGATATCTATTTTGTTCATCATTTGGAAGCCGGAGCGCATCATCATCGTGGTGCCTTCGGCTTTTTTTGATGGACTATACCCGCTTGTTGGTCAGCAGAATCACACCCAGCGTCATACATTCCGTGACTGGAACTGCGAGCCACATGCCCTGTGGAGCAACGAGCAGCGGCATCAGGATGAACGCAGGAATCAAGAACAGCAAACCGCGCAACAGCATGAACAGCGTGGCGCGCGAGTTCTGCTCGGTGGCTTGGTAATAGCCGATGACCGCTACATTCAGGGCAAAGAAAATGGCGGAATAGGCAAACAGGGGGAGTCCTGATACGGCTATTTCATAAGGTTTGCTGCCTGGTTGCAGGAAGAGTCCCACAAGAGGTTTGGCAGCTAATGTCAGCAGCGTTGTGGCCATCACGCCACAGATGGCAGCGGTACGAATGCTGACCATAAAGGCTTTCTTCACACGGTTCTTGTTGCCTGCACCGTAATTGTAACTGATGATGGGCTGAGCCGACTGAGCCACCGAATTGTTGACCATAAACACGATAGGGTAGAGATAGCACGCCACGCTGAAGGCTGCCACACCGTCTTCGCCCAATTTGCTAATAAAGACATAGTTGCCGGTTATCAGCATCATCGACATGGCCAGTTCGCCCAACATAGACGAGAAACCGCTGCGAGCCATATAGCCAGTGTTGCGCAGTGTCAGATAGAGACTGGTCATACTCAACTTCAACATGATCATCTTCACCGTTTGCGAACGGAACAGCATGTACCAGACGACCATTCCTGCCGCAGCAGCACAACTGACCGACGAAGCAATGGCGCTTCCGGCAATTCCCATGTGCATCGGGAACACAAACAGCCAGTCGAGAAAGATGTTCAGAATGCCGGGGATGATTTCCAGCGAAGCGGAATATTTCGGTGAACCGTCAAGTCGGATGACGAAGGTGCCTATCAGTTGGATGACGATGCAAACACAACCAGGCAGAATGGGCAGCAGATAATCCTCGCACAACGGCAGCAGGGCATCGCTGCAACCCAACATTCGAAGGAAGGGGACGCGGAAGAAATAAACGGCAATCGCCACTATCAGCATCAGCAGCGTAGCCACGACGAAGGCCTGCGTGATATTGAAATTGGCGGCTTTGGTATTGCCTTTCGACAAATGGATGCTTGCCACCACCGACACGCCCACACCGAACATCAGCGAGATGCCGGTAGTCAGCAGAAACAGCGGCGACACAATGTTGATAGCCGCCAATGCATCGCTGCCCACGCCCTGTCCGACGAAGATGCCGTCGGCCACCGTGAAAAGCGAAGCAAACACCATAGAAAACAATGTAGGGACGAAAATGCTCTGAAACAGCGGTTCAATCCTCGTCTTGCCAAAATCTATACTATCCCTTTTCAGGTCTTTCATTTTCTTTACCTTTGCCATATCATTTTCGAAATTGTGGTGCAAAGATAATGATTTTATCTCAAATAAAAGACAATTATGTCCAAAACTCCTTCTCGCCCGTAGCTTTCATGTTGCCCAGGCACTTCGGACAAGTTCGTTTGTCCCACACTCTGATGCGGTCGCTGCCACAGTTCAGACACAAGCGTCCCACCTCGCTCCTGTACGACGGAGCAACATCGGCAATGATGCCACCCACCACAATATTCTGAATGCTTTTGCAGTCGGCACACATCATGGCAGTAATCTCCTGTCGAAAGAGTCCGCGTCCTTCGTAAACCTCGGCTTCATATCCGCAACCGTCACAGCGATATTTCAGTTTCCAAGCCATTTCTATCTCATTCTTTTCAGCCCACGAAGATAGTTATTTTAGTGAAAAGTGAAGAGTGAATAGTGAATAATTTGCTACCGCCTTTATATTATTTAACATTCAACAAAAAGCCCCTCCCTTTTAGGGGAGGGGTTGGGGAGAGGCTTCTATTACGCCATACAGCTAGTCACTCCCAGCGATGTTCCCAGTGCGGTGAGGATACTTATCAGTATCTGAATCACCATCTTCCATTTTGAATTCTTCATAATTAAGGCGACCCCCCTCAATCCCCCGAGGGGGAAGTTGAGGATGTAGGGGTCAGTTTTTTCACTATGAACTATGAACTATGAACTTAATTTTTCACTTTTCACTATTCACTTTTCACTTCTTTTATCCTTCGGTGCTTGGTCCACCACCACTGTTACCTCCACCGCTCTGCGCAGGCTCACCCTTGGCAGCTGCGATGTCAGCCTTGGTCTTGTCGGTCCAGCTGAACTTCACGTCTTTCTTCAGTTCCTCGCGGGTGAAGTCGCCCGTCGATTGTGCCAGCAACTTGACGGTCTTCACGGCAGCGCCGGTCTTGTCGCCCTCCTTCAGGGTGCCGATAGTAGCCGAAGCCACCTTGTCGCTCTGTGCATCGTAGAGCACCTCCAATCCGTTCGACTCGACGGTGGCCTTGAAGATAGCCAGGTTGCCCACCTTCACGGTATTGCCGTTGAGCACCATCTCGCGCACACACTTCACGAAGTCGGTCAGCACACCCACAATCAAGCCCTCAGAGAACGCCGTGTTGTGTTCCGCCATGTGATGGGCCATGTCGTGCAGATCCATCGTTTGTTTGTAACTCACTCGGGCATACATCTTGCCCGCCATTTCGGTTTCCGAGCTCTCGGTCACCTTACTCAAATAAAGTTCAATCATACCTTTTGTCTTGTTTTTTATGGTATTAAACTACTCTGCGACTGATTACACCGGCCAGCCGCTTACCGCTTTTTGTGTAATTATCCCTACCTCCCCTCTCTGAAGGAGAGGGGTCGGGGGTGAGGCTCCCATCCTTCTTCCAATTCCTCCCTGCTCGGCTTGTAGAGTGATTCCACCCAGCACATGGCAGTGACGATGCGGAAGAGGCTTTCCTTGTCGGTGGCACTAATGGGTTCGCCGGCATCGATGCCCGATAGGCGCTCCACGTGATTGATGTAGGCCAGCGTCAGATTCTCCGTCTCTGGTGCCCATCGGCTCACGATGGCTCGGATGGTGCAGAGCCGGTACTTCGTGATGTAGCGTCGCAGCAGGATGAAGGCTGCTCGCAGTCCGTAGTGCATGTCGGTAAACTGTTCGAACACGCCGTCCGAGTTGGTCTGCCGCTCTCCTTGCCAGTTGTTGCCGATTCGGATGTTCAGTGGGTTGCAGTTGCGCACCCCTCTTGTGTTTTCATGGTTCATAGCTTTCTGTCTCCTTTAGAATGTGATCGGTCCGTGTCCCATGCATGATGTCGTACCGAGTGTTGTTGCAATTGCGGTGAGGATACTGATCAGCACCTGAACCAACATTTTCCATTTGTTTGTTTTCATGGTTTTTCATGTGTTTTAAAGAGTTAATAGAAAGGGTTTCTTATCACTTACAAAGGTACAAAAAAATCCCGAAACCACCAAACATTTCCGCCGTTTTCTTTGCCGTAAAGAAAATATTTTCTACCTTTGTGTACAGAATGATGACATCTGCATATCGTCCACGTAATCCAGGACATGATTACTATGGTCGCGGCACC
>Ga0256407_10006275_pt1 | contig 18470 bp, 21 predicted proteins | sample RumenRJG_04DNA_FD_193489 | JGI IMG/M metagenome (GOLD analysis project Ga0256407, IMG submission 193489) | Bovine rumen microbial communities from Lethbridge, Alberta, Canada - RJG_04 | ecosystem: Host-associated > Mammals > Digestive system > Stomach > Rumen | place: Canada: Alberta...
TAGTAAGCACTGCTTACGCCCAAAACATCTTACCTACAGGTGGCAACATCCTTCATGGCGATGCGATGATTAGTGTAAGTAACAATCAGCAGAATATGGCTATCATCTCCTCATCTAATAACAATGTGATTACTTGGGATGACTTTAGTGTAGGTGTCAATAACAAGGTAGTCTTTGATAATAACAATTACTTAAACATTGTCAAAGGCTCTAAAGAGTCAGTAATCGCAGGCTCTGTAATCTCAGGTAGTACCGGCTCATTTTATCTAGTTAACCCTAATGGTATCAATGTCACTACTACAGGTAGGATTGAAGCTAGTAACATTGGCTTATCTACCTCAAAGATAGATGAAGATGTAGTAAACACCTTTGTTGATACCGGAGACTTCACCCCTAAAGCAAAAGGCATGGGCAAGGTTTCATTAGTAGGTAGTATTAAAACCGAAAACATCATTGTCGATGGCGGTCAGGTTATCATCCGCGATATTGAAAATATCAAAGACTACAATGGCCAAAGTATCAACAACCGCGATAAAGAGAGCATTAAGATTAAATCATCAATAAAGCGCATTGATGTAGGCGGGAACAGCTCTGTAGATTTAATCAATGACTATAAGCTCACAGAAGACATGGGCACAGTATCTCATATCGGCAAAAAGGCCATCTCTACAAAAGAAGAGATGTTAAACCTTAAAAATAACTTAACTGACGATTACTTTTTAACTAATGACTTAGACTTAGGTACTATCAACTCAACCGTAACTGATGGCGGAGCTTTTAGAGGCACCTTTGATGGCTGCTATAACAAGGTAAGCTACAACCTAGATATTCAAGGCAACAATGCTGACAACATTGGTCTGTTCTCAACATTAGATGGTGCTAAGGTTGAAAACTTAAAGGTCAATAACTCTACTATTAGTGTAGATAGACCAAAAGACAATCAAAGCATTGGTGGCCTTGCTGGCACTATCAAAGATAGCAAACTTAAAAATGTTGAGATTGATAAAGTAGATATTGTAGTTAGAAACGGCTACAACGCAAATAACCTTAAAGTAGGCGGCACCGCAGGTAACCTAAAAGGTACTAACACTTTAAACAATGTTACCTCTTCAGTATCAGATAGAACCGTAGAGAGATTTGTATCTAATGACAAAGTAGAGTTAGGCGCAGTGGCAGCTTCTGCTCAAGGTACTTTAAATATTGAAGGCGTAACCTTTTCTAAAAATACTCAAGAGGATGTAAATGCTATTGCTGACAACCGTACTAACGCTGTAATTGGAAATTCCTTTGATAAGAGCAAAGATATCAATAATGACTTTGTCTTAATGGATGGAGAGTATCAGCATAAGAACTTCTACACTCCGTACTTTGTAGGCTCTAACTATGAGTATACCTATGATAAGGAGAACCCAAAGAGCTACAACTACTTTGACTACATTGATAATCCTTACTTTAAGACTACTGACTATGTGGACTTAAACTTAAACTACACTGGCAACATTGAAAACATCGGTACTTACGATCATGCTTTTAATAGCAAAGTTGATGGTACTAAGTTCTACTTTATCCAAGATAATATCGCCTATGGTGAGGTAACCCAAAGAGTACAAGTAAAGGATGTAGAGCTCATCCCTGAGATTATTCCTACAACTGAAGGTAAAAAGGAAGTTAATGTCGCAACTGCGCCTGTACTCATGCTACCGATGGTGGCAAGTGTGGATAAGACAGCTGTAGAAGTAGAGGATATTGACCACTCCAAGCCAAAGGTGCTTACTAAAAATAAGAAAACTACTTTGAACATCATCCACTATAACTACAAGTTCAAAGACTTACTGCCAGATACTCTTGCTAAGCAGTTGAAGCTTGATGTAGACATGATCTACGCATTAAGCGGTATGCCTTACGGACCTTACAAGAATTCATAATAATATAATGTGACCTAATTGCCCGGCCTAATCATCCGGGCTTTTTTTGATTTTTTAAACTTATTTTAAGTTATAGAATTCTTTATAAAGTTTTACTGACTCTCCTGCCACAATCGGGATCATTGTAGAATTAAGCTCTTCTTTAGTTTGATTGCGCAAAGACAATCTAAAAGCGTGCGATCCTCCAAGACCCCGTTTCATCGCATACACAGTCCCCATAAATTGGTACTTTTTAATGGTATCGCCACTGTAATACACTCTAAGTGATCTTGAGCTTTCAATGATATGATCTTTGTACTTAGACCTTTCACTAAAGAAATTTGGCCTGTCATCATAAGTTTTCCAGATCTTAATTAAAAGTCCGGTTTTAGGATCAGCTCGATCTTCTAAAGCATCGCCATATGCTGTTTCAACACAGCTTATAGTTTTGCATTTTTTCATTTGCTTGCTGACGATATCGTGAGTAATTAGATCAGGTAGGAAGTTACTTTCTTTAGGCTCACGGGCACAAGAGATCAAAAAAGGAATTAAGGCACACAGTAATAGCCTTTTAAATTGCATAAAAACTCCAGATGTTTGACGAGATTTTTAAGATTTAAAAATCGTCTGGTACTTCCATGGTATCAAGCTCGCGTGGGGTTAACTCGCGCTCATTCATGATGCGCTCACCAATGTAACATCCACGGTGAATAATATAGTAAGTACCATCGTAGGTGTATTTCTTAACTAAGCCTTTTTTATTGACCCAAATACGTAATTTCTTATTCATAGTTGGGTAATTAGAGGTGCATTTAAAAGGCACATAATTAGAGATCATAGTACGAGTTCTTGTAAATGAATATACCAAGATCTTGTATTTGTTTGAAAGATCTGGCTCAGTGTAGTTCTCTTTGCCAAATTTATTATAAAGATCGTCAATAGTAGTTTTATTAAGCTCAATGTAAGACTTAATCTCAGCACGAGTATAACCATTTAAATCATCATTACCAGAGCTCATACATGAAGTTAAGCAAAGAAGTGATAATACGCATGCAAGTGCTAAGATTAAGCGTTTTAACATCAATAAATCTCTAAATAAAACTAAAGAGCAAAATTAAATTCTCTTAATGATCATTGAAGTGTTAATACCACCAAAGGCAAAGTTATTTGATTGTACAAATTCAACATCAGCTTTAAGTGGTTTATCCATGATGTAGTTTAAGTCACCACATTCAGGATCAACATTATGAAGATTTAGGTTAGGGCTAAACCAACCTTCATTCATCATTAAGGTTGCAGCAATGGCCTCAACAGCACCACAAGCACCTAAGGTATGACCAAAGTAGCTCTTTAAGGTTGAAATTGGAGTCTTGTTACCATAGATATTGTATGTAGCATTAGACTCTGCAATATCTCCACGTACAGTACCGGTACCATGAGCTGAGATATATCCAATATCAGATGGTGATAGACCTGCGTTCTTTAAAGAGGACTCAATACAGATTTGAATGGTAGTTGCATTAGGAGCTGTAATATGGGTAGCATCGCAGTTTGAAGCAAATCCTACAATCTCACCGTAGATCTTAGCTCCACGTGCCTTAGCATGCTCATACTCTTCTAAAATTACAGAGCCTGCGCCTTCACCTATAACCAAACCATCTCTGTCTTTATCAAATGGAGCTGGGCTTAGCTTTGGAGTATCGTTTTTAGATGAAGTTGAGAACATGGTATCAAAGACACCTGCATCACATACGGTTAGCTCTTCAGCACCACCTGCGACCATCGCATCAACATAACCATGTTGAATCGCCTCAAAAGCATAGCCAATACCCATTGAGCCAGAGGTACAAGCTGTAGATGTTGGAATAATACGGCCAGTAATACCAAAGAAGATAGCAATATTAACTGCTGCTGTCTGTGGCATCATCTTTACATAAGAGTTAGCAGTCAAATCACCTGTGGTGTTCTCAGTTAACATAGTTGCAAAGTCTTTTACAGCATAGGTTGAGCCAAAAGATGAGCCATAAGCTACACCCATACGACCTGACTTAATAAATGGATCGTCAATTAAACCTGCGTCGATTAAAGCAAGCTCTGAAGCACGAGTTGCCATCTCTGATACACGGCTCATAGAGCGGGTCTTTTTGCGAGTATAGTGCTCAGGTAACTTAAAGTTATCGCAAGGGGCTGCTAGCTTTGTAATTAAGCCTTCAACAATTTCCCACTCTTGCATATGACGCACAGCGTTTTGACACTCTAAAATCTTAGTACGGTTTTCTTCCCAAGTCTCACCAAAGGCGGTCTCTAAACCAAAACCTGTAATAACCACACGGCGCATTATAAAAGACCTCCATTTACTGAAATAACTTGACGGGTAATGTAGCTTGCCTTATCTGACATTAAAAAGGCAGTTAAATCAGCTACATCTTGAGCTTTGCCCATACGCTTTAAAGGGATCATCTTTAAGATCTCTTTTTTAACAGTCTCATCAAGCTCGGCCATTGAAGTATCGATAAGACCTGGTGCAATTGCATTAACGGTAATATTGCGCTTAGCTACTTCTAGTGCCAGTGCTTTGACAGCACCAATTAAGCCAGCTTTTGATGCTGAGTAGTTAACCTGTCCTCGGTTACCCATAATGCCAGAGACTGATGAAATGGCAATAATACGACCACCTGCGTGAGCTGCAATTAAAGGCATAATGCAAGGCTTTACTACATTGTAAAAGCCATCTAGGTTAGTGTGGACTACACCATCCCAATCCTCAGCGGTCATCATTGGAAAGGCAGCATCAGCGGTCATGCCAGCATTTAATACTAAACCATAGTAAAAGCCATTGTCTTCAATGTCTTTTGTTAAGATCTCGTTTACCTCATCACGATGGGTAATATCAAATTTTAAAAGTGAGCCAGTGCCACCATTTTGCTTGATGGTCTCTAAGGCCTCGAGTGCGCCTTTTTCAGAGCTACGGTAATTTAAGGTAACATTAAAGCCTTGCTTGCCAAGCTCAATGGCTATAGCCTTGCCAAGACCTGTTCCTGCGCCTGTTACTAATACTCTTTGCATAAATTCTTTCCTAAATGTGTTCTTTAGCGTTTGAAGATCTTGTTTTTAGCATCTTCATCTAAAGAAATTACGTTAACTCTGCCAGAGGATACTACCTCTCCATCAATTGAGATCTTGCCTTCAAAGTTAGCAATCACCCCGTCTGACATATTCTTAAATACTTTGATAGTTAAAGTCTTACCAAAAGGAAATGAATTTACTGTAGACTTTACATCACGACTTCCTAAGATCATACCAACATCTGGAGTAGAGCCTACTTGATTAGCGCCATTCCACACACCTATAGTTTGGGCTATAAGCTCCACACAATAATATGAAGGCAGGGCATTGTTTTCTAAAAATGGTTTTAATACACCTGTATCATTTAGATAACACTGTGTAGTTGCGCTATCATCTGTGACCTCAATAACCTTATCAATTAACACCATAGGCGCTGCATGAGGTAGATAATCACTTGGATTTTTGTATTCCATTTGTTGTTCCTTAAACCTTGTACTTGAGCCTATAGTTAAACTTTACCAATAATAATTGAAGCGTTATTACCACCAAAGGCAAATGAGTTTGACATCATATATGGAGTCTTTGACTTAAGCTTGTCAGTAATTAAGCCACACTTAGGAAGAGTGTCATCAATTTCATCTAATGAGAAATCTTGCATTGGTAAGTCTAAGTTCTCTTTTAATAAATAACAGAGAATACAAGCTTCAACGATACCTGCTGCACCTAAAGTATGACCTGTTAGATATTTTGTAGAGCTACAAGGGGTAGTCTCACCAAATAAAGTGCTTACAGCCTGTGACTCCATGGCATCATTTAATTTAGTTGCAGTGCCATGTAAATTGATATAGCCGATGTCATCTTTTGTAAGCTTAGCGTCATTTAAAGCCATCTTAATAGCCTCGACAGCACCAGCGCCACTTGGATCAGGACTTGATACATGGTAAGCATCTGATGATTCGCCACAGCCAACTAAGGCAAGCTCTGACTTTTCTTTTGTTAAGATCATGATACCAGCGCCTTCACCGATATTGATACCATGACGATTTTTATTAAATGGTAAACATCTATCATGGGAGAGCACTTCCATGGAGTTAAAGCCATTGATAGGAACTGCGCATAAAGTATCAGCACCGCCTGCTATAACAACATCAGCCATATCAGCTTGTAATAAACGTTTTGCTGAGATTAAAGCACGAGCAGATGAGCTACAAGCAGTTGAAATAGTATAAGCATGACCATTGACATCAAGATACTGTGAGACAAATTCTGATGGAGATGAGAACTCTTGGAATGAGTAGTGATAAGTATCAGAGACTTTGCCTGTTTTTAAATACTGCTCAATCTCAATTTCAGTTTCATTAAGTCCTGAGGTTGAAGTACCTAAAACTACAGCAACTCTATCTTTGCCATACTTAGAAATCAAAGGCTCAATGGTGTCTTTAAGCTCATCTATGCAATAAGCTAAAAACTGGTTATTGCGGGTGTTGTGAGCTTTAAATTTACTAATGTCAGGTAAATTTGCTTTAACCACACCGAAATATGAGCCTAAGCCGTTTGATAATAAATCGTCACGGTAGGTTAAATGCTCACTATATGGTGCTGTAAGTGAATTTACAATCTCATCATACTTTGCGCCAAGTGAAGAGATAGAGCTAAAGTTTTGTATATAAATCATGCTAAGTACTTTATGGAGATTGTATAACTAAATGCTAAGCATTCAATTTTACATGGAAGTTTATGATTTTGCTTTGATGTATATGTGATTTTGTAAATTAAGTTGTCAAAATTATCAAAAATCTCTCGACTTTCATTTGTGTCTTTAATTTTAAAATCTTTAGGTAAATAATCTTTTAAATGATTGCTAGCGCAGAGCATCACATTTAAAAGTACGTTATTTACAGGTGGCAACATGCTTTGAGTCACTGCATAATCAACCTTAAAGCCACTACGGTCATATGTTGCAGTAAATAGTTTTAAGTAGCTTTTAGTAAAGCCCACCATCACTAAAGAATCCTTTTTAACTGTAGAGGCCACAATTAAAGAGTTTTTCTTGCCATCGTAATTAGTAGTTAAAAGCTGTGTCGTCTCGTACTCTTCATCGAATAATGGAGCAGGAACCTTAATTTCCACATCTTTAGTTAAATAAGCATTAATAGAATTTTCAAAGCTTGTTGAAGAGCAAGCTGCAACAAATATTGAACCTAAAAATAAGCACAAAAAATTACACAAAGTTTTAATTATGAAGTTGTTTTTAATCATGAAAAAACTCCGGTAATAAGGTAGCAGTTATAAATGAGCACAAGATACCTACAGATAAAGTTAAGGCAAAGCCCACAATTGCGGTAACAGAGCTTAAAACTAACACTCCGATAGTTAAAAGGGTAGTTAATAATGCAGTGATGATAGCTAGCATTAAAACATTTTTCTCTTGAGCTTTCGAGCTAAAGAAGATGGTGTAATTCACACCAATGCCTAAAACTAAGATCATGGACAAGCTTGTAAATAAGTTAGCACTCATCTGACACATTAAAAGAGCTGCTAGGCCACATAAAACTGATAACACCGTAAAGATAGCTGCCATCAAGCCTTTGTTAATTCCAAGTCTAATTATAGAGACTATTAAAATCACAATGACAAAGGCAATTAAAACGTAATTGATAAGCTCTCTAAAGTGCTTAAAGGTCTTGGTAAAATCTGAGCGCCTGTCCATATAGATAGCGCTATTTGAAATCTGACTTAATTTAGCTTGAAGTACTTGTCCGTCTTTAACCCCATCAACTAATAAAGTAAGTGCATTGCAATTATCAGTTTTAACCATTAAGTTTTGATACACAAGACCTAATGGAGAGTTTAGGTAATCTTCAAGTGTTGTGGTTTTACTTTGATAAAAGTCGTTTGTATTATCAAGCTCTAGTAAGCCCCGTACCTGTGTATAATCTTGTAGAGCTTTGTTTACTAAGGCAATGTCTTGTGCTTGGGCCTTTTGTGAATTTAAAGGTAGGGCTTTGTAGCTTACAATCTCTTTTGCTTTTTGCAAACTGTCTAAAAGAGCTCGCACCTTTTCATTGATGCTTAATAATTCTTCAGTATCACTTGAGACCATCACTACATATTTTTGAGTTGGATTTTGATGAGTGATTTTGGCAATAACCTGATCTTGAGATTGTAAGTGCAAAGGCATGGTCTGCAATGCACTTGGATCATCATCTACATGGTAGTTTTGAAGATTAAACGCTGTAAAGAGCACAATTACAATTAAAATGTAAAACTTAACTTTTCCACGCTTTATAAAGTTTAGATAGTAATTAAAAGCATAGGTGATTTTAGGTAACTTATGGCTTAACTTAAAGCAAAGATAAGGCTCAAGTAAAATTACTGTGAAAACTGCAAAGGAAATTGCTCCCATGCAAAATAAAGATAGCTCTTTTAAAGGCTTAATTGGAGATACTAAGATAATTAAATAGGCAATTACATCAGTACCTGCGGCAAATAACAGGGGAGTTTTGAGTTTTTTAATGGTCTCAAGAGGAGATTCTCTGTCTTTTGAGGCAAGACGCAAGGTCATGTAGTAAATGGTGTAATCGCAAACCACACCTACAACTGACAAACACATGCCGATGATAACTAAATTTATAGAATCAAAGAAAAGTGTAATTAAAAACATGCCAGCAATTAGCCCAGATCCTACTGATAATAAGGTTAAAAAGACCGGGGTAATTGATCTAAAGACTAAGAAGATTAAGGCAAATACACCGACAATCGTAATTGAGCCTAAATAGGTTAGATCATGTTTAGATTGATTGGCTGCATAGTCAGAGTAGAACACCGTACCACGCTTTAAAATTTCAACTCCTGGATATTGGGATTGAGTATCCTCAATAATCTTATCAATGGTAGTAATTAAATTCTCTGATGAACTTAAATTAAAGCCATCTAAAGCACTTTCAAGATTGATAAAGTAGTAGTTATCATCGCCAAATTGTACTGACAACAAATTGTTTTTTATTCTAAAAACATTATCTTTAGATAAAGAAAGACCAATATTGCGTGTAAGTAAGAGGGGATCGTTTTGAAGCTCGGTGGCACTGACCCCTGAGACACCAGAGTAGATTTGATTTAAGACTTTCTTCTGATACTTACCATTTTCTAGACTTTGTCTTAAATTCTCATCAATTAAAGAGAGTTTGTGCTCATATAAAAAGGTATTAAACTCTTGTTGAGTATTGTCATCAAAAAAGGCAGTAATGGATTTAAACTCTTGATTGATACCTACATGCTCTTTTAAGTCATGGACAAAGTTATAAGTAGGCTTGCCATCTAAAGAATTGTCTTTTACCAAAAAGACAATTTGCTTATCAAGGCGCTCTAAATAGGTATCTAAGATTTTTTCATCAATCACAGAGTCACTGTGAGGCAACAGAGATAAAACCGAGCTTTCAAAATGCACAGAAGGTAGTTTATAGCCTAAAAAGATGGCCATTACCACTAACAAACATGCATAGATTAAAGCTAAAGTTTTATGTGTCACAGTTGTCCTTATTACCTAGTTTAGATATTGTTTTTCGCTATCAGTTAAAGCTACATTATCATTTTGATAGTTACTAAAAGACATGGTGGTGGTATCGTTATTGTTATCAACAATTACCACATCGGTAAGTCTCTTGCCACCTTTTAAAGTGATAGTCTTAAAGATCTTAGCTAAGAGTTCATCTTTGGGGGTAAGTTTTAAAGTAAAGTTATTAACCTGACCACTTGCCTCAACCTCAAAGTACTTTTCAAAACTCTCATCGATAGCGCACAGCTTTAACATTAAATTAGAAATGTTAAAAACTTGTGGATTAATCTCTGCACTGATAACATTCTCTTCATCATCAGAGATCTCGACAATGTTTTTATCGGTGATGATAATTTCGTTATCAAAAGGCTCACTTTGTTTTAATAAAAGCTTTTGATTATCGATAATGATCAAGGTACCAAAGCTTTTTAAATCTTTATTTAAGCTTTTAACTGACTTTACCTGGTTATAGTCACAAGTTAAATACTTATCTACCTCAAGATTTGCTTTAATCTCTTGTAAGGTCAAAGCATGAGCACAAGGCATAGCTATAAGTAAGGCTGCAGCTAAGGCAAAAGGCTTTAAAAATTTAATAAAAATCTTACTTAATCCCATGTTCGCTCTCAAACTTATTTACAGCAGCAAGCAATGATTTAGGAGTTTCAAAGTATAACTCCATGGTCTTCATGTTCATGGCAACTTGCTTAGTGTAGCCATAAGCACAGAGTTTATCAGAGCCATCAGCGTACACTTCATAGTGCATCTCAACCTTGCCTTCAAATTCAGTTAGCATAGTAACTACGCGAAGTCTTTTATCTGTTACGCGAATATAGTTTCTAAATTTGCAGTCACACTCAACAATCGGGAAGACTACATTATCTTTTTGCATGTCTTCATAGCCATAGCCAATCTCATTTAACATGTCTTCGCGGGCAAGCTCAAAGAACTTAATATAATTGCCATGCCACACTACGCCCATCGCATCAGTGTCATGAAAAGAGATCTTAAAAACAGATTCTGTTTTAAAACGATATTTTGGTCTTCTATACATAGTTTTAACTTATTTAGCTTTGAAAAAATCGTAAAAATTAAACCACTGATATGGGTATTCTAGGCAAATCTCTTCTAGAACCTTAGCATAATTATCTACATAGGCTTGAAGAGAGGCTTCACGATTCTTTCTATCAAGTTTCACAATACCTATATTCTTGCACACAATATCAATCATGTTTGTTTTGTTATTTTTTAGGGCAAAAACTAAGATAGTTGGTGCTTTTAAGACAGAGGATAAGACAAAACATCCTTGTGGAAAGTATGCATCCTCGCCTAAAAATTTAGCTTTAACTACGCGATTGTGCTCATGACTTGTCTGTGGCACACGATCGCCTGCGATGACTACAATCTCGTTGTGATCTAGTTTGTCTCTTAGCAAAATGGCTGTATCTGCGCCCATGGTATCAGTTGAAATTAAGTTTAAATCAACATCAGGAGCTAAAGCTTTAATCATGCGGTTAAAGTTTTGCACATGCTTATTAAAGACAATGGAGTTAATTACATAGTGCTCATCTTTATTTTTTGTAAAGATGGCATTCAAAGCTTCAATATCACCTAAGTGCGAGCAGATAATGATCTTGCCAGGGACTTTGTCTTTGTAGAACTCATTAAAGCTATCATCAATGTACTCTACGTCTTTGTGTAGCTCTAACTTGCCTTGCCAGGCATTGAGCTTATCAAGCATCATGTCTGCAAAAGCGATAAAGTGCATAAAGGAGTTTAGACGGAGCTTTTTAAGACCAAGTTCGGTGCGGCGTTTATTGACTAAAGATAAATAGCGCTTAGAGTTACGACGTTGCTCACGGGCCATCAAGTAATACACAGTCATCACTGGGTATAAAACTAGGGTAAATAGTTTCTTACCGCCAAGTCTGTAGAAAAAGAGCATGAGCTTGATGCCATAAAAGCCTCCTGCTACTTCCTTTTTCTCTGCCCAGTTCTCTTGTTGATCACTCATAGGTACTTATCTTTATATATCTTGTCGTTATATTTCTTGTCGTTATATTTCTTGTCTTTATATATTGGTGTAATAGTTTTAATGTCTTAATCTTGAAGTCTTAGTCTTGGTATTTAGCGTTTTTAAATATGCGCACCGGTAAGGTCAGTATCGCTAAAGTACAAAGCTTAGTGTGCATCATCGAGATTTTAAAATTATCAATGCCTCTAAAGTTAGACACGCCACCTTCAGGGTAATCTACTTTTGTGGTAAAGAAATAAGTTGGCACACCTTCCCAAAATAGTCTTACCAAGATCTCTATATCAAAGTTCATGCGAGATTCAATGTGATGCTTATTTAAAAACTTTACAGTTCTCTCTAAAGGATATGCTCTAAAGCCAATCATCGCATCCACAATGCGCTTTGACATGGTCTCTAAATGCACAAAGAAATTAGTAATTTTACGACCGATGACACGAGATTTAGGTGCTTTATCATCATAAACAGGGGCACCAGAGATCACAGCATTGGGGTGCTCTTTTGCCATCTTTAAAATGGTATTTATATCATCTAAATTGTGCTGACCATCGGAGTCTACTTGTATAGCGAGGGTAAAACCTAGCTCAAAGCCTTTTTTTAGACCAGTTGATACTGCAAAGCCTTTGCCTTGATTTATCTTGTGCTGAGCTAAGGTAAAGCCATATTTTTGTTGAAGGTTTTCTAAAACTTTAATGTCTTCTTTAGAGTTACCATCATCAACTACAATTAAAGGAAGATTGTATGGTTGGAGCTTTAAAATTACCTTTTCAAGCTCATCAGCATGGCGATAGCAAGGGATCACGCAGCAAGGCTTAATTACCATGTCATTAGGCATTTAACTTTAACCTTCCGTTACTAGCGTCTTTGACAGTTCCATCTTCTAAATGGATAGTGTAGGCAAACTTAACTGAAGACTTGTCAGGATTATATTCAACATTAAGCTCAACACTGTCATGTGGCACAATTGGGCTTACAAACTTAATAACGGGTATATTTTGCCCAAGATCTAAATTTAATAGCTCTTTGCAAAAATCTACCACATAGCCTAATTGCACTACACCAGGGAGCAACTTTTGAGTAGGAAAGTGGCCTTGTAAATAAAATAAGTCTTCATTTAATGTAAAGTTAACCTTAAATGAATTAGCAGTTTTTTCAGTAAATTTGTAATCTTGAGGTTTAATCATAACTTAACCTTTTTGATTGAAAAGCTCTTTTAAAGTGCCCACTAGTTTTTTACCCATGGAGTTTACTGGCATCTTTTCAACAAATCTAAACTTACGTGGAATCGCCACCGCAATTACATGATCTTTTAATTTTAGTTTTAGCTCTTTTACAAAGTCATGACGCATGCTTTGAAGATTGTCATAAAGATCTTTTTTAGCCTCAATGACTACGCCTACGACGGTGCGAGTGCCCATTTCAATAGGAAGTGCCATACAATCAGATACTAAGTCATTTTCCTTAATTACTTTTTCAATTAAGGTTAAAGACACGCGGTTATCTGCAATTTTTACAACTCTATCTTCACGGCCTAAAACTTTAAATTTGTCACCTACAAACTCAATTTTGTCATCAAGTTTATGCTTCTTATCAATTAAAGGTGAGAACACATATAAAGAGCTAGACATTTCTTTAAAGAACACTTCATCAAATGGGGTAAAGAGCTCTTCTAATGGATTTGCTCGGTGCGCCATAAAGCTAGTCTCAGTTGAGCCGTAAATCTCGGTTACCGCACAATTTGACCAGTTGTAGTACTTTTGTGCTACCTCTTTAGATAGAGGTGAGCCTGCTGATAAGGTAAAGAAGATCTTAGGAGACTTTAAATTAGTATCAATATGACCTAAGAAAGCAGGTGATGAGATTAAAACGGAGTTTTTATCTTTAAAGTTTTCACAAAGCTCTTCAGAGTATCTAATCAAACGTGTATCAAAGACATAGCCTCGTAAGAAAGGCAAGAACACTCTAAAGGTAATGCCATATAGGTGATATGGGGCTACAGTTGCAGTAAAGACTACGTTTTCAATATTCTCAATTGAAGAAGTTAAATTAGCTAAATGCCTAATATCTTTTTCAAGATTTAAAACAGTCTTTTCAATGCGCTTAGCTTTACCTGTTGAGCCAGAGGTATAGAAAACTACTTTAGTAGTTTCACTTAATACAGGAGTTAAGGTAGCATCTTTATTAACTTCAGGAATTTCGTTTAGAGGTCTAGGAGGGCAAGCATTTAAAATTTCTTTGACGTTAAATGATGGTAGCTCACAGCCTTTTAATTCATCGCTGTCTGTTAAGATAGCATCAAACAGTCCATGATCTCTTTTACCTAAATCACTTCTATATTGGCCGACTAAGACCGGAGTCTTATGGGCATAAAAGCATGCTAAAAGACCCATTAAGAAAAGGTAAGTATCTTCAACACAAATAGCAAAACTTTTGTACTTAGTTACCTGCATATAGACAGCTAAGCTTTTGACGTGTAATTGCAAATCATATAAATGGTATTGAGTATCTCCATTGACTGCAATTAAAGTCTTAGGTGAGCGATTTGAATAAAGCGCTTCGTGAATGGTAAAAGTTTTAGTGCTCATGACGATGTCTTACATAAACTCTTGTTGCATACTCAATTGCCATCAAAAGTCCCATTAGGATGTATGATATTAGACCATTGTATAAAGTCCAAATTTCTATCCCTAAAAAAATTGTAACTAAGGCAATTACACCGTTTAAAACAAAGAAAACGCACCAAACTTTAGTGACGTTACGCGTGTAAGTTTCAACGTATGCAGGGAGTGCTTGGCCTTTAAATGTTAATTGGGCAAACCTTGTGATAATGCTTTGTTTTTCAAAAAGAGATCGAAAGAACACCGCAAAAAACAAGGTATTAACCAGCACTGGATAATACAAAACAAGCTCTAATCTTTTAAAAAGAAAAGAGCAAGTACATAAAATACAAGCAACTAATAGTGACAACAAGGTAAAGTATTTAAGCTGCGATTTACCCTTTAAAGATAAGATAAACCTTAGCGCAAATACCACTACTAGGATTGGTAGTACGTATTGTAAAAGCTCAAATTTCAAGCCTGCGTAAATAATGCAAGGATAGGCGATCGTTGCAATAATGCAGACTGTGAGTAAGAGCTTTTTTAACATTACTTGTTAACTAGTCTGTCTACTACGTCAACTACGTCTTGTACAGTGCGAACTTGCTTGAAGTCCTCTGGCATGATCTTCTTGCCAATTTGCTTTTGTAGTTTTACCACAAGATCAACAGCGTCAATGCTATCAAGCTCTAGCTCATCAAAAAGCTTGCTCTCAGGCTTGATTTCCTCAGGATCTAGATCAAATAATTGAGCTAGCATCTCTTGAATTTTCTTTAAGATTTCTTCTTTGGTCATAGTCACAACTTTTTAAGTAAATTTGATGAAAATTTGATGTTAGGTAATTACTTGTTAGCTTTAATAAAGTCAGCTAAAGTCTTAACAGAGTAGAAGTACTTCTTGTTGTCTTCGTTGTCTGAGGTAAGGCTAATGCCGTACTTTTGCTTAATTGCCATGCCAAGCTCTAAAGCATCAATTGAATCTAAACCTAGACCGTCAACAAATAAAGGTGCCTCAGTCTCGATATCATCAACGCTGATATCTTCAAGGTTAAGTGAATCGATGATTAACTGCTTAATCTCGGTGTGTAAAGTTTCATCCATGGGTAGTTCCCTTAAGTGTTGCAAGCTACAAACAACTTGCAATTGTGTTTTTTAATTCTTTAGAGATCATGCGTGAAATCGCGCTTATCTCTCGGTCTTGATGCTCTTTTACATATTCTACAGTATCAAAGCAATCTAATACATGAAGTCTGTAGGTTAACTTACCAAAATATATGTAATAAAAAGGTACGTGTTTTTGCAAACCACGGCTTTGATAGTCAATCGCAATTGGTCTTATTTTGCATTCATTTTCAATAGCGATACTTGAAAAGCCATGGGTAAAGTGCAAATTAGTTTTATCAATGGTTCTAGTACCTTCTGGGAAGATAATTAAATTGTCATGTTTTTTAAAACATATTTTACACTTTTGAATAATTTCTTCAGCGGTGCCATCATTAGTTACGTAATCATTAGATTTAACAATGGTACGTAAAAATGGATTGTGCTTTAGGGAAGCTTTGACCACACAATTAGCGTTTTTAACAAAAGAGATCATGATCACCACGTCAATTAAAGTTGGGTGATTGGCAATAAACATCATGCCATGATCATCTTTTAATTTTTCTAAACCTTCAACTTGAATATCAAAGATCTTTAAAAAGTTGCCTGATGAGACAAAGAACTTAAAAGAAAGCGATGTAATATTACGTGACTTATTTCTTAAACTGTGTTCATCGTGCACAAAGAGCTTTAACACGTTAAAAAGAACTAAAGAGATAATTAAGGCACCAATGCCGAAAAAGGCAAAGTAGAGTGCTGCCATAATTACTCGGTAAATTCCTGCAATAACGTGCATGTTTATCCTTATTTAACCTTGATATCGTAGCTAAGCTTAGTACCGTCTAAGGTAAACTCTTTAGTGCCTTTTAAGTAATTTAAGACAAAGTCTAAGCTTTGAGTCATGCAAATATGATCTGTAGTCTTAACTTTTGAAGTTACAGTCACACCATCTCCATCTTCAATTACAAAAGCTACAGCATTAGGGTAGCTTGGGAAATCTTTAGGTAGATAGTTTTTAAAAAAGTCGCTAATCTCAACGTTGTAGTCAACAACTAAGACTTTCTTAAGACCATTTTTTAGCATGGCAACTGCATCAACAAAGGCCATTAACAGTGAATCAGTGCCTGCGCAAATTGAAGAAGATGGGATCTTCTTTTTACCTAAGATAGTAAAGTTACCCACGCCTGTGTTATGTACTGACATCGTAAAGTCAGTAGGGGATGGATCTTGCTTTTGTGCTGCAGCTAATAAGACTTTATAGTTGTGCTCAAGCTCGCCTGTAGATGATGAGTAAATTACAGCATCAACTTCATGAGTTTTACATAGCTCAATACCAATATCTACAGCCATGCGACAACCTCCTGATAAACGGCGAGAGGCCATCATTGGGATATTAACAGGCTTGGGATTTTTAGCATTTACATCAGGAGTTAATTCTCCTGTTGCAAGCTTTTTAAAATCTTCTATTGTTGTTAAACCAAAAGCTCTTGCTTGAAGGTCAACTATGTTAAAACTATATTGCATTTTTTAAGCTTTTGAGCACACAAATAATGAATTAGAAATACCTAGGTTGTCGATGATCTTGTCAACCTTGAAGCCTGCTTTTTCAATTAAGGAAGTTAGCTGCTTGGTGCTAAAGAAACGTGAGTAACCGTTGGCAATTGCAGTAAAGTATAGAGAGCCTGCGTTAATTGAGTAGCTTGCAGCTTCAAACTTTTGTCTATCAGCAATTGGCTCTAGAATACATACATGAGCGTCATCTTTAATTGCCTTGTAAATGCCACCTAAAATGTGGAGAACTCTATCTTCACTAAAGCAATCTATGAACTGACTCATCCACCAGATATCAGCACCTTGTGGAAGCTCATTGTCATCTAAGATATTTAACCCTAAAAACTCAATTCTATCTTCAAGACCATGCTCTTTAATGTTAGCTTTAGCAAGCTCAATTTGGCATGGAAGATCTAAAATTTTAACCTTAGCATCTTCAATTAAATTACAACAAGCAATTGAGAATTTACCAGTGTTGCCACCAACATCGAAGATAAGCTTTGGGTCAAACTCTTCTTTCATTTTTAAAATTGCTTGTTTAAAAGCAGTCTGTGAGTATAAATGATCCCACTCGAACCATGCTTTTTTAGCCTTTGGAGGTAATTCTGATAAATGAGGGTAAATAGTCTCCCATGATTTATCAAAGTGGGCTAAACCAGATGGCTTGCCGGTAGTTAATGCCTCATCTAACTTAGCCATAGCCTCGTAGCAAATATGCTGAGTAAAGCGTAAGTTAATTTGAGTCATGTTGTCATTTAATAAGAAGAAACCAACTTTTGAGAGGGTATATTTTTCATCATCTGACACAAGTACAATTTGACCAGATGCTGCCATATCCATTAACACGCCAAGAGCATATTCATTTAAGTCAGACTCTTTTGCTAGCTCTTGTAGGGTAAGACCATCTTGATGCTTTTCTAGAATTGATAAAATTCCGTGATCAATTAAAGTACAAGCGGTTTGGAAAAGCATTGGGCCTGAGGCGATCTTTTGGGCAATAGAAATAGCGTCAAAAGCAGAGATATTTAGTTCTTTATAAAAGTTGGTCATACAAATCTTTAAATGTCTTTATGTAGTTTTTTTTATAAGACTTTAATAAAAGGCTAAAAAGACTTGGTCTTTATAGCTTGATATTATACTTTACATACAAAATCCACGCAAATGTATGTTTAAGTTCACAAGCGTGGATCTAAATTACAAACCTTAATTATTGTTTGCCTGTAATTGACATCATGGTAACTTTAGAAATAATAGGTAGTGCTTGTTCCTCGTTTCTTGGATCTAACTTGATATTAGAATTTCTCCAATCGGCAACTGCGGTTTTAACTTTCACTCCATACTTGTTAAATCTGTAGAAGACTAAAGACATATTTGAAAATTCGCTACCGTCAGAATGTCGTACTTTGTACTCAGCAAGATGTGAGCAGTTGTTATCTTTAGCATCTTTTGCCTCTTTAATAGTATTTACAGCAAAACCTTGCTCTTTGTAAGCTTTAACGTATAGATTTTCTAGGGCAATATTTCTAAATTCTACTTTATGCTGTTGATGCTAATCTAGTTTGACGAAAAATTTTCCCACCAAATTGTCTCTACAGATCCCCAAATTGCTTACCTTACTGACAAAAATTTTTGTAGATCTATCTCTATTTTTTAATTTTTAGGAATGGC
>Ga0256407_10006276_pt1 | contig 18470 bp, 17 predicted proteins | sample RumenRJG_04DNA_FD_193489 | JGI IMG/M metagenome (GOLD analysis project Ga0256407, IMG submission 193489) | Bovine rumen microbial communities from Lethbridge, Alberta, Canada - RJG_04 | ecosystem: Host-associated > Mammals > Digestive system > Stomach > Rumen | place: Canada: Alberta...
GGGGGCATCGGGCGCCTACAAGGATATCGAGACGGTCATCGCCAACGAGGCCGACCTGGTAAGGGTGAAGACCCGACTGCTCCCCGTGGCCGTTATTAAAGGATAATGGTATCAAACCATGCTATAAGGCGACGATGCTGAAAACTACAAACAAAAGGATGGCAGAGGTTATTTCTCTGCCATCCTTTTGTTTCAGATTACTCAGTTTTATTGTTTGTATACAAATGTGTGCTAATACGAGAGAATTCATCAAAAAAAGTGATACCTTTGTACAGTCAACAATATGTTATACCATAGAATATGAAAAATGACCATACAAGAATTCCGTGATTACATGGCATCGGGAAAGCCTGTCATAGGAGGCTCCGATGTTCAAATGATGTTTCATCAGTTGTCTCAGGAGGCACTGAAGATTACTGCTGAGATTAATGGCAAGTATCATACACCAGAGAAACTGCATGCTTTATTGGAGCAGCTTTGGGGGTGTGAGGTTCCCAAGACGGTAGGCATGTTCCCACCATTCCATACCGATTGTGGCAAGAACACCACCATTGGTGAACGGGTCTTTATCAACATGGGTTGCAAATTCCAGGATCAAGGTGGCATCACTATCGACGAAGGCGCACTCATCGGCCACAACGTCGTGTTGGCAACCATCAACCATGACCTTGACCCTGCTAAACGTCAAAGTATGAGTTATGCACCCATCCACATTGGCAAGAACGTCTGGATTGGAGCCAATGCAACTGTCCTTGCCGGAGTGACCATCGGTGATGGGGCTGTGGTGGCCGCCGGTGCCGTAGTCACAAAAGACGTTGAACCCAACACGATAGTTGGCGGTATACCAGCCAAGATAATCAAAAAGATAGAAGAATAAGCTGATAGATCTGGATTCATGGGTTACAAATACGTTTGTTTACGTTGTCGCAAGTGCTTCAGTGCAGGAACTGATTATACAAAGTTTAAGGACAAGAAGAAATGTCCAGAATGTTCGAAGCCTTCAATCGGATAAATACGAAAAAAATGCATCTTATAACCAAAGAAGCAAAAAATCAGAGATGAACAAAAAAGCAATCATAGTCCTTCTTTTTGCCCTCGTTGCTATGACGGGATGGGCACAGACAAAGGTGTGGAATGAAATTGTGACGGGATATGCCAACACACCTATTATAAAAGTGACCAAAGTAGAGATTTACAACGACCGCACAGAGGTGTCTTTACATATCGACCTGCCGGCACAAGCGGCTGGGGAGAAGATACCCATCGCCTCGAATACCATACTACGGGCTGATGGGAAGGAATATGCTGTGAAGGGTGCGAAGGTGATTTCCCTGAACGAACTATATACTGTCCCTGCGGACGGCAAAGTGGATTGCTCACTGATTTTCGAGCCCATACCTGCGAACACATGGCTGATAGATGTGGCTGAGCCTGGTGCGTGGAACATATCCAACGTACGCGACGCGAAAAACCACCCCGTGGGCATTGCCGACACTTATTGGCGAAACGAGGCAACTGGCGACTGGATGATAGGATTCACACCAAGACACGTAATATACGACAGCAAAGTCTGGGACATCGTCAAACAGGAGGAAAAGAAGGATGTCTATCTGCTTACCCTTGATGACGGAAGAAATATCAAGGTGGGCAAGATGAAAAAGGGAAAACGCGCCATCACCATTGACAGCGAAAAGCCCATCACCTGCAGCTCGGTAACAGGCACCTCCCTGCCTGAATATCCTACAAAGGACATGCGTACAGGTTTTGTTGACAATGGCTACAACGATACAGACAGCGTGACAATCATCGGCTGGTTGAAGGACATGCCAGAGGAGGCGTGGAAGAGAAAAGGCCGTGAGTTTAGTGTGATGTTAATGAACATCCTCAATGTCAAGGAGGAGAGTGCCTATACCACAATGGACTCCCTCGGACGCTTCACCCTCAGGATACCGCTGCTCAACACGTCGGAGGTGCTCCTCGACTGGGGCAGAACTACAGAAGTCACCGTGTTGGAGCCTGGCAAGACCTACTTCTTCCTCTCCGACTTCAAGACTGGCCAGAAGCTATGGATGGGTGATGACGTAAGGCTGCAAAACGAACTGCTGGCATATCCTCATAAATATTCCTACGACCGCATCGAAGATGTGGACGAGGGCAAAGTGACGGCGATGGACTTCAAGACCCGCACCGACAGTTCGCATGCTGCCTACATGGCAAAACTTCAGGAGTGCATCGTGCTGCATCCCACCCTCTCGCAGCGATACATCGACTATCAGAAAGGCTGTTTCCAGACAGCACAGGCAGAGACATTGATGCAAGCCCGTTTTGTCTTTCCTAATCGCAATCTGCCACAAGAGTATATGGAATTCGTGGGCAAGGAACTCTGGCAAAAATCTTTCAAGCCTTACACGCTTTACCGTAAATTCTCCTGGTTCATGCGCGACTATATAGACCAAGTCACCAGCAAACATACCAGAAATTCCGCCGATGAGACGGTAAGGGTTGTCCGGCAATTGGAGCAGCAAGGGGTGGTGACACTGTCGAATGAGGAAAACGAGGCATTGGAAGCCTACCTTCCCATGCTGAAAGAGCTGGAAACCAATCTGCAGAACGCCCATGACGGCGAAACCATCCAGACCCTTGTCAACGCCTTCAACGAAAACGAAACTGTGAAGAAAGTATATGCGCTGTTTGAGCGCATTGGCGAACCGTTTCAGAAGGAAATGGCGACATATACTCTCCGTGAAAATCTTGCACTACTCGATTCCGTTGGCTCCAACAGCATATTGCGCGACATCTATATCGCACGAAACCTTTACGTTCAGATTGAGGTAGGCCAACAACCGCTCCCACCTGCCCTGATGGAATATGCCGAACAGCATATACGGATGCCCTATGCCTTGAACTTTATCAGGGAAGTGAATGAAAAAATGATTGCCATACAAAACATGGACATATCGAAACTGACGACATTGAAACCTAAAGAAGACGTGGCAAACATGAGCGACGGCGAGAAGATTCTCCGTAAGATAATGGAACCATACAAGGGGAAAATCATTTTGCTCGACATCTGGGGCACATGGTGCGCCCCCTGCAGGGAAGCACTTTCGCACAGTCAGGAGGAATACGAACGGCTGAAGGAGTTCGACCTCATCTATCTCTATCTTGCCAACCGCAGCAGTGATGAGGGATGTAAAAACGTCATCAAGCAGTACAATGTCTCTGGCGACAATGTAGTGCATTACAACCTGCCCGAAGACCAGCAGGCTGCTGTAGAGAATTATCTCAATGTCCATGCCTGGCCCACCTACAAACTTTTCGACCGCAACGGCAATCTGATAGACTTGGAGGTCGATCCACGCGCACTTGAAAAGCTGGCTCAGGTGCTGGAAAAATTGCGATAAATGTGTGTTCCTACGAGAGGATTCATCGAAAAAAGTGTTACCTTTGCATGGTATTTGTCTGAATAACCATTTTCCAAACACAAAGAGTGGTTTTCCTAATGGAGTATAGGAAAACCGGTAAACGCACGAAATCAAACACAGCATGGGCGACCATGATGCACTGACAATCTCCACAACCTCGATTTTCGGGGTTGTGGAGATTTCTTTTTCAAAGGTACTTGTAGCCTGATAATGCGACAATATAAACAAGGTTATCACCCATTTGTCGCAAATATGAGAGATTGTCCATTATAGTCGGACAGATACTTCGGAAAATATTTTCGAGCCATGCAAACACGTTTTATTTTTGCAATGTCGAAAGGGGAAACGCCCTCCCGACAACAAGAAAAATAATAGGTCAAACAAAATTCAACAACAATGAAAAAGTCAATAATATTCCTCGCAGCACTCTCTTGCATGATCATGCAAACCGCTCCAACATCAGCACAGGTTGATGTCATCCCTGCATCACAGCCCGAAGCAGTTTACATTCCAGATGAGGTTCCCGCATCGCAGTTGCCAGAAACGGCCAAAGCCTTTGTGCAGAATTACTTCCCGGGGCAAGTCATCGACTACGTGGTTCTCGACACCGACTTCGATGGTGATGTCTATGAGATTAGCCTGAACAACGGTGTGGAAATAGACTTCGACCTGGCAGGAAACTGGGAAAAGGTGGACTGCTATGTCGACGCAGTCCCCGAAGGCATCGTCCCTACCCCTATCGCCCACTTTGTGAAAGCCAACTATGATGGTGCTGCCATCGTCAAAATCGACAAGGAGCACTATGGCTATGAGGTGGAATTCGACAATGGCTTCGAACTGAAATTCACTGCCGACGGACAGTTGCTCGCCTACGACGACTGACATTGCCATTCACGCCCTCATCCCGACAAGTGAGGTAAGCATTGTGCAAGCGTCTTTAAAAAGCCCATAAGGGAGACTCGTTCCCCTTATGAGCTTTCTTGGTTATGCTCCCCGCAAGTCCTCCAACACGTTATCTATCATATCGCTTAACAACACGAACCCGTTTGGAGCTAACTGATGCCCGAACCTACCATCGGTCTTGAAAAGGAACTTGGAATCCGTCTCTTCAGCAATCTGCTTGAAAAACTGACAATGGCTGTCTCCCAGCACCTCGTCGTTGGTAGAGAGCAATGCCCGTATTCTGTCGACCTTGGACCTCACTTTTTCAGCGACGTCATATTCCTTGAAGCGTTCAAGTACTGGTCGTGTAAGGGTGTAAGTCCTACTACCGTCATCACGCTTGGAATGATAAGTCAACACCTGGTCCAGATATCTCTGTAGATGAGTGTAAGGGTCGACACAAGGGTTCACCACCACAACAGGGATATCGCCGCTCTCACACATCAATGCATAGAAGCCACCCAATGAAGAACCGACAATCAGCCTGGGTTTCTCTTTGGCAATTATGCTGTTGATCAGTGATAAAGAATAATGTGGGTCTCCGTTCAATTCCGGTGACAAGATCTCATAGAGCTGGCCGTATCTGGCAATCAGTCGCCTCACGGTATAACTATTGGCACCCGACATAAAACCATGGATATACAACAATTTTGTGCGATTCCGATTTCTGTTCTTGTAACTTCTACTTTCCTTGATTTTGATGTATCTTCTCTTTGTCATCTTGTTTGACGATTGGGTTTTCTTCAACATTTGCAAAGATATCGAAAAGAATGGATACAGATGGTTGTTTTATAGGTATAACGCACGTAGAAAAATCAGAAAGCCATAGAATTATTAGCCGAAAATATGTTATCTTTGCATCTGTGGATTATATGTATCGGATTTATTGAGGTTACAAATATGCGACAGGAATTGACTATGATCACTACAAGGACGGTATGGGTGCTGCCCCCCAAGGTGCGTGTGGCTGTCGTGCTACTTGTTTTATTGACCGGTTTGATTCAGCCTATTTCTGCACAAAACATCTTTCAGCGCTTTGACAGTGTGCTGACTAAGAACTACCACAAAGGCAACATCGACACCACCTATATCACACGGCCAAAGACCAAATGGACCCTTACGGCCCGATGGAACCTGTCGGGTGCGAAGATTGAATCTGAAAGAATAGAGAACGAACAACATTTCAAATCGGAAATGACCGCCGACTACAAATCCACGCTCAGTGTGGGCGTAAGCTATTTGGGCTTTTCGCTTAACTTCTCTCTCAATCCCGCCAAACTGATGGGAAAGTACAAGGACTATGAGCTGAATATCAACTCCTATGGCAAGCGTTTCGGCTGGGACTTCATCTACCAAAATGCGCATAACTTCACAGGATGGCACGACCATGAGGGGATGGAGCGCATCAATCTGCCAGCCGACATCCTTTCCGTGAAGACGCTCAACCTGAATGCTTACTATGCCTTCAACAGCCGCCGCTTCTCCTATCCCGCCGCATTCTCGCAGAGTTACATTCAACGACGTTCAGCAGGCAGCTTTCTGTTGGCAGCGTCGGCAATGGGACAAAATGCTACACTCGACTGGGAACAGAAGATGGAGTTGAAGATGGCAAACATCGGTATCGGTGGCGGATACGGATACAACTACGTACCCGCTCAGGGTTGGCTGCTGCACATCTCCGCCCTACCCACATTCATGGTCTATAGTCATTCTTCTATGACTTTCGGCGACAGCCGCGTACCACTGCACTACCACTTCCCCGAGGTGATTATCACTGGCCGTGGGGCTGTGGTTCGTCAGAAAGGCAACCTATTCTATGGTCTGTCGATGGTTTACAACTTCACGAATATTGGCAATGAGGATAACCTCGCCCTGCATAACCAAAAATGGCGAATACGCTCCTTTTTCGGCCTGAGACTATAATTGTAAGGAGTTCAGAAGTTCAGGAGTTCAGAAGTTCAGGAGTTCAGACAATAGCCCTTCTTAAGATCTTTAAGGACTTTAAGGACCTTAAAGCCTTTAAAGAACCTCAAACCTCCATACACGCTTCAGTTGTCGGCTCTATGGAATTTCATGCCGTCCCATTTCAATGTCAATGTGGTAATCTTTTTCCCCTCGTAGGACTTCACGATGATGTCCTTTCCCACCCTGGGGAGTTCGATGATGACTATCGGCCTTACCTCAATCCATTGGTCGAACTCCTCTTTCGTCATCTTAATCATCCTTTCGGGGTTTGAATAGGATAAAAAATAGCTTTTGGTGTCACTGTTATATCCATAGCTGGATGGTCCTGTTTCCTTTTCAGTCAGACAGACTCCAACAGGGTCTTCATCCAACTCCTCCCATTCGTGGCTGGATGGATTGTATAGACTGATTTCTAAATACGTACATTCTGTGACGGCAGGCTTGTCTTCATAGATGACAACGCTATTCCATGCCACCAATTGTTTGCCATCGCTACGGTTCCAGTAGCAAATTTCCACATAAGTATGCACATCTATTTCAGCATTATTGTTTTCATAGCGGAAATAGCCGTTTCTGCCATCAAGTATGATTTTCTCTCCCTTCTTTTGAGGTTTGCCTTTCAGGTATCGTTGCCAAGCATTGTGCACGGCACCTATCAGTTCGCCTTCGGGTTCGCTCAATTGGTTATTCACGATTTCCTTGATGGTCAAGCGATTGCTTTTGCTTTTCCTTGATGGTTGAGCGCTGATGCTGCAGCATAGCAGCATCAAGAACAATGCCAATACTGTTGTTTTTTTCATGGGGCGATGATGATTGATTATTTACCAGTCTTTGACAACATTGACCAATGAAGAAACCTTGTTCTTCATCGATTTGGGGTGAATTAAAACCAGTACCTTACTATGTTGGACTTCTCCTCCAGAAATCATCTTTTGCTTCAAATAAAAGATGTTTCCATTCTGTGTGTAGCCCGATGCGATTCCTTTTGAATAGGCTCTATAGGTAACGTTTTTCACTTTCTCCGTAGGACTGAGCCATACTCCTTCTTCAGGGAAATCGCCAAGAGTAGACCACGTTCCAAGCAATGACCAGTAGCATAGACGTATGCTGCCTTTCGAAAAGACCTCTACGCTTGCAGGAACGTCATCTACGAACACCTCAGAACGCAGGTATGAACTGGGGTACCTGAAACCGCCGTCAGGGTGCCACCGCCAAGTCTTTGATGCTTTTTTAGGAGGAAGAGGTGTTTCCATAACTCCCCACCCCATACAGACTAAAGCCAACGCAATGAATAAATATTTTTTCATATACTATTGTTTTGATGATTAATACGTTGCTTTCCTTATCACATCGACAAAGTTAATGAGAAAAATTCGTCTTTGAAAAGGATCGTAGCATTTTATTAGTAGAATGCTCTCACAAGTTCACGGGTGGTAGTCTTTTCGATGGCCACCCATAATCCTGGTACATAGTGACACTGAGATTGTGCTTCTTGGCATAAACAGCCAGCCCTTCCGCCCGTAGCCTCTCCCGTGCTTCAGCATCGTCATGAATGGTATTAAACACCTCGAATTTGTTGCCGAAGATCCTCTTGGCAGAAGGGATAAACCCTGATCCATCCTCCACAGGATCGAAGCCCGTGACCTCGAAACCATTTTCCGTTTGTCTGATATGCATCCGACCGGGGTGATTGCCGCCAGAAACGCATTTCAACGTGTCGCCCACCTGATTATAGTTGAACACCCAGAAATCGCCCCAGACCAGGATGTCTTCTCTGTTCCGCTCATCTACAGTCACGATGGGATGCAAAGGAACACAGTGCTCACCCTCGGCATAATGCTTGCCGAACTCATTTGCCAGATAACGGTCGATGGCAGGGAAATAGTTGGTCTCCTTTTGAGGTTCTTCCTCTACCGCTTGAGGAACTGCAGAAGGCTTGTTTCCACATGATGCAAAAATGATCAGGACAGCGAATGAGACAAGGAAGGTTCTTGGATGCTTTTCAATATTATCCATCACTTCGACAATAGATGTTTCATGTGTTTTATGAGCTACTTTACCATGTAGACGAACGTCTCCAATCCCTGGGCAGGGAAATGGTACATGTAATTCACATATTCGGGTTTTCTCTTAAGCACCGTATCCACAATCTTTGCAATCTGATCGTCGCTGAGTTTCTTCAAGTCGAGACGATAAGAATTCGGTCCATCTTCGGCTGGCATTGCCACACTCTTGTTGAAACTGAGGGAAAGGCCGTCTTCCGAATCATTGATGACGACACTTTCATTCTGGTCATTGATGATATAGCTGTCAATAAAGTAAGCAAACGGGGTGACCACGACGCCGTCTTTCAGCACACCCACTTGGAGGCTTTCTCCTTCGAGTTCGTTGTACTCATCAATAAGGACAACATCCTTGTATTTGCCGTCTTTCATTACCCGGCACTTGAAGTAGTTGTCTTCCGCTTCAAGCATATCAGCCTTGATTGGAGCGATTTCGATGTCCTGGACACAGGCTTTGGGGAGGTAAGCGCTCTCGATATCGCACCATCTGTTTAGGATACATACCTTATAAAAGTTGCCTTCCTCGCCAAGCACAGGGAATACACGGCCTTCCGAAGTCAAAATATCTGTGCTCAATTCGAATCCGGCTTTTTCGGGTTGGTCTGACCATTGGTAAGCTACCTCGCAAAAGTCACTCTCGCAGTCTGCCTCATCCCAACGAATCAACGTGGGACTGTTGAGGTCTGCATTCTTGTATAGTCCTTCTTCTGGGGTGGTCACCACCACGAATTTCTGGAATGGCGGTAGGGCAAGTTTGATTACACTTTCTTCAACTGCTGTTGTCTCAGCCGTTTCAGCTTTGTCTACATTTTTCTTGTTACTGCAGTTTGCTGTCAGTAAGGGAAGCAACATACCACAAAGCACGATAAAAAAACGGGTTTTGATAGTTTTCATAATAGTTAATTGATTGTTTTTCGTGGCGAAGATAAAAAACAATTTCCAATTGACAATGAAATTGATGGAGAAATGTAGGCGAAAATGTCTATCCTATACCCAGGAATCCTGTTCACATATTAATATGATGTTTACATGTATCTCTTATTATCGTCTGATAATTTTAGCCCCGCCGTTGAAAGCACATATATCGGTGGCAATTTTGTTCAGGTTGTGAAACCGACTATAGTCGCTGTCGGCTGGTATCCCGTTTACGTCCTGCATGGTGTCGAGTTCCCATGGTGCAAGTATCAACAGCCTTCCTTTAGCGCATGCCTCGAAACGGCGCCGTTCTGGTTTCCAGAAAGAAGTGATTGGCTCTTTTTGCAAATGGATGATAGGATATCCCGCTCATGTGTCCGAACAATGGCTCACGCCCACTAATCACCAATGTCACGAGATAGACACCACGACCATAATAGTCGTGGCCCGGATTGCGTGGGCGGTAGGTTGAGTCGTTCATAGTCTTTCAGTAAACGCTACAAAGATACATCCTTTTCCTTTTCTCTGTCAGCCCAAAAGGCAAAAAATTCATTTCTACCTCTTAATCTTTGCAAAAATAGACTTTAAGTCAGAATAAATTTGTATTTTTGTCTTTTGGATACATGAGGTACTTAGGGAATGCTCAGCCAAGTGCCCTTTGTCTGTCGCGTTTTTATCAGCTATTGTTTTACCTGCCTAATTATGAGGAGTAAATGATTATGAACAAAGAATTTGACAATGAGAGGCGAAAGTTTTTGAAAAAGCTGATTAGCAGCACATTCTTGGTATCCGCCGGATTGTTTATCGGTTCAAAAGAAACATTTGCGCATATCAACAGTTCAGCCACCGGCAAATGCAGTTCCTCTTTCAGCTGCAGTGGTGGTGGAGGTAAATGTGGCTCCTCGTTCGACTGCGGAGGAGGCGGTGGCAAATGTGGCTCCTCATTCGACTGCGCAGGTCAGGGCAGCCAAGGAAAAGGTAAATGTGGCTCCTCGTTCGACTGCGGAGGTGGAGGCGGCAAATGTAGTTCTTCTTTCGATTGCGCTGGTCAGGGCAGCAAGGGCAAGGGCAAATGCGGTTCCTCATTCGACTGCGCAGGTGGCGGTGGCAAATGCGGCTCATCGTTTGATTGTGCAGGACAAGGCAGTAAAGGAAAAGGCAAATGCGGTTCCTCGTTCGACTGCGCAGGTGGCGGTGGCAAATGCGGCTCATCGTTTGATTGTGCAGGACAAGGCAGTAAAGGAAAAGGCAAATGCGGTTCCTCATTCGACTGCGCAGGTGGCGGTGGCAAATGCGGCTCGTCGTTTGATTGTGCAGGAGCTGGAGGCAAATGCGGAACATCATTTGACTGTGCAGGAAGATAGTTATGCCCACTTTTTTGTCACTTCCATCGGCAGTTCAAAAATTTGAGCGGAATGATAAAGTCGTCTTTATCAATCCCGATATACCATCATGGCTCGTCACGAACAAGAATGGGGAATTATTACTCTCTTTATGTAATGGTTCGACCAGCATGGAGGATATCGTAGATGCCTTTGCCGAGAGTTTGGGAGAGAACTATCGCAAAGATGCTGAAGGCTTTTTCAACGAAGCCATTGCCAGTAGAATATTTGAATCGCCAACAGAAGGGAGCATTCCTGTCAAGGAGGAACGCCAACAGTTAAGCCTTGTGCAACTATCCATTTCAGAAGTCTGCAATCTTAATTGCAAATATTGCTACGCTACTGACCGCAGGGAGCACAACAAACCGATGACCTTGGATGACTACAAAGCGGTAGTAGATGACATTGTGTCTCATTTTGGACAGGTCAGTTTCTCCATTACTGGTGGAGAACCTCTGATGAATCAGGACTGTTTTCTCATAGCGGCATATATCAAGAGTAAAGGATGCGACGCAGACCTTCTGACCAATGCTACTCTGCTTGATGAAAGCAACATCCAAAAAGTAAAAGAATATTTCACTCGTGTCACGGTCAGCCTGGATGGCAGCACGAAAAACCTGCATGAAACATTCAGGGGACCTCATACGTACGACCGGACACAACATGCGATATCCCTACTACGTGATTATCAGATACCTTATATGCTGTCGATGACAGTAAACAAGCTGAACATTTCTGATGTGGAGAATATGGCACAGAAATATAAGGGAAGCTTGAATTTCGCCCCGTTGTTTCCAGCGGGAAATGCCAAAAATGACAAGGATGACATCAGCATTACCGGCAAACAGTATTATCAGGCCTTGAAACAGGCCAGTGGTGTCAATCCGCTTGGCTATTGTGAGTCGACTCTTGATGAGGCTTTGATATGCCGTAGGTGCAAGTGTGCCATTGGGGGAGCAGAATTAAGCATCTCCGCATCTGGCGACGTGTATCCCTGTCAATTGCTTCACTACCCTGAATTTCTTATAGGCAATATCCATGAACGCAAAGTGTCGGAAATGGTTTCCGGCTCCCCAGTGATTGAGAGATGCGCAAAGATGACCGTTGACAACATCGAAGGATGTTCTACTTGTGCCATCAAGTATATTTGCGGAGGGGCATGCAGGGCTCGTTCTTTCCATGAGGGCGGCGACATCATGTCGTCGAGTCCTTTTTGTGAGTATGAAAAGGAAGCATTTATTGATGGCATCATCGAGATCTATAGCAAGAACGCGTTGAGTGATTTACACTAAATGTGACGCCCCTATGATTCTTTGCTTTTCCCATATCGGCATGAAATGACATATTTTTCGTTTCATCTTCTTAATCTTTGCAAAAATCGCAAGCAAGTCAGAAAAAAAATATACTTTTGTCTTTTGGAGAGATGGGGCTATACGCCCTTATTCATAACTCAAATGTTTATATCATAATAAAAAAAACATGGTTGACATAAAAAGAATCGTTTTGATGTTGATGGTGCTGGCCGCCTCGACAGGTGCCTTCGCCCAATATGAGGCACAAGTTCCGGACGACATGATGAACCTGGAGTATGCGTTGAAAGCAGACTCCATGGGCAGAAAGATACTCGTCGACAAAGGCAGTTACGCCACTGCCATCGAACTGTTCAAGCGCAGTTCGACTATATACAGGCGACTGAACGGCAATACGGACGGCAATTATGTCAATGCCATGGCATTGCTCGCCAAATCGTACGTGCGCAATGAGCAGGTGAAAGATGCCATCAAGGTAACCGAGAAATTGCTGGGCGACCTTGAAAGTCAGAAGCAGACGAGCGACTATGCCATCATCCTCGACAATCTCTCTTTCTATTATGCCATGGCCAATGAGACGGCAAAAGCATTGGAAGCGAGCAAGGAGGTGCTGAAGATCTGTGAGAATGCCGATATGCCTGACGACGATTTGACGTCGATTCTCATCCATGCTGCCGAGAATTATTCGGCGATGAATGAGCATGCCGAAGCCATTCGTCTTCAGTTAAGGGCCTTGGACCGCATACATCAGGCGTATGGCCTGGGTTCGGAGAAATACATTGAAGAGTTGAAGTATCTGCAACAATATTACGAGAAAGATGGACAAGCGTCCAAGGCCAGCAAGACGGCCGAGACCATAGAGAGTCTGGAAAAGCCAGGTGGTGGAGTCAGGCCCGTAGAAGAATTGTCGTCGGTTGAGGACTGCACCTACCATCGTGGTGATGCCTACTGGTGCGCAGAATACTTCCTCACCCATTCGTTATCAGCCACTAACGCCATCCAAGCCGGACAGTATGTCACGACTTGGTGTATCAAGACAGACGAGTTGAACATTGAGATCGATGATTGCCACATGAAATGCATAGGTGACTGCCCTACCGAACTGAACGCCTATATGTGTGGATGCGTGATATTGGGACAATCGAATCATGTGAAGAAACTGACCCGTGAGATGGAAAGGCAGGCCATGGTGTGGACGGTGAGGCACTATAATCACAATAGAAATATCCTGGTGAAGACATCACCTGAAATGGACAAGTTGAACGAGTATCTGGAAAAAGGCACGCTGGAAGAGCATTTGCTTGAGCTCCTACCTGATAAAGAGAATGTTGAACCTGCAACAAAATAACAACGCGATATGAAAAAGAGAATCAGCACATACAGATATATGGTGGGCTTACTGTTGCTTGTATGCTCACTACAGGCGGGTGCCATTCCCGCCAAACGCGGTATGTGGCGCACTATACAGTTGAAGAACGGCAAGGAGGTGAAAGCCCAACTCGTTGGTGACGAGTGGTTCCACTATTATGCCGACTCGCTGGGCACCGCCTATGTGGAGAAGAAGAACAACCTCTACAAAAAAGTAAGCAAGCGGAAACTCCAGAGATTGATAGAGAAAAGCAAGAAACGCCGTAACCCGCAACAATAACCAGCACCCTACCCTATGAGAAAAATTATTTTTATCATAAGTATGATGTTCCTATGCCAACTGTCTCAGGCACAGGATAACACGAAGTTCTGGCTAGGAGCCGACATCAGCGGAACCACTGAGTTGGAAGCACGTGGACAACGGCTGTATAACACGGATGGAGAGATACGCGAGAACACGGCCCTGATGAAGGAATATGGCATGAATGCCATCAGGCTGCGCGTATGGGTGAACCCACGTGGTGGTTTCTGCGACAAGAACGATGTGCTGCTGATGGCCAAGCGTGCCAAATACTACGGCATGGCCGTGATGATTGACTTCCACTTTAGCGACTGGTGGGCCGACCCTGGCAAACAGCACATCCCGGCAGCATGGCAGTATATGAGTTACGACGAGATGCGGATGATGCTCAAATGGCATACCACCGACGTGCTGCAACTGCTCAAAGACAACCAGATAGATGTGAGATGGGTGCAGGTGGGCAATGAGACCACGCATGGATTCTTATGGCCCATGGGAAAAGCCGAGAAAAACATGGAGCATTATGCCGGGTTCACACAGGCAGGATACGAGGCGGTGAAGAGCGTCTACCCCGATGCCGACGTGATTGTACATCTCGATGCCGGGTGTGACCAGAAACGCTATGACTTCATCTTCGACGGACTGAGGAAATATGGTGCCCATTACGACCTTATCGGCATCAGTGTCTATCCCTATTGGGACAAGGAAGCCAAGTTGGAGCAAGATACCGAAGGTACCATCCGCGACTTCGTAGCCAACGTGAAACACCTCTATGAGAAATACGGTGTCAACTCGATGATTGTGGAGACGGGCACCGAATCGAAAAAGCCCATAGAGGGGAAGAAAATCATGAGCGACATCATCAATGCCGCCTTGCGGCAATGCGATGGCCATTGTCTGGGAGTGTTCTATTGGGCGCCCGAACTGGAAGGCCACTACCCTCTCGGAGCCTTCAACAACCATCGGCCAACCATTATCATGGACGCTTTCAAGGAGGCGGCACGGCAGTTGAAGCAATAATAAATGGGGCATCTCCGCTTGAAGATGCCCCTAATTTGTAATTTGAAAAATACTTATTGATAAACCTTTATCTCCTGCTGACCGGTAAGTGCACGATAGGCATTATGTGCCAAAGCCGTGAGCTCATCCTCGCCGGGATACACAAACACTGGTGCCAGATACTCCAGACGCTTGATGAGTCCGCCACTCACATACTTGCTCTGCGACATGGCTCCCGTGAGAATAACGGCATCCACATGGCCATAGGTGACAGGTGCGAGTGAAGCCAAATAGCGTGCCACCTGATAGATCATCGCATCGAGGATGAGGCGTGCGTGCTCGTCGCCCTCGGCGATACGCTTCTCCACCACCCTCACATCGTTGGTGCCCAGATGGGCGGTAAGGCCACTGTGTCCATTCACCTTGCGCAGCATCTCCTTCTCTGTGTACTTCCCACTGTAGCACAACTGAATGAGTTGCACCGACGGCAGCGTGCCTGCCCTCGACGGACTGAAAGGACCATCACCGCTGAGGGCGTCGCTGCATGCTATGGCACGCCCATGATGGTGCATGGCAAAGGAAATGCCACTGCCCAGATGGCAGACTATCAGGTCTTTTTCCTCATATTTCACACCATGCTCGCGGCAGTAGCGTTTGGCTATCTCGCGCTGGTTGAGCGCATGCCATATCGTCTGATGGGGAATCTCGGGCATTCCAGAGATTCTCGCCACATCCTCCAGTTCGTCTACCACACCAGGGTCAACGGTGAAGGCCCGGCATCCCGGAATCTCCTTGGCGATGCTCAATGCAATCAGGGAACCCAGGTTGCATGCATGTTGAAGACGCGGATGCATGGTGTCCTCAATCACTTTCTCATTCAATTCGTATACTCCACTCTCTATGGGCTTGACGAGTCCGCCACGTCCGACAACCACATCGAAATCCATTCCAAAACCTTGACGTTTCAACTCTTCAATCAGTTTTTCCTTTCGGTAGTCGAACTCGTCCATAATGAACGGGTATTGGCACAACTCCTCATAGGGATGGTTGATGCAGGCGTGCATCACAATCTCTTCGTCATGAAACACTCCGACCTTGGTCGAAATCATTCCTGGGTTGATAGCAAGTATTTTCATCGTATTAAAAAGATTTGGCTAACAAGGTAAGTCTGATTCGCCTCATTGCGAATATATATCGCAAAAATATAACTTAAATTTGAAACGGCAAAATAAATCGATTGTTTTTCCGCAAACTACCCAAAAACTTTAACAATTAAACAAAAATGATGCCAGAGAAGGTATAGTCTCCGGCATCACTTTTATTCTTCTTCATCATCGGTAAGTGGCTTTCCTTGTTTCAGTCGCTCCACATATTCGGCTATCTTTTGCAATTCCTGAGGAATCCTGATGTTTTGCGGGCAATGGACAACACACTGGCCGCAACCGATGCAGTGGTCGGCCTGCCTCATTTTCGGCACCGAACGGTCGAGGCCGATGAGGAAGATACGGCGGTTGCGCTTGTAATTCTCGTCCATGATGTCACGGGGCAGGGTACCTTCGTTCTTGCATTTGTTGTAATGCACGAAAATGCCCGGGATGTCGATGCCATACGGACAAGGCATGCAATATTTGCAGTCGTTGCAAGGAATGGTTTCCACGCCTACGATTTCCTTGGCCACATCATAGAGGAAATTTTGCTCCTCCTCGGTCAGCGGTACCAAAGGACAATACGACAGCAAGTTGTCTTTCAGGTGTTCCATATAGGTCATGCCGCTCAGCACGGTAAGCACGCCTTCTGGGGTGCCGGCATACCTGAAAGCCCAAGAGGCCACCGACTTCTCGGGGTCGCGCTGTTTCATCCGCTTCATCAGGTATTGCGGCACATTGGCTAGCCTTCCACCCAAGAGGGGTTCCATAATCACGGCAGGGATGCCGCGCTTCTGCAATTCGTCGTATAGATAACGGGCATCGGTGTTGCGGTCGTTGATCTCGTTGGCATAGTCCCAGTCGAGATAGTTGAGTTCGATTTGCACGAAATCCCACTTGTACTTGTCATGATGCTCCAGCAGGTAGTCGAACACCTCGACATCGCCATGATAGGAGAAACCCAGGTTCTTAATGCGACCAGCATCGCGCTCTTTCAGGAGATAGTCCATGACACCGTTGTCGATGAAGCGTGAGTTGAGATTGTCCATTCCGCCCATTCCTATGCCATGCAGCAGATAATAGTCGATATAGTCTACCTGCAGGCTCTTCATCGAGTTGTGATACATCTCAATGGAAGATTTGAGCGACCATGTGGAGGGGTCAAAATTCGACAGTTTGGTAGCCACGAAGTATTTCTCGCGTGGATGACGGTGAAGAGCGATGCCTGTCGACGTCTCGGAGTTGCCCTGACAATAGGCTGGCGAGGTGTCGAAATAGTTCACTCCATGCTCGATGGCATAGTCTACGAGGCGGTTCACCTGCTCCTGGTCGATGGGGTCCTCGCCCTCGCGCGACGAATTGCCCGACATGGTGGGCAGACGCATCATGCCATAGCCCAGGAGTGAGATCTGCTTTTGTGTATGGGGGTCTACACGATAGGTCATCTTCCCCTTTGGGGGTTCTACCTGGTTTTTGTAATCATCGGTGCTTCCATCGGTATTGGTGGCCTGCTTGCATCCCGTGACCGCAGCCACAGTGGCCAGCGAACCGGCACCAAACAGTTTGATAAATTTTCTTCTGGAAATATCCTTATTCTTCATGATGACATTCTTTGGAGATTAGACTTTCTTATGCACCTCATGGCCTTCGACAAAGATGGCTGGAAAAGGACGGGCCGGACACAGGTTCTCGCAAGCGCCACAACCGATACAGCGGCTCTCGTTGACAGCAGGAACGAAGGGAGACTCGTCGTCTTCCTCATCCAGTTGCACCATTTCTATCGCACCTACAGGACAATGGCGGGCACAGTTGCCACACTCCACCCCATCGTTCACCGCCACGCAGTTCTTCTTGATAAACACGGCATGACCAATCTGGATGGACGATTTCTCGTCGAGAGAGATAGGTTTGATGGCACCGGCGGGACAGACCTCGGCACATCGCGTGCATTCTGGTCGGCAATAGCCGCGCTCATACGACATGGTGGGCTGCATCAGTTTCATTAGGTCAGAAGAGGGTCTTAAGACGCCATTGGGACATTCCGACACGCATAGCTGACAAGCGGTGCAATGCTTCTGCATATTGGAAGCGCTCAACGAACCCGGAGGCGTGATGGGCGTCTGGCGTACAGGAGCCAGTTTTTCCTTGATTTCCGCCAGTCCGCCATCCACTTTCTTTTTCTCCTGAGCCATGGCGGCAGTTGTCACAAGGGCTGTTGCCAGCAGGAACGAGCGCTTGCCTTCGTCAACACTCTCCTGACGAGGCTCGGCAACAGGTTCTGATTTCTTTCCGGCTTTTTTCATGGAATAAGCGAGAGCACCGAATTTGCATTTGTCGATGCAGTTTCCACAAGCCACGCAGCGGCTGTAATCCACGCTATGGCTCTTGTAGTCGATGCAGGCAGCCTTGCAGTTCTTTGAGCAGAGGGAGCAGTTCTTGCATTTCTCCTCATCAAACCTGACCTTGAACAGCGAGAAGCGGGCGAAGAAGCCGAGCACCGTGCCCACCGGACAAATGGTGTTGCAATAGGTGCGGCCATGGCGGAATGCCAGGAATCCCACTACGAGCAAGGTGGCAAGGGCGATGCCGAACGTGGACAGACTCTTCATCCATACGTCGGTGGTATAAAACGCATAACTGTCCACCCGCTCGGCT
>Ga0256407_10006277_pt1 | contig 18466 bp, 16 predicted proteins | sample RumenRJG_04DNA_FD_193489 | JGI IMG/M metagenome (GOLD analysis project Ga0256407, IMG submission 193489) | Bovine rumen microbial communities from Lethbridge, Alberta, Canada - RJG_04 | ecosystem: Host-associated > Mammals > Digestive system > Stomach > Rumen | place: Canada: Alberta...
TTATCTTCTGAAACACCATTTACCGAACCTGTTTTGGTATCGCTTCCAATTTCAATATTTCCACTACCTGTTGAAGTTAATTTAGACGAATTGTTACCTAAAGTTACAGAACCGCCTTTAACAGAAATGCTACCTGCTTGTAGTTCGGCTCCGTTCCCCAAATTAAATGCACCGCCTGAAATGCTTGCAGAATTGGTTATTCCGCCTTTTGTATTCAGGGTTACAGTACCGCCTGTTTGAGAATAAGAAGTAGGCTTTGATGTAAATTCCGTACCGCTCCAAAGACCAATATAATTAGTATTGAGAGTACCACCATTAATATTTACATTACTTGTTGCTTGTAAAGTGTCAACATATACTTTCGTACCGTCGTTATCTTGGATATAACTACCGCCGGCAGAAATTGTACCATTATTTGATTCTCCATCGTTTACAAGACCTTTGCCGTTTGTTGCATCACCAATTGTGACATTTCCGTTTTTAGTAGATAATTCTGATTTAATATTTGGCAAAGTCAATGTTGCACCGTTGTTCAAAGAGAAACTTCCTGCCTCAAGAGTTGCTGCTTCAGAACTTTTACCAAGAGTTAACGAAGTATTTGTTCCCGATATCTCAGCCTTACTTGTGACGGCTCCTTTTTTATTCAAGGTTACAATACTACCACCGCTTTGAGAGTATTTATCCGGCTTTGAAGTAAATTCTGTACCGCTCCAAAGACCAATATAATTAGTATTGAGAGTACCACCATTAATACTTACATTACCTGTTGCGTGTAGAGTATCAACGTAAACGTTACTGTTATTGTTTTGCGTATAATTATTGTCGGTTGCATAGAGTGTACCATATTTAGTAGAGGAGGTGTTTACAAAAACAGAATTAGCACCGCCACCGATAGAAATACTGCCTGCTTGGAGTTCGGCTCCGTTACCTAAATTAAATGTACCTCCGGAAATGTTTGCAGAGTTTGTTACTCCACCTTTTGTATTCAGAGTTACGGTACCGCCGGTTTGAGAATAAGAAGTAGGCTTTGAGGTAAATTCCGTACCGCTCCAAAGACCAATATAATTAGTATTGAGAGTACCACCATTAATATTTACATTACTTGCTGCTTGTAAAGTGTCAACATATACTTTCGTACCGTCGTTATCTTGGATATAACTACCGCCGGCAGAAATTGTACCTTTTTTATCTTCTGAAACACCATTTACCGAACCTGTTTTGGTATCGCTTCCAATTTCAATATTTCCACTACCTGTTGAAGTTAATTTAGACGAATTGTTACCTAAAGTTACAGAACCGCCTTTAACAGAAACACTGCCTGCTTGGAGTTCAACGCTGTTACCCAAATTAAGCGTACCACCTGAGATACTTGCAGAGTTGGTTATTCCGCCTTTTGTATTCAGAGTTACGGTACCGCCTGTTTGCGTGTATGCACCTGTTTTTGTTGTTATAGAGGTACCATCGTTAAGACCAATGAAATTAGTATTCAATGTACCTTCGTCAATCAGAATACCGTTTGTTGCATGCAAGGTATCTATATAAACTGCTGTCTCGCTATTTCCTTGATGGTATCCATTTCCGGAAATTGTTCCTTTGTTGTTTCCCGAAGAATTTATAGATGTTTTAATATCTCCCGAACCAGCAGAAATATCAATAAACGCATTAGGAGCAGATAATTTGGAACCGCTTCCGAGGGTGATGCTAGAATTCTTTATAAATATTCCCGAATTGTCCGTAGACAACGTTTTATGTGCGGCTACGGTTAAAGAATCTATTGAAGATTCGTTATTTCCTATACTGATCGAGTTTTCTGAACTAATATTATCGTTTACGGTTAAAGAGGAACCCGTTTGACTAAACGTTTCAACAGAAACCTTTCCGTTCATTGTTACAGAATTACTATCGTATATGGTAATCCCTTTTGCCTGAACATCTCCATTTATTGTTACTGAATTGCCTAGTATCGAAATGGAAATTCCTGAATTAGAACTTGAACCTATTGCGTTGACAGTAGAATTTTTTTCTAGATTTAATGATGACTGGATTCCGTCTGCATGAGTAATGGTGTTTTCTATGATTATATTTGTTAGTGACAAAGCTTGATTAGCATCAAGAATCAAGTTACCGTTTCCGTTAATTGTTGCATAACTGCTTCCGAGAGATGTATCGGACTTTAAATAGTTAGATACGATTGAGTCTATATCTGTATCAACGGTAATGGTCGGTGCTATAACATTAATCGACTCGTGTCCATCTGTTTGTAACGCATTTTTTAACTCTTCTGCGTTATTAACTGTAGGCTCATCTGCATTTGAAGATGATATCATTGCCGCACATACCGTAAAAGGTAACAAAAGTGTCGCTATTTTTTTAGAATCCATTTTATTTTTCCTTGCAAGAATCTTAATTCAGTACATTTTAATCGTAATTACGTTTCAAATTATAACACTAATCAATAACATTAATCTATATATATGCAACAGATTAGTATCGGAATTACCAATGAAAAAAATGGTTGTCGCCTTAAATACAATAATATTGCTAAATTTTTTTTAAAAAGAATTGTAACAATTATCGTCAACTATAACCGACATCATACAAATGGTGTAGAAAATTGATAATTTTTAATTTTTGTTAATATTTCTCTTGCAATTTTTTATTGGGTATGTATAATTATTTTCAGAGGGCGTTTAGCTCAGTTGGTAGAGCGCCTCCCTTACAAGGAGGATGTCGGGAGTTCGAGCCTCTCAACGCCCACCATTAAATCCACTCATTGGAGTGGATTTTTTATTGCGTTTTTATTTTTACACCCATTCTCAATTTACATTACAAATTGCTTGCAAAGTCGAAATATAATCTTGATAAAGATTATACTGTTTGTTTTGATGATATAGATATTCCGACAGCAAAGGAATCGGCGGAAATAAGAGAAATCAACGCACGCACCGACAGTGCATATATCAATGCGGGAGTAATCGCACCCGAAGAAGTAAGACAGACTTTGAGGGAAAATGATAAGTCAGGTTATTCGGCACTTGAAGAAGAAATGCCCGAAAACGAAGAAAACCCGTTTGAGGATATTGGAGGTAGTTCAAACGAACAAAACCCTTTTAGTGAGGATGAAGAACCGAAAGACTGGTTTACATCAAACGGTGCTCACATACCGATAGAAAACGGCGAAAGTGAAAATAAATCATTTGAAAAAACTATCAAACAAAGACGAGAGGAAGAACAGGCACAAAAAGAAAATGAACACGCTTTAAAATACAGTTATGATGCTCAATTTTTAAAAATGATAGACCTCAATATTGAAGAAGCCGAATTTATGTCAGTAGTTAGTGGAATTAATAAGATTTATGAGGCTAATAAAAATAAGAAAAAAATAAAATATCACACAATGTCTTATATTTACAAAGTTGAAAATCACGGCTTTAACAATTATCTTTTTAGTGATAAAATACCGAATACAGGTAATCGCAAAGATTGGAATTAAAAATGGCTTTAACTGAATTTGAGCAATTATTCAAAAACTCTTTATTAAAAATAACAGATGATATTGATGATATTTATGCCGAATATTTATTTGCAAGAACAGATGAAGTCCGACAGGAAATAATTGACGGAATTAAAAACGGAACAATTACATCAATGGATGATGTTGACGAAATAACAGACAAGATGTCGCCTGTTTATAAAAAATAACAAATTGTTTAAAAAAAGATAGTGTGTTATTCTAGTAAAAAAGAGAGTATATAAAATACTCTCTTGCCGAAGCCCAAATTTATTTGTTGCGTTTAGGTGTCTTTGTTTGGGATAAAGCCGACCCTGCAACTGATTTGGACTTGTCGCTATAACGGTTATCTTTTAAAATTTTAGATGCCGTTGTTGCGACTTTTGGGCTTGTTTGCTTTTTATTCATAGCAAACTCCTTATTTTTAGATAGGAATTTTCAAGCCCCCTATCAATAAGGCAAAACTCTTTCCTTTCCTATATGTACATGTATCACATGCCTGTTTTATATATCAATTTGTTAATTTATGTAAATCAAAATAGCTAAAACTCAGTAATAGAATATATTTTTAACTTAACAAAAGTGAAAGATTAGTCTATGTCTAACTTTTAACAATGTATAAAAAAGCCGTTAGCCTCAGCTATTTACTAAAGTTAATTAGTACGCTTGAGTTCACTAACGACCTATAATATTATACCCTATTTTTAAACAATTTAAACCCTTTTGTTAAGAAAATTATGAAAGATAAATATATTCTTAAAATTATGACTGAGAAAAGACTTGATGAACTTTATGAAAACTTAACAACAGACATTATATGTTCGGTATGGGCTTTTATTGTATTTTTCTGTTTTATTTATTTCTTTTGTTCTTTATCATATCTAAGTTTTCTTTTTTGCTTATTTTCTGTTAATTGTCTTTTTATTTTTTTTATTGGTTTTTTCGGGAGTTTGTATTCAAGAGAAAAACTATATAGCAGTTTAAAAGAAGAAATAACAATACGTCTTAATTTTTATTATGGCAAATCGACAAATCAAATCGAACAGACTTAACGTAAACGCAGGCATAATGGCTTGGTATGTAAAGGCATTAAAAACCCTTACAAAACAAATGACAACGGAATGCACAAAAACTTACAAAAAAATATAAAAAACGGTATAAAGAAACTCTTTATACCGTTAAAAAGATTTTTTGAACTAAACTAATTGAAGTATCTTTTGAGAAGTCCTTCAAAGCCTTGTCCGTGGCGTGCTTCATCTTTTGCCATTTCGTGAACGGTATCATGAATTGCATCGTAACCGAGTTCTTTCGCTCTTTTTGCAATTTCAAATTTGCTTCTGCAAGCACCGTTTTCTGCTTCTGCTCTCATTTCAAGATTTTTCTTAGTTGAAGTTGTTAAAACTTCGCCCAATAATTCTGCAAATTTTGCTGCGTGTTCTGCTTCTTCAAATGCATATCTTTTGTATGCTTCTGCAATTTCAGGGTAACCTTCTCTTTCTGCTTGTCTTGACATTGCAAGGTACATTCCTACTTCTCCGCATTCACCGTTAAAATGGTCTTTTAGACCTTGTAAAACTTCAGCGTCAACATCTTTTGCGATACCGACAACATGTTCCGTCACCCACGCTTTATTGTCGTCACTTCTGTTGAATTTTTCAGCAGGAACACCACATACGGGACATTTTTCCGGTGCTGAATCACCTTCGTGAACATATCCGCAAACTGAACAAATAAATTTAGCCATTAAAAACCTCTTTTCTATGTTTAAAACCATTCCGTTGAGATATTAACACAACCAAAATAAATAGTAAAGTTATTAGTGATATGTGGCGGATATTACTCTGTCTATGTTGTTGAAATCTTTTATTATTCTTATGTCTGAAAATTTATTTTTTTCAAAAAATTCACTCACCTTTTTGGATTGATTTATTCCCAACTCGAATATTAAAATTGCATTATCGTATAAATATTCTGTACTTTCAGAAATAATTTTTTCATAAAAGTAATAACCGTCATTTGGAGCAAAAAGAGCATTTTGCGGTTCAAATTGAAGAACGTTTTTTTGTACGGTATCTATGTCATTAATACTAATATATGGCGGGTTTGAAACAATAACATCATACCTGTCTGAAATATTTCCAAAAACATCTGACAATAAAAAGTTTACATTATCTTTTAAGTCTTTGTTTTCGGCATTTTTGGAGCTTATATCAATACATTGTTGACATATATCAACACCTGTAATTTTTGCCTCAGGAAACATCTTGGCTGCAGTTATTGAGATACAACCTGAACCTGTTCCAATATCTAACATTTTAAAATAATCATTTTTATTGAAATATTGTCCTAAACATTCAATTATAAGTTCGGTTTCAGGTCTCGGAATTAATGTATATTCGTTAACTTTAAATAATTCTCCGCAAAAGTACGCTTTCCCTACAATTTGTTGTATTGGTCTTCCTGTTCTTATACGTTCTTTAATATAATCTTTTATTAATCCCTTTTTTTCATCAGCTAATGTCTTGCCAAGAATATAATCTTTGTATTTTACATTTCCGACGGTTTCCATCAAAAATTCTATTTCTGCAACTGTTTCTGATTCTTCTTGCTCAAAAGAATTATAAAGATTATATAAATCCTCTCCAAACCAATGCATATAACCGCTACTTAATTATATTAACTGAATAAATCAGAAATACTAAACCTTTTGTTATTGTCTTTTATACTTATAACCAATCTTTTTTTCATTATAGGATTTGTTTGGTGTTGTGGTGAATTATATGGAACAGAAAATTTAGAAACATAACTTGTTTCTTCTGTCTTTGTGTAATCATTTATATTTATTATTTTTGTTTCTTTTTCGTCCATTTTTCATCAACCAAAAGGTATCTACATATATTATAAACCATTTTATCGAAAAAAATTGACAAAATCTTTTAATAAAATGAAAAATATGATATATTAGAATTGTTAATTTGCTTATGGTTTTTTATGCTAAAACGTCTTTTAAATATGTTTCTCCTTATTCTATCAATGTTATCTGTAATAGTAATATTGGTATCTCCTTCACTATTGTTCTCAAATGGTGATTTAAGAATGGTAAGACGTTCGTTTTCAAAGCAAAAAGTTTCTCCTAAAAGATTGTTTATCAATTCCTGGAGAACAATTAAGATGTTGTATATTGATTCTTCAATGAACCATCAAGATTGGAACAAATGGAAAAAAAGATATCTTAAAAAAATTGAAACAGATGATGATGTCGTTGTTGCAGTCAATACAATGCTTGCAAGTTTAAATGATAAAAATTCAGAGTTTTTTAATACAACAAAGTTTCAACTGCAAAGTAATATTATGCAAGATACCGATGAATCTTCAAATATACTAAGTAGTCTTTTCCCATCAGTTCCATCAACAACTGTTTATGTGACCACAATTGCAGGAATTGTTTCTAAAGTTCAAGTAATTGAAGATTCAAAAGGGTATAAAGAACCGAAATTAAATGATGAAATTGTAAAAATTGATGGTTATCCTCTTTTGGGTTTGGAAATGAATGCTGCCAGGAAATTAATAGAAGGAAAAAATATTACACAAAGATTAGAAATAATAAGAAATAATAAACATTTAACAGTAACTGCATTAAGAGGAAGTATGGCTGTTAATAAAATTGATTCAAAAATGTTGCCTAATGATGTTCTTTTGATACATATTCATTCCCTTTTAAGCCCAAGTTCTCCTTCAAGTCTTTTAGAGCTTTTGAATAATTCTGAAATAAAAGGTGTTATAATAGATTTAAGAGGAAATGTTGGCGGCTTATTTCCTAATGCTATAAGCATAGCAGATATTTTTATTGAAAAAGGAACAATTGCTACAATAAAATACAGAAACAAATCAAAAATTGAAATAAAAGCTCTAGTTCCGTGCGAAATTGATAATATAGAAAATAAACCCATAGTTATACTTGTTGATCAAAGAACAGCAAGTGCGTGTGAAATTCTTGCCGGTGCATTGAAGTATAACAACAGAGCAATATTGGTCGGTGGAACAACCTATGGTAAAAATTCTGTTCAACAAATTGTTCCTATGCATAATAATATGGGAATGAATGTAACAATTGCACATTATTTATTAGGTTTAAATCAGGATATTGATATTAATATGAAAGGTATAGAACCTGATTATAAGGTTGATATAACCTATAAAGATATATTGAATAGAAATGATAAACAATTAAACAAGGCAATTAAAGTTATTAATGAAGAAATAAAAAAAAGAAATATAAATAAAGATTGAGATTTTGTAATAAAAAGCAACAAAAAAAAATAAATGTTATAATATTTTAAATGTTAATTCCAGTAAATAGCGAAAGGTAATAATGGATACACTCCGTTTTCATAATGATTTTAATAAATTAACCGAAATTTTGCCAAAGGATATTGTCTCTTTTTTGAATAATACTAACATAGATGATATTATTGAAATAGTACTTGATTTAGGAAGAAATGCGGAAGTAAGACATTCTGACGGGAAAACCGAATATATGGAAAGTCGTTTGGTTACAGAGGAAGATTTGCAAGAAACTATTTCGAAAATTCAACCTTTTACACATGACAACCGTTCCGGAATTCCCGGAACTTTACATAGAATTAGTGCCATAAGAAATCGTCAAGGGAAAGTTGTCGGATTGACCTGTCGTATTGGAAGAGTTGTAACAGGAACAATTGAGTGTATAAAAGATTTTGTCATACAAAATAAAAGTATCCTTTTTTTAGGACGCCCGGGTGTCGGAAAGACTACAAAATTAAGAGAAATATCTCGACTTGTATCCGATGAACTTGGAAAAAGAGTTGTAATCATTGATACTTCTAATGAAATCGCAGGAGACGGTGATACTCCGCATTCGGCAATAGGACGAGCAAGAAGAATGCAGGTTCCTCAACCTGAAATGCAAAAAGACATTATGATTGAAGCTGTTGAAAATCATACTCCCGAAGTAATTGTCGTTGATGAAATTGGTACAGAAGCAGAAGCACAAGCTGCAAGAACAATTGCTGAACGTGGAGTTATGTTGATTGCAACTGCTCATGGTAATAATTTGGAAAGCTTAATTAAAAACCCTATACTGTCTGATTTGGTTGGTGGTGTCAGTTCAGTTACTTTGGGTGACGATGAAGCAAAAAGACGAGGTTCACAAAAAACGGTATTAGAAAGAGAAAAGCAGCCAACATTTGACATAGTGATGGAAATTGTTGACAGAAATACTTTGGCTGTTTATAAAAATACTTCTGAAGCTGTTGATTATATTTTGAGAGGTTGGCCTATAAGACCTGAAATAAGAAAAGTTGACGAAGGATACAAAGAACCGAAAAAAGATATTATTGAAGAAATAAATAAACTTGATGAAAAAGTTAGTGCTTTTTCTGGTGAAAGTTTAAAATTCAGTTTTTCAAGACAGGATTATGTAAAAGAAGTAAAGGATTTCAAAAAAATATATATTTATGCTGTAAGCAGAACAGTAATAGAAAAAATTATAGAAAGACTTGATTTACACGCTGAAATAACCAGAAATATTGAAGATGCCGATGTTGTTATTGCACATAAGGCGTTTTCTAAAGGCGGAAATAAAATTTTAAGCGTAGCAAACGATTACCGTTTACCGATTTATTATGTAAGATCAAATTCTATGGCACAGGTTCAAAAAGTTGTAAAAGAAGCTTTAAAAATAACTGATTCCGATTGTTGTATACAAGGGTATTGCGATGAAACCGAAATTGCTTTAAACGAAGCAAAAGAAGCAATACAGAGAGTAATTAACGAAAAAATTGATATTGAATTAACTCCCAAAAACCAACAAATAAGGAAATTACAACACGAACTGATTGAACAATATAATCTTAAATCAGAAAGTGTCGGCGATGATGAAGAAAGAAGAATAAAAATTTTACATAGAGAAGATGTTTCTGATTAAGAATTAATTTTGTATTATAATAAAAAAAAAAGTATAAAAGGATAAATTGTGACAATAGTATTGGAAAAAAAATTAGGATTAATTGCAGGAAATGGGCAATTACCCGTTATATGGTCTGAAAATGCTCAAAAAAGCGGTATTGAAGTTATTGCAATTTCATTATCTTCTGACAACAGAAAAGCTCTTGGTAAATTTTGTACTAAAGTGTATGATTTTGGTCCGGGACAAATAACAAAGATTTCAGAAACGCTTCAAAAAGAAGAAATTAAACAATTGACATTTATAGGTAAAGTCCATAAAGGACTAGTTTTAAAACGCCCTAAATTTGATTCTAAGGCTATAGAATTATTGAAGCAGGCAAAGCGATTAAATGATGATGCTATTATGTTGCTTGCTGTTTCCGAACTTGAAAAAATCGGAATTACCGTTCTTGATCAAACGTTATTTATAAAAAATCTTATGGTTTCTCCGGGTGTTCTTGGCAGTACGCAGCCTACAAAAGAACAGGAAGAAGATGCAAAATACGGCTTTTGGGTTGCAAAAGCAATGGGGCAGGTGGACATCGGACAAACAGTCGTAATTAAAGATAAAATGGTTATGGCAGTTGAGGCGATAGAAGGCACTGACAAATGTATTAAACGGGGTTCAAAAATTGCAAAAAAAGGTGCTGTTGTTGTTAAAACCGCAAAACCATCACAAGATAAGCGGTTTGATATACCTGCTTTTGGTTTGAATACTTTGAAAACTATGAAAAAGTATAAGGCCTCTGTAATTGCGGTTGAAGCAAATGAAACTATTTTAGTTGATAAAGAAGAAGTTATAAAGTATGCGAATTCACATAACATAGTGGTTATGGCTTTATGAAGAAACTTTTTATAATTACGGGAGAATATTCCGGAGATAGGCATGCTTCTGATGTCGTTCGAGAGTTGAAAAATATAAATCCTGATATTGAAATAGAAGCTGTTGGCGGAAGTAACTTGGAACAGGCTGGAGTTAAACTTTTTGCTAACCATGAGAAGATGTCTGCAATGGGTATTTCTTTAAAAATTATAAAAGATCACATATTATTAGGAAAAAGAATTGCAGATTATCTTATAAATTCATACAAACCTGATTTGGTTCTTTTGGTAGATTATGGCGGTTTTAATTTGGGTATATCCCGAATTTTGAAAAAAGCCGGGTTAAAGATATTTTATTATATTCCTCCTCAAATTTGGGCATCAAGAAAATGGCGTATAAAAACAGTAAAAAAATATATAGATAAGGTTCTTACTATTTTTCCTTTTGAGAAAGAAATGTACGACAACGAGGGTATAAACTCTGAATTCGTTGGACATCCGCTTGTCAACCAATTGCCGACAAAATCAAATCGTGATAGTTTCTTTGAAGAGTTTGATATTGATAATGAAAGACCTTTGGTTTCTATTTTCCCCGGATCAAGAGTTTTTGAAATAAAAAATTTGTTGGATATATTTATTGAGGCATCTGTCCTAATTGAAAAAAAACATCCTGAAATTCAATTTGTTTTATGTCAGGCTCCAACAATAAAAGATGAATTATTAAAAGATAAAGTACCTTCAAATGTAAAAATTATTAAAGGAAGAAATTACGACTTATTATCTCATTCTGATGCATTAATTCTTGCTTCCGGAACTGTTGCTCTTGAAGCAGCATTATATGAAACGCCAATGATTATAAGTTATAGAGGTCCTCAGATATTGTATTGGATATATCTTCTTGTAAGGTGTATTAAAAAAGTTTCTTTACCAAATATTATTCTAAATAAAGAAATTTTTCCTGAATTAGTTCAAAATAAAGCAAAACCGGACATTATTGCAGAAAATATAACAAAAATAATTGAAGATGACCACTATCGCGAGAATATGAAAGATGAGTTAAGAAATGTAAAAAAATTTTTGACTGATAAAAATTCTGCGTTGGAAACAGCTCGTATTATTGCATTTGAAATGCAATAAAAAAGTAAAAAATATTTAGAAATTAACTAGCAATTTTTTTTTTGTTCATGTTTTACTTTAGATATATTATAGTGTAAGAAATGGAAAAATAAGTGTATCAAACAGATTTAACAAATCTTTCTCAAATAAAAAATGAATCTTTTCAAAAAGTTTCTAATCCGATAAAAAAAGTTGGTTTGGTTGCAAAAATCAATGCTTTAAGCGGAAAAACAATAGTTAATAAAGAAACTTATGAAAGTTATACTGAAAAGCCTTCTATGGCTATCAATTATCAAGAATTGATTAAATCTTTTACGGAAATAATTAATTCTCAAAATAGTATTCATGATTTATTCTTGTCATGCCACAAGTTATTTACAAATAAATTAAATGCTTCTTTTATGGCATGGGGGTTAATAAATGACCAAGCAAATTATATTGATATTAAATCTGCTGATAGAGTAGGTTGTGTGTATTCATCAAGAATTTTTATGAATGAAACAACAAATGAGGTAATTAAATCAATCAATTCAGGAAGAATATCTACTTTAAACAATAACTCTTTCTTAAAAGTTCCTTATTTACAAGAAGTTTCATCATTGATTATTCCTGTTGCATCATTCGGTAAACAAATTGGTGTAATGGTTATAGGTGACAGAGAATTAGAAAACAGAACAGATTTTTATAACCTTGTTGCAACATATTGCGGTTTATTTATAAATAATTTTGAATTAAAAGACAGAGCATCACAAAATGCATTTATTGATAATTTAACAGGCTTATATTCTCACAGACATTTTCAAGAAATATTGGCTAAAGAATTATCTGATGCGGAAAGAAATAATTCTCCCGTATCGGTTGTTCTGTTTGACGTTAATGACATATCAAAAATTAACAAAGAATTCGGTCATGCAAAAGGTGATGAAGTTATAAGAACCGTTGCTGAAAAGATTTCGGCAAACATTAAAAAACAAGATTCTGCAGGAAGATACGGCGGTGACGAAATTGCTGTTATATTGCCTGGAATGTCAACTGAAGAAGCGAAATATTTGGCAGAATATTTAACTTATACTCTTTCTTGCTGCAGTATAGACAATGTAGGACCTGTCAGAGTTTCTGTCGGAGTTGCTTCTTATCCTGAAGCATCAATAGAACAAGATAAATTATTAATTCTTGCTGAACAAGCAATGTGTATTTCTAAAAGTAAGGGTGATAAAAACGGTATTTCAACTATTGTTAGTTCTCAAGATTATGATTTTTGGGATGATACAGCATTGAACTCTTTTGCTTCTGTTTTGGCAAAAAGACATGCTCAAATCGGTATTAATTTTGAAGAAGAATTAGTTACAAAATTCCAAAATGAAGAAATTCGTTCACAAAATCACTTATTAGAAGTTGTTACATCTCTTGCTGGTGCAATAGATGCGAAAGATACTTATACAAAAGGTCATTCAACATCAGTTTCAAGATATGCGGTAGCATTGGCTCGTGCGGTTAACTTACCTGAAAAAGAAGTTGAAAAAATCAAACTCGGCGGTTTGTTACACGATGTTGGAAAAATCGGTATTCCGGAAACCGTTCTCAAGAAAACAGCGGGTTTAACTGATGAAGAATGGAGTATAATGAAGCAACACCCGACAATCGGTGCGGATAAAGTTTTGAAACCAAATCCATTATTGCACGATTTAATCCCGATTGTAAAATATCACCACGAACAATGGAACGGAAAAGGATATCCCGAAGGTTTAAAAGGTGAAGAAATTCCTTATGCGGCAAGAATAGTTGCAGTTGCGGATACATATCATGCTCTTATCAGTGACAGACCTTACAGAAAAGGAATGAGTGTTGAAAAGGCATGTGAAATATTAAAAATGGGTGCCGGAATTCAATGGGATGCTGATTTAGTAAGGCAATTTATTCAGATTGCACCTTCATTAAGCACAATGATATAATTTGTAAAAATAAATGAAACAAAAATAAAAGCGGAAATTAAAAAGCCGCTTTTATTTTTGTCTAATATGAAAGTAATTTAATTCCCTGTTTGTATCAAGTTTTTTTGCATTTTTTTCGAAAATTTTTGATTTATATATTCCTGTGTGTGCTAAAAAATAAAGAATACTCATTTTTAAAACACCTAAACCGTATTTGCAAGAACGTACAAAATTTATAGAAGAGGCTTCGGGAAAATATTTTGTAGGACAACTTATTTCTCCTATTTTATAATTGTAATAAATAGAAACTGTCAGAAATTCGTTGTCAAATATAAAATCATTGTCAAAGTCTTCTAAAGGTAGGTTTTTGAGGACTTCTTTCGTAAATCCTCTAAATCCTGTATGATATTCTGATAAATGTTCTCCGTTAAAAAAGTTTTGGAATGTTGTTAAAAATTTGTTTGCAAATACTTTATATAGAGGCATACCTCCTTTTGTTGCACTTCCTGTGAGCATTCTTGAAGCAATTACAATGTCATATTCACCATAAGCAATCATAGAGGCAATTGCAGGAACAAGTTTAGGGGTATATTGGTAGTCAGGATGGAGCATAATAACAATATCTGCATTTGCATTTAAAGCGGCAACATAACAAGATTTTTGGTTCGCTCCATACCCTTGATTATCAGCATGCAAAACAGTCGTAATATCTAGTTTTTTAGATAATAATTTTGTATTATCGGCAGAAGCATCATCTATTAAAATTATTTCGTCAACAACATCTTGACATAAGTCATTATATGTCTTTTCTAACGTCTTTTCAGCATTATATGCAGGCATTACGACTACTATTTTTTTATTGTTTATCATATAAATCCTTATTATTTAAAATAAAATTTTTGTTGTATAATCTGTTAAAATCAGCCTTTTCAATTTCACCTTCTTCAAAAGAACCACCGTTTTTGAAAAATTCCTTCATAGCTTTTTCTTCGGGTATAAAATAAATTTTATTATTTTTATCATATTTAGATAAATCAACTACGTTTGGATATATAAAACCTATGTATTTAAACCATTGAGAATCTTCAACATTTGCTTCTTTTATGTCTGGTGAATAAACTTCCGGATGGACAATTCCTACCACATCGTGAACAAATTTATCGTCAAGTATAATCGGTTTATTTTTTAAAATGTAATATAAGTACATTTTATCCGTTATGTATGTCTTCATTTTTTCATTAGATTTATGGTGAGTTCTTCCATCTACACAATATTTATAGAAACCTTCATAGTTATAACCTATATTAAATAAAATAATCAAAATGACTAAAAACAAGGCAAATGTTCTCTTTTTATTATGTTCTGTTTCTTTTGAATAATTAATAATATTTCCAATTAAAAAGAACTGTACAGTATATAAAACAATATCAAATATATGGTGAAAATGACCATGAATTAACCAAGAATGAGAGAAATCGTAATTATAGCAACCGCAAAATATCAATAAAAACATGATTATATAAGGAGAAACAACAAAGGAAAGTATATATATGACTTTTCTTATTTCCATTCTTTTTATTTTATTAAGAATAAAGAGCAAAATGAAAGTTCCGCATAATGGTATAAAATGAGCGATAATTACAAAATTAAAATATTCATTTAAAAAGATATTAATAGGAATAGAAGGATTTCTTAAATAACTGCTGGAATACATTAAAAAATAACTTTGAGCAATTACTAATAGACTTCCAAAAATAAAAGCAAGTGATAAAATTGTATTTTTATTAATAATTTTTATATCTTTTTTGATACATTTAAAAATAGTAATAATTGATAAAGGAATAAGAGAAAATAGACAAACAAATTCACTTGAATAGCCTGCTAAAAAACAAATAATAACTTGCCAAAAAAAGATTTTATCATGAATTTGATAAATGGAATTTTTGTTTTTATATAAAATAATCCAAAAAATAAATCCCATTATCACAGGAAAATGAAATCTAAAAAATGCAGTATATATGTATAATATTCTATATTCATAACTAAATACTGCAAAAGTCAAATAAAAGGCATAAATAATAAAAAAAGGCATCAAAGCTTTGTTTTTATTATTAAAAAAAACAAAACAAGCCATTAAATAACAACCAAAAACAGAAATAACACATCTTATTAATACTCCATACGGATCAACAAGATTTTGGGGGTGTATATTTAAAAGTTTTGGTATGTATAAAACAATAGAATTTGCTAAAAAAGAAGTCAAATACTCTCCGTGATCAGGCATTGAAAAAATACAATAAATATCATCTTCTTTGAATGTTGAGAGATATGGATGCATAACATATTTGCATATGAAAATTAAAAAAATACACAATAATATATTTATACCAATAGTGTATTTTTTACTAATCATAAACCAATCCTTTTTATCAATTTAGGAACAATAACTTTCCAAGCTTCTTTTGAAGGATGAGGATGATCGGTAAAATCATTTTTTAACATATATTTATCTGATAGAATAAAACCAACTAAGTCCTTTGTTGAAATAACGTAAATACCATATTCTTCTAATTCTTTCCATCTTTCTGAAGAATAAAGTTTTTCATAAAAATTTCTGTGTAAATCATAAATATCGTCCATTGAATCTTCGTATAACAATATAATAAATTTAGAATTTGGAAATAATTTATCTGTTTCTTTTTTCATAGTGATAAATATAAACTTTAAATAATCAAAAAAGTTATTTATATCATCAAATTTTTGATGGTTAAACAGGTAATCATTCCATAATTTATCTCTTATAAATTGTACTGTATAGAATCTATCAAAGAAGGGAATAAATTTTTGACGAGGAATAAGATTTTCTTTTCTTGCATAATACATAGTCCGTAAAAAATAAGGAAGAGAATCTTGTAAATAGCTCATTCTTAATGTTTGATCGAACATATATGTGTAAATAATATATTCAGGTTTCCCATTTACCAATAATTTTTGATTGTAAGGTTCTATTAATCTTAAAATATTTTGAAATGGACCATCTCCAAGAAATCCCCAATTATAAACAGTCCTTTTGGTTTTTTGGGATAATTGAGCTCCAAAAGTATCTTCTTCAGACAAGCCATGTCCGTATGTATATGAACAACCCAATAATAAAATTGGTGATTTGTTTTTATATTGTGTTCCAAAGACAGTTCTGTCAAAAACAATACGAAAATCATCACGATAAGAATATTTTGGAATTATAACAGAGTCTTCTTCTTCTTGTTTAAAATACTTATTCCACAGAAAAATTTCAAAAAATAAAAAAATTAAAAAAAGTATAAATAAATTTACTAATATAATTTTTTTCATTATAAGTAATTTCCCTTTATTTTAATAAACTTATAAAAAAAGATCGAGAAGTTTTTGAAAACAACCGACCTTTTATTAGCGGGAGACGAGGCTCGAACTCGCGACATCCTCCTTGGCAAGGAGGCATTCTACCACTGAATTACCCCCGCATTTGTTCTTTTATTATACATGGGGAACTTTATTTTTCAAGTGGTAATTTTTAAAATTTTAAGATATTGTTATAATTAGAATATTAAAAGGTTTTGCTTTGAAAAAATATAAAGATATTATCTCAATAATTGAAAATGAAATTGATTCTGTTGATAGAAATATCATAGATTATATAAACGATATTTTTTTACCTAAGGAATTGAGTATTTTTTTGTTAAAAAAATCAAAAAAAATCAGGTCTTCATTTGCAATTTTGTTTATAAAAGCAAAATACGGAAAAATTTCGGATAAACAGTTAAAAATTTTGGCTTTGACGGAGATGATACATAACGCAAGTTTGATACATGATGATATTATCGATGAAGCCAAAACTAGAAGAAATGAGCCTGCGATAAATATTTTGTTCGGAAATAATTCTGCGGTTATTATTGGGGATTATATTTTATCACTTGTTTTAAAGAAATTAATTAATTTTGAAAATACAAAATTGACAAATTTGTTTATTAATTCGTTATATGAAATTTGCAAAGGTGAATTTGAACAGGATTTAAATAAAAATAAATTTCCGACAATAGAAGAATATATAAAAAAATCAGAAAGAAAAACTTCAGAATTATTTAAAACGGCATTAATTGGGGCATTGCTTTCGGAAAATCAACAGGATAACATTGTTTTTGCAGAAAAAATTGCTGAAAATTTCGGGATAATGTTCCAGGTAAAAAATGATTTAATTGATTTTTTAGAAAAAAAATCTGATAATTGTGGAAAAAATGATGCCGAAAATGGTATATTTACAGCACCTCTTATTTATTTGAATGAAAATAATACACAAATTGATGTGAAAAAAGATAGTAAACAATTTATAAATGCAGTTAAAAAAACAGAAGATTTAATACATTATTACGGTCGAAAAACCCTTGATTTAATATCTTCTTTTCCCGATAATATTTATAAAAATGCTCTGATTAATTTGTGTATGGAAGTTCAAAAAGGTAAAAATGATTGAATTTAATAAAGATAAAGTAAAGGCTTTTTTAAAAGAAACGGTAGATACGGTTGTTTTTGTTGTAATTGCCGTAATAATTATAAGATTTTTCTTTGGAGAAATCAGATGGATTCCTTCTTTATCAATGTATCCGACACTTCAGATTAAAGACAGATTGGTAGTTGAAAGATTATCGAGATTTTTTACAACCCCAAAAAGAGGCGATATAATGGTATTTTATCCTCCTGAAACAGAATTGTCTTATGATTTTTTATCGGTCTTTAAAAGATTAACAGGTTTTGCCTGCAAAGATGACGCTTTTATAAAAAGAGTTATCGGACTTCCGGGAGACAAATACGAAATAAAAAGAAGTTCTGACGGTAATTATCATGTGTTTATAAATGATAAAATGCTGAAAGAAGAATATATAAACGGAGAAGATAATTATACGGAATGTACTCCTGATACATTCTGCGGACCTGCGGTAATTCCCGAAAAACATTACCTTATGCTCGGTGATAACAGAGGAAATTCAAAAGACAGCAGATATTGGGGATTGCTTCCTCAAGACAGATTTATAGGCCGTGCAATAGTCAGATTTTGGCCTGTTACACG
>Ga0256407_10006279_pt1 | contig 18464 bp, 19 predicted proteins | sample RumenRJG_04DNA_FD_193489 | JGI IMG/M metagenome (GOLD analysis project Ga0256407, IMG submission 193489) | Bovine rumen microbial communities from Lethbridge, Alberta, Canada - RJG_04 | ecosystem: Host-associated > Mammals > Digestive system > Stomach > Rumen | place: Canada: Alberta...
CAATCGTTTGACGTGGCACAATAGTCGTGAGTTAGTCTTTGAGGGCGGTCATGAATACCGTCATTTCGATACCTGGTCCACCTATTTCGGCGGACATAATGTCGACCGTATTGTCTACGATCATACGGACTATCACGCCGTTTTGTCCGAGGATGAGGTGCGCGGAACCGCGAACAATCAGGCAGGCAGAACGGGCATCAACTACATGCACGAATTTGATGAAGACGGCCAGTTCCGCGTCAATGCTGAACGCGTACTCAACGACGTTGCTACCGAGGCCGAATATATGTGGGTGCATTGGACCCTACCGATGCAGGAGCCGCTGCTGGAAGGCGGGATTTATATCTTAGGCGATATCTTCTATAATCGTTTTACGGCGGAGAACAGAATGCTATACGACAACGAGCGCCGTTGTTACTATCTCAATGCCCTGATTAAGCAAGGCGGCTACGATTACCTGTACATGCTGAAGGGTAAACAAAATGCGACCCTCCTGAAAACAGAAGGGTCACATTGGCAGACGGGTAATTCGTACACCATCTATATCTATTATCGCCCCGTCGGTTCACGAGGCGACAGGCTGGTAGGCTTACAGACCTATTCGTCATCCTCAACGTAATACGTTGCTTTCTGCTCGTTGTCTTTGCTGCTCTTGAACAGCTTACCATAATAGTAACCGTATTTATAGCGGAGACTATTCTTGCGGCGTGACGAACCGTAGCCGTAGCCATAGCCGTAACCATAACCGTATCCATACTTACCTCCGTAGCCTCCGTAACCGTAACGGCCGCCGTAGTTGTAGGCATAGGTGTAGTTGTAACCATGGTGGAAACCTTCGGTTGGCATGTCGGACAGCACGAGGTTGACTTTGTTTCCGTGGTCGATAGCCAACTGCTCGAGTGTCTGCTTGCACAGGCTCTTAGACGTAGTCAGGCAGCGGATAACAAAGAGCGTGGTATCCGTTTGAGGAATAAGCGAATAAGCATCCGGTACCTGTCCGATAGGAGAGGTATCGATGACAATAAAGTCGTATTGCTCCTTGAGCAACGAAATAAGATGTGCCAATTCGTCGGAGTGAATCAACTCACCCGGGTTGGGCGGAACTGTACCGGCACGGATAAGGTCGAAGTCAAAGGGCGTATCCTTAAGGATGATATCGTCCAGCGTGCAGTCGCCAATCAGGTAGTTGGTAATACCCAATCCGTTCTCCAGACCCAACTTCTCGTGGATGTTCGGCTTACGGATATCCAAGTCGACTAATATAGTCTTCTTACCGGTCATTCCAAATAGGGCCGCCATGTTTGTGCATAGGAAGGTCTTACCGTCACCGGACTCAGCAGAGGTAATACAAAGCGAGATCTTTTCTTTCTTCTGCACGATAAACTCAATACGCGTACGCATCGAACGTATCGACTCTGCATAGAGTGAACGCGGTGAGGCTTTCACGAGCGTAGGATTCTGATTCTTAGCGTGACGGAGCGAACCAATCAAGCGGAAGGGACCGAGTTTGGCAGCTTCACGAGGCGTACGAATCTTATCGTTAAGTAATTCACTCAAGATAATGAATATCATAGGTATCAACAGGCCGATGAGCAGGTACATACTCATCGTCTTTGACTTAGCCTTAGAGTTGACACAAATCGATTGGCGTGCGCGGTCCAGGATATCATTATCCGGCGTATTGCTGGCTTTCTGAATCTCGGCCTCGGCACGTTTTTGCAGGAAGAAGGTGTAGTAGTTGTCGTCGATACGGTAGTTACGCTCGATGCTGACCATCTCCAGTTCCTTCTTAGGCAACTTCTTCATATCCCGTTCGACTTCTTCCATACGGTTCGTTAAGTCCTGTTTCTCAATAGCTAACGAAGCACGCATAGTACGAATAACCTCACGCAGGCCATCCTTGACATGCTCTATATCGCTGGTAAACTTAGCGTAATAGACGTTCTTGGGGCTGAGCTGCGAACGTTGCAATTGCAGGTCGTTGAGTTGTGCCACGAACTGCGTCAACATAGGCTCAGAGATACCTAACGATGCAGGAGCAACAATAGCACCCTGCTCTATCTGGTCGTGCAAATAGCGCTCAAGGTAGTCCAGATACGTCTCTTTGAGGCGGAGAGTCAGTTTCTCCTGATCATAGCCCGATAGGCGCGACATAAGTGTTCCGGCATAGGAACTGACGTCCACAAACTTATTCTCTTGACGGAAATCGGTCATAGCGCCCTCACTTACCTGTAAGGAGCCTTGCAGCACTTTCAGCTGCTCGTTGATGAATCGAATGGAGTTCTCAGCTACCTGATTCTTGCGTTCCAAGTTTTGGAGCAAGAAGATATCCATCACTTTATCAATTACTTCGCAGTCACGTGGAGGTGTCTCACCCGTTAACGAAAGACGCAAAATAGTACTTCCTTCGGTCAAGAACGCCAAAGCCATATGACTGAGGAACTCGTCTATCAAACTGCCACGCGAACGGAACTTAAAGAATACGTGTCCCGAACGCAACATATCCATATTTTGCGTAGGCCAGATAGTCAGCGTAAACATGGACGTGGACAACTTCTCGCCAAAGTGAGTCGTAGCCGTGAAAGGATGACTGTCATCGGTGGACTCAATTAACAGTTGTCCGTCTTTTTGGAATGAGCACTTAAACATCTGCGCATACGCTTCAGCGCTAAGCGACTCATATTCAATCAGTATAGGCGTATTACGATAGAGGTTACGCGTCTTAAAGCGTCCCTGAGTATAATACTCTACATTGAGGAAAGGAATACTATCCACTACGCGGCCCATCAGGTCGTACGAACCGAGCATAATCATTTGGTTCTGGACATTGGAATAAACAGCATCCATACCAAAGCCCTGCATGAGTCCTCCACCCAACGACGTTCCGTAAGGCGACGATTGCTTAATAATAATCGTACCCGAGGACATATATTGCGGTATCCAGCGTTTATTCTTCAAATATGCCAATCCGAAGGCAATAATGGCCGCGATAAGGAACAAATACCAATAGTGTACCATACGGAGCAACCACTCCATGATATTGATATTGAAGCCCATATCGTCCTCATCCTGCTGCTGCGGTTGCCCATAAGGAGCCGCCTGGTAAGGATTTTGGTACGGCGAGTTATAAGGGGTATTATAAGGAGTATTATACGGCGTATTATACGGCGTATTATACGGCGTATTATAGGGCGTATTATACGGGCTGTCGTACGGCGAATTGTACGGACTGTTATAAGGGTTGTTATACGGATTGTTTTCCTCTTTACTCATAGCAACAGGGCATTAGAATCCAACATTAGGTATATAATTCAATACAGATATCAGCAAGCTGACCGAACTCATGATGATAGCGATGAAACTGCCGTACGACTCCTGTTTGAAGAAGCTACCGGGTTCACGGCTGACATAGATGAGGTCGTTGGGATAGATATAGTAATACTTGGAATCGATAATCGACTTCGGTCGAATATCAAACTCCAGCACTTCCGGTTTACCGTTTCCATGGGGACGGATAATTCGCACATGGCGTCTGTCGGCCGATTTCATAAAGTCGCCTGTCAGAGCCAGAGCCTGAAAGATAGTCATGCGATCTTTGTAGATATAACGCACGCCCGAACTGGCATCACCTAAGATGGTGAACTGCTTATTATACAGCGCCAGTTTGACATCCGCATCAGGAATGAGTTCGCGCATATACTTGCGCACGGTATCCTGTGCCTCCAGTTCGGTCAGTCCTTCCAATTTGATAGGCTCCATAAAGGGCAAGTCCACCGTACCATCGGAATAGATACGATACGAATTGGCGTACTGCGTATTGTAACTATTGTTATTATTGGCCAACAGGGTCTTAGCTACCGTCTCGTCCATGGTGAGTACGCGGTAGATAATCTCGTCGTTGACCTGCAGTCGATAAGGCACATAGGCGGCAGAGTCGTATACCGGCAGAGTGTCCTTAAACTGTCGGGGACCTATGAAGCCGGTTTTATAGTAACGTGGGCGCGCCATGTCCTTACTGCCGCGTTCCTGTAGCAGTCCCACTTCGCGATGGGGATAGCAGCCCGTCAGTAGCAGCCCGAAAGCAAAGGCAACGAGCCACATCATCGGTCTATTGTTGTTCATTGCTTTCATTTGGTTGCATTTACGATTCTGACTATTAATCCGTAGAGGAAACCTCCGAAACCGAGTGTCGAGGCTACGATAGCCACCGTAGTAGCCGCATTGGATACGCCAAAGGCCTTGCCGCGCAACTGTTGCACATAGATGACATCGTTAGGCTCAATATAATAGTATTCGGAGTTGATGATATCCTTAGAGCGTACATCGAAAGAGATAATAGATGTCTTACCTTCTATCTCGCGGATAATCTTCACTTTGGAGCGGTCGGACCAATCGCCTACATCACCGGCTTGCGCCAAGGCCTCGTAGATGGTCAGTTTCTCTTTCGTGATGGGGTAATTGCCTGTTCCGCGCTCCGAGATAACGCTATAGGAGCGTTGTACAACGTTGACTTCGCAACTCACCATGCTATAGTCGCCATAAGACTTGATATAGGTAGAGAGTTCCTTTTCCAACGCCAGCTTGACCTGTCGCGTATTGAGTCCACGCACCTGAATATGACCAATCAGCGGGAAATCAATGGTGCCGTCTTCCAATACAAGGTACGAATACAACTCGTTGGCACTGTAGCCGTTAGCCCCCATATTCATCTGCTGGCGCATTTGGCCTCCACCACCCGTCATTCCGGAAGCGTTGAACAGTTTCATTACCTGTTCGTCTACCGAGTAGACATATACGAAGATACGATCGCCGATACGCAGTTTATAATCTACGTACGACAAGGTATCCGTGTAGGACGGAATACGTTTATCATCAGGCTCTTGCAACAGGTTGACCGTCTTAGACGTCACACACGACGCCATCATTAGGCCTATCAATGCCACCCATATTATGTTCTTCAACTTACTCATTGCTACACTTTTATCTCGTCCCATCCAAAGGGATGTCTACTCAAGGGCAACTTAGCCAAAGGATGGTAATCGCCCACCAAGCCTACTGGCACAGCATGACGAATCTGGGCGACAATCTCTATGCATGGTCTGGCCTCCGAAATGCGGAAACCCTGACCGCCCAAAATGCGCTTATAGGATTCGGTATGCAGTTCGGTAAAACCCTGCGAGAACTCAAATTCCTCACCATCAATATTAAGGGTACGATAGGTTTTCTTCTCACCCTGTACAGCATTCGGCGGCAGGCACTCTGCATTAATACTAAGGAAATAACGCACGCGTGCGCGCTCGAGGTCGAGGAAGCCGGCTACGCGGTCAAAAGACATCACATGAACGATATTTTGCCGTACGGAACCGAAGATCCATTGCAGCATATCGTAGAAATGCACGCCGATATTGGTGGCTACTCCACCTGACTTATGGATATCGCCTTTCCAGGACGAGTAGTACCATTTGCCACGCGAGGTAATGTATGTTAGCTCCACATCGTAGACCTTGTCTTTCGGGCCCTGTTCCACTTTGCGTTTAAGATTAGCTATAGCCTCGTGCAGGCGCAGTTGCAGAATCGTATAGGCCTTGTGTCCTGTCTCCTTCTCCATCTCAATCAGATTGTCTATATTGTAGGGATTGAGCACCAAGGGTTTCTCACAAATCACGTCCGTTCCCAGACGCAGTCCGTAACGAATAAACGCATCGTGCGTATAATTGGGCGTACAGATGGACATCCAATGGAGAGGATTGTCGGTGCGCATCTGCTTGGAGCAGAAGCGGTCGAACTGCTCATTCTCGGTAAAGAAAGAGCACTCAGGGAAGAAACTGTCCAGTCGTCCTACAGAGTCAAAACGGTCATAGGCAACCATGAGATTGTTGCCCGTATCTGCTATAGCCTTAAGATGCCGGGGAGCGATATATCCAGCTGCCCCGATAAGCGCAAAATTAAGCGGTTGAGTCATGTCTATTTTTTATCTCGCGTTAAAAAGCCTGCAAAAGTACAAAATATTTTACACTTATGCAAATTTTTGCGCATTTTTACTCAGTCGGAATGTCTTTATTGACATTCTTGGAGCCCACGAGGGCGTAAAAGAGTATATATGCCAAGCCGGCAACGGGTACTAGATAACTGATGAGGAAGTTGGTGTGGTCGGCCAATAAGTTCTGGAAGAACGGCAATATACCGCCGCCACAAACCAGAGCCATGAAGATACCGCTGGCAGCCGGAGTATACTTACCCAATCCTTCGGCACTGAGGTTAAAGATTGCACCCCACATCACGCTGGTCATCAGTCCGCACAGCACCATCAGTATCATGCTTATAGGTACAGCCTTACCGGAGAAAGCGATAGTCCACGATTCGGGGAAGAACATGACGCACAGCAACATAGCGATAGCCAGCGACGATACGGTAGCCAACATCACGCGGCTGCTGACCTTACCGCCAATAGCGCCGCCCAACAGACGTCCACACATCATCGACAGCCAGTAGAAACCTACTAATGTGCCTGCCACAGCAGGACCTACCGATTCCAGACCGGACATGTAGAGGTTAGCCGTATTGGGGATACCCACTTCTACACCAACATAGAAGAAGATTGCAATGGCGCCAAGTACGAAGTGACGGAACGAGAGAGGCGAATGCGCATCTTTCTTAGCCGCTGCAGCAGCACGCTGTTCGGGAGTTTCAATATGCGGTTCCGGAATATTAGAGAACGCTACTACTAAGAAGGCCACGGCAAAGATAGCCATAGCGGCAATCATAGCCGGTGCTGCATCGCTCACGCTGGCCGTATCCATCTGACCACCAATGAGGTAACCTAAGATAATAGGAGCCAAGGTGCCGCCTATGGAGTTGCACGAACCGCCAAATTGAATCAACTGATTACCGCGATTGCCGCCTCCGCCTAAGGTGTTAAGCATTGGATTGACTACGATATTCAGTAGGCACATTGAGAAGCCGGCAATAAAGGCGCCGAGTACGTATACGCCGAACGACTCTGCATAGCCGCTAACCCATTGTACTCCTACTCCCACAAAGCCTATCGTTACAGCCAGCAGGGAGGTAAACTTATATCCCTTGCGTTTGAGGATGATACCGGCAGGAATGCCCATGCATGCGTACGCGATGAAGTTAGCCAGCGTACCTAACTGTGCCATCGCATTGGAGGCACCGAACTGATTCTTAACAATGACGCCCATCGAGCCTGCAAAATTGGTCACAAAGGCAATCATAAAGAACAATAAAAACATTACGACAATGGCCGCAACATTCAGGTTTTGTTTGTTACTCATAGATTAATATTTAAGAAGTGAATAATCTTATTGTGTAAATGAATTTTATTCTCAGGGATGAGCATGGAGTGGTTGTCGTCCACATACAGGTGCATGTCAAAGTCCTTACCGGCTTTGACGAGTGCGTCAGATAGAAGTAAGGTATTGTGCGTGTGGACATTATCGTCTGCCGTACCGTGGATGAGCAATAAACGTCCCTGCAGGTCGGCTGCCCGTTTCATCAGGTTGGCATCCGCATAGCCGCCATCGTTGACCTGCGGACGGCGCATGTAACGCTCCGTATAACCGGTATCGTACAATTCCCAATCCGAGACAGGGGCAATAGCTATGCCGCAACGAATGAGGGAGTTGGGTTCCATCATGGTGCGAATCGTCTGATAGCCGCCGTAACTCCAGCCTATCATAGCAATGCGGTCGGGAGCCACATACGGCAAGGATTGCATATAACGCGCTACACTCTGATGGTCCTCGGCTTCTTTGTTGCCCAACGCCATATATGTAGCATTGCGCCAAGCGCGACCTCTATTATCCGTGCCGCGCGGGTCAGCATTCACTACTACGTAACCTATCGATGCCAGGTAATGGGCAAAGCGGTGTTGCCAACGTTTGATGACGCGTTGACTGGAAGGGCCGGAGTATTGGAACATGACTACGGGATAGCGTTGCGGTGTCTTGCCGGCCGCCAAGTCCTGTTCCAAGTCACGCGGCAGGAGCATCCATGCTTCCAATGAATCGCCGCGTTCGGTAGGGATAGTCATAAAATGTTTAACCGGCATATGTAGTGCTTCCCAAGCCTGTTGTATGGAGTCATTGGTGAGGACCACCTCTTTGAGTCGCAGTTGCGTACCACGCACCTCATATAAGGTGTAGCGATTGGCCATTGTCTCGCTCTGGAAGGTCTCGATACAGCGGTTCATGTCTGCCGAGAAACGCAGACTATGACAACCTGCCTCGCTGGTCAACGCCCACCAAACCGGCTTACCACCATTGGGCTTAATGGAAACTGCGAATACCTGGCGCTCAGATGGAACGATGGCCGCTTCGCAATAGAGCATTCCAGCCTTTTCATTAACACCATAGAGAGCTGTAAGGTCTGTTCCTGCAGGAGTAAGCACCTGTTGCTGAGCACCTTGCGCCGAATAGAGGAAAGCCTGTCGCCAGCCGTCTTTCTCGCTCAAGACAACTACTCTACCGTCAGTGAGCCATTGCCACTGGTCGAAGAGTGCATAGTCGACAAAATAGCGGTTGCTTTGTTCACTATAGAAGGGGCGGCAGACGGTCGACTTAGGATTGCAGGCATAGATATCCATGCGTGTTTGGTCGCGGTTGATCTTTTGAACCATCAGTTCGTATTCTACCGGCTCATCTTTCTTGCGTTTCTGTCCGGGCACCTCGCGCCATGTGAGACGCGGTACATAGCAATCGTCCATCTCGGGCACCTGCATGGTGTGGATAGCCTTGGTGCGTATGTCGTAGACGCAAACCAAAGCCTTAGCATTGGCATCACCTGCTTTAGGATAGCGCAGGGATCGGAGCGTAGGATACCGCTCGCTCAGGAACATTTGCCAACTATAGGTGGGCACAGCTGTTTCGTCCAAATGGACAAAGGCTACCATGCGCGAATCGGGCGAGAACTCAAAGAGACGTGTGCGGGAGAACTCTTCCTCATATAGCCAGTCACTCAATCCGCTGAATACGTCATAGCCGTCGGCGGCATCGTGAGTGATAGGTACTTCGGTATGGAAGTCGACCTTGTAGATATACAAGTCCTGCCCTTTGCCATAGACGATATAGCGTCCGTCGGGCGAATAACAGGCATCACGTACCAGCGTATCGGAGAGGGCTAACTCGATCTTTTTCTTCGTGTCGTACAGGTACCAGTCGGCGGTAAACGAATGGCGGTACATCTTGTGTTGATTACGGTACTGCAGGATATACCGCTGCGGTTCTTTTGGGGAACCATTAAGCAGCGAATCCTGTTCGCTGATAGAGAGGGTACGCGCCTTATAGCGGTTGAAGACGATATCGTTCAACACGTCGGCGTGCGCGCCCATGAGGCAAACTGCCAAAAGAATACTACTTATCCAAGTTCTCATTTGGGTGCAAAGGTACAAAAATTTTTCTACACTTGCAAGTCTGAGTTGACGATTTTTTTTCTTTTTGCATAAATTATTGCAAATAATTTTGCAGAATGAATATTTTTTCGTACCTTTGCAAGCTTTTTATGGAGAAATCATGACTATTATGCCTATGCGACATCGTTTAATCATCTTTGCAGGCCTGATGACTGGTCTGTTGGCGGGTGTTATTCCTGCCGTAGGACAGAATGCCACTATTCAAACGGGCATCAACAATGTAAGTGCGGGTGTAGGTAATCTGGTAGGCGCTATCCAGCGTCAGCAGATGATGAATGCGAGTGCCATGCTGCTGTACGGTCAGGAAGGCTGTGAGGCAGACGGATACGTAGTTGCGCAAGGCATAGACGGATATTTCTCGGTGTGGGACGGCAATGCTAAATGTTGGCAGATCATGGAGCCGTCTTCGTCTACTATCCTGCAAATCATTTTATTTGATGCGCGTGCGTGCGTTATTCATAGATGGTTGAGAGGTAAGTGGTGCATCGTAGATATGCTGGGTCATCCGGAGAAGAAACATTATTACCGCAATCAGGTGGTTGTCGACTATAAATACGACGACATGAAATGTGTAGCGCGCAATGCGCCTATTGCCGTAGGCAAAGGTAAGGGCAAGAAGATGCGTTGGGGCTTGGTGACGCGTAATCCGGAGAGCGGAGCATGGAGTCATAGTGTAGAGGATGAATGGGAGAGTATGGATATATTCCGCTATGAGGACATTTTTTACGCGCGTGCGTTGCGTGAGGGATACGCTTCCTTGTACGCTTTGGATGGCAGTATGATAGCCGAAGGTCCGTACGATGACCTGAATATCTTTGACGGCAATATAGAGGCTAAGACGAATGGGGAGTGGACTAAATTAGCGCCGTTGGATATACTGCCCAATTATCGTCGCGTAGAACCGGTCGTAGAGGAAGTGTCTCAGGTAGACCCGCTTATTCCTACGCGTTAAGTTAGCACAAACGAAACAAACAAAATATAAATAACTGATTATTATGCAACAAATCCTCGTGAAACGTGGTCAGGACCTGCCAATGGATGGCAAGGCTGAATTGTCGTTGGGTAGCGTATGTCGCCCTTCGGTGTTCCGCATCGTTCCTGATCATTTCGCCGGTATCACTCCTAAGTTGATGGTGAAGGCCGGCGAACGTGTGAAGGCGGGTAGCCCCCTCTTCCACGACAAGGCATTTGAAGCAATGCTATTCACGTCTCCTGTGTCGGGCACGGTCAAAGAGATTGTCCGTGGTGACCGCCGCAAGGTGATGTCAATAGACATTGAGGCAGATGCCGCTATCGAGTATGAGCATTTCGATGTCAAGCAGGACATTCGAGACCTCTTGCTCCAGTCGGGTTTGTGGTGCTTGATTAAGCAGCGTCCGTACGATTGTATCGCGTTGCCCAACAAGACTCCGCAAGCCATTTTTATTTCCTCGTTTGACAGTGCTCCTCTGGCACCTGATTACGAATGGGTATTGAGTAACGAGCATGTGCAGGTACAGGCAGCGGTAACGGCTTTGAGTGCCGTGGCTCCGGTGTTTGTAGGTGTTCAAGCAGGTGCTAAGGCTATGGCCTTCCGCGGACTGAAGAACTGCACATTGTTTGAGGTGAAGGGTCCCCACCCTGCCGGTAACGTAGGTGTGCAAATCAACAACTTACGTCCTATGCGCAAGGGCGAGACAATCTGGACCATCAATATCCAGGACATGGCGCTTATCGGCAGACTGCTGACTAAAGGTATTGTGGACATGCAGAAGAAAGTAGCGTTGACTGGTCCGTTGGCTTACGGGCGTCAGTACTACAATGTATTGCCCGGCATGCCTGTAAGTGCAGTGCTGAAGAGCAATGCCCATTGCGAGTTGCCTTGCCGTTATATAGCAGGTAATGCACTGAGTGGTCATCAGGTTGCTATGGACGAGATGATCAGCATCTACGACAACCAGTTTACGGTTATCGATGAAGGCTCTGACGCTCATGAGTTTATGGGCTGGCTGTTGCCTCGCTTTGATGCTTTCCATTTCGGTCAGACCGACCCGGCCAAGATGTTGGACAACTGCGTAACGCGCTGGTTATTCGGAAAGAAGAAATACCAATGGGATGCCCGTCTGAAAGGCGGTCGCCGTGCTATCATCGTGAGCAACGAGTATGACAAAGTGTTCCCGATGGATATCTATCCCGAGTACCTCATCAAGGCTATGATTGCCGGTAATCTGGATAAGATGGAGCAATTGGGCGCCAACGAAGTGGCTCCTGAGGACTTTGCTTTGTGCGAATATGTATGTACCTCGAAGATGCCGTTGCAAGCTATCGTGCGCGCGGCATTGGATAATATGAGAAAGGAGATCGAGTAATGGAAAAGTTTTATCAGTTATGGAAGAAGTTCGGTAAGAACTTCGAACAGGGCGGCAAGTTAGAGAAGCTGAGCAGTTTCTACGACGCCTTTGATACGTTCCTTTTCACGCCCTCGACCACAGCTAAGCGTTATGGTGCGCAGATTCACGATGGAAGTGACTCTAAGCGCACGATGATTCTGGTGGTGATGGCGCTCGTACCGGCCTTGCTCTTCGGTATGTACAACGTGGGGTATCAGCACCTGTTGGCTACGGGACAATTGGCAGAAGGTCTGACCTGCGCCTTGTTCTGGAAGGCTTTTGCCTTCGGTCTGCTGGCCGTGCTGCCCCTCATCATCGTCAGCTATGCTGTCGGTCTGGGTATCGAATTTGTCGTGGCTCAGATTAAGAAAGAAGAGGTAGCAGAAGGATTCCTGGTAACCGGTTTTATTATTCCGCTTATCGTGCCCATCAATACTCCGTTGTGGATGGTAGGTGTGGCTACGGCTTTTGCGGTTATCTTTGCTAAAGAGGTCTTCGGCGGAACAGGTTATAATGTATTCAACGTAGCGTTGATTACGCGTGCGTTCCTGTTCTTCGCCTATCCAAGTCACATGACGGGTGACAGCGTCTTTGTACGCACCTCTGGAACATGGGGATGGGACGGTGGTCAGGCTGTAGTAGACGGCTTCTCGGGCGCAACGCCTCTGGGGCAGTTAGCTACATCGGCTGACGCCTCGTTACTGCCAATGGGCTTCTGGGACGCCATGAACGGTCTATATCCCGGCAGCGTAGGTGAGACTTGCGTATGGGCTATCCTATTGGGTGCCGGCCTGTTGATTTGCACAGGAGTGGCTTCATGGAAGACGATGTTGTCTATCGTAGTTACAGCGGCTGTGACGGCTGTGCTGTTCAATCGCTTTGGTCCCGAGACGGCTGTTGCCAACTATCCGTGGTATATGCAGCTGCTGAGCGGCGGTTTCCTGTTTGGTGCCGTATTTATGGCTACCGACCCTGTGACGAGTGCGCGTACGGAGTGCGGTAAGTGGATTTACGGAGCGTTGATTGGTTTCATGGTCATCGTTATCCGCGTCCTCAACCCGGGTTATCCCGAAGGTATGATGCTCGCCATCCTGCTCGGTAACGCCTTTGCGCCGCTTATCGACTGGTGCGTGGTGAATGCTAATATTAAACGTCGTATGAAAAGATAAGGAGGAACAGCTATGAAAACAGATTCTAATGTCTATACGATAGTTTATTCCACCGTGCTGGTGGTGATAGTAGCCGTTCTGTTGGCTGTTGTTAGTCAGGTGCTCAAACCCCGTCAGGAGGCCAATGCACGTCTGGACGTACAAAAGCAGATACTGACGGCGTTGAATGTGGACTTCACAAATGCTGACCCAGCCGCTATGTATGACGAGTTGGTGAAGGAAGAAACCATCCAAGGCGCTAATGGTGAGTTGCCTCTGTATGTAGCCACCATCGGTGAAGAGACCAAATATGTACTTCGCCTGAAAGGTCAAGGTCTTTGGGGCGGCATCTGGGGTTACATGGCCTTGGACGACGACCTGAACACCATCTACGGCATCAATTTCGGTCACGAGAGTGAGACGCCGGGTCTGGGAGGCGAGATAGTAACCAAGGACTTCCGCAGCCGTTTCTTCGGTAAGAAGATTAAGAACGCGGAAGGCGCTGTAGTATCCGTAGCCGTACTGAAACAGGGTAAGATTGCCGAAGGTCGCGAACAGGTAGATGCTTGGGCCGGTGCCACCATTACCTCGACAGGCGTAGACGAGATGCTGAGCAAGAGTTTGAATGAATATGTTGAATTTTTAACTGCTAAGGAGGAGACGAATTATGGCACTGTCGCAGAAAACTAAAGAAGCCTTCTTAGGTCCTCTTAATGTCAATAACCCTGTATTGGTGCAGATTCTGGGTATCTGTTCGGCGCTGGCCGTAACGGTACAACTGAAGCCGGCACTGGTCATGGGTATCGCGGTGACGATTATCGTGGCTATGTCCAATGTTATCGTCTCGCTAATCCGTAATACTATACCTATGCGCGTGCGTATTATCGTGCAATTGGTCGTAGTAGCCACGTTGGTAACGCTGGTGAGCGAAGTACTCAAAGCCTTTGCATACGATGTAGCAATGCAATTGAGTGTTTATCTGGGTCTTATCATTACCAACTGTATTCTGATGGGGCGTCTGGAAGCGTTTGCTATGACCAATAACGTGGGCGACTCGTTCATGGACGGTCTGGGCAACGGTTTCGGTTATGCCTGGATATTGGTAGTAGTAGCATTCTTCCGTGAGTTGCTGGGTGCAGGCACGCTGTTAGGTTATCCTGTTCCCGGTTTCAAATGGCTCTTTGCCCACGGATACGAGAATTGCGGTATGATGCTTATGCCCGCCATGGCGCTTATTTTGGTAGGTTGCGTCATCTGGGTACATCGTTCACTTAATGATAAGGAGGCTAAATAATGGAACACGCTTTAAGTTTATTCATCCGCTCTATCTTTGCGGATAACATGATTTTCGCCTTCTTCCTGGGTATGTGTTCATACCTGGCTGTATCGAAGGATGTTAAGACCGCAGCAGGTCTGGGTGTAGCCGTTATCTTCGTTCAGACGATTACGCTGCCCGTCAACTACCTGCTGCAAACCCAAGTGCTTGATCGCCTGGGACTGCAATATCTAAGTTTTATCCTCTTCATAGCCGTCATTGCCGCTATCGTGCAACTGGTGGAGATGATTGTGGAGAAGTTCAGCCCGTCGCTCTATGCGAGTCTGGGTATCTTCCTGCCGCTGATTGCCGTTAACTGCGCCATCATGGGCGGTTCGCTGTTCATGCAGCAGCGCGTACTCCTGGATCCGGAGAATGTAAAAGCTATCTCCAATATCGGTGACGCTTTTGCCTTCGCTATCGGTTCAGGTATAGGATGGATGCTGGCTATCGTAGCGCTGGCCGGTATACGTGAGAAAATGGAGTATAACGATGTTCCGAAGCCCCTGCAAGGTATAGGTATTACCTTTATCACCGTAGGTCTGATGGCGCTTGCTTTCATGTGCTTCAGCGGACTGAATATCTAAGGAGGAACGACGATGGATATAACAGCAATTGTATATGCAGTAGTAGTATTCTTAGTAGTAATACTCCTGTTGGTCGTTATCCTGCTGGTAGCCAAGAGATATCTGGTGGCCTCAGGTAACGTCAAAGTAACCGTCAACGGCGATAAAGAGTTCTCTATCCCTGCCGGTGGTACCCTACTCTCGTCGATGGGCGAAGCAGGTGTGCACCTGCCCTCTGCTTGTGGCGGTAAGGGTAGTTGCGGACAATGTAAGTGCCAAGTGCTCGAAGGCGGCGGTGAAATCCTGCCTACCGAGACCGTGCATTTCAGCCGTAAGCAACAGAAAGACCACTGGCGCCTGGGATGCCAAGTGAAAGTGAAGAACGACCTCGAGCTTAAGATTGATGAGTCGGTACTCGGCGTTAAGGAATGGGAGTGCGAAGTCATCTCCAATAAGAACGTCGCTACCTTTATCAAGGAGTTCAAGGTGCAGCTGCCTCCGGGCGAGCACATGAACTTCGAGCCGGGTTCGTACGCACAGATCATCATCCCTGAGTACGATATCGACTACGACCGCGACATGGATAAATCCCTCATCGGCGACCTCTACCTGCCCGCTTGGCAGAAGTTCGGCCTGTTCAAACTCAAACAGAAGAACACCCAGGCTACCGTTCGTGCTTATTCCATGGCTAACTACCCCGACGAGGGCGATATCATCACCCTTACCGTGCGTATCGCGACGCCGCCGTTCAAACCCAAAGAGCAGTGCCCGAATGGTCCTGAGTTCATGGACGTTCCATGCGGAATCGCTTCTACCTATATCTTCTCACTCAAACCGGGCGATAAGGTACGCATGAGCGGTCCTTACGGCGAGTTCCGTCCTGTCTATGACAGCAAGAAGGAGATGATATGGGTCGGTGGTGGTGCCGGTATGGCTCCGCTGCGTGCGCAGATCATGCATATGTTGAAGACCCGCAACTGCCGCGACCGTCAGATGCACTATTTCTACGGCGCACGTGCAATCGACGAAGTCTTCTTCCTCGACGATTTCCTCGCATTGGAGAAGGAGTTCCCGAACTTCCATTTCCACTTGGCGCTGGATCGTCCGGACCCGAAGGCCGACCAACTCGGTATCAAGTACACCCCGGGCTTCATCGCTCCTGTCATGGGCGACACCTACCTCAAGCAGCATGATGCCCCCGAGGATGTCGAGTACTACCTCTGCGGACCTCCTATGATGGCCAAGACGGTATTGGATCTCCTCCACTCCCTTGGCGTGGACGATGCCGATATCCGATTTGATAATTTTGGGGGATAATTCTTCCTTTAATTGGAAGCGCACGCTAATCCGTGCGCTTCTTTTTTTTGTATAAGGCCGCGTCTGTTAGCCGCCTGTTTGTTCCCGAACCCACCACCCCTCTAACCCACCGTCCATCTCATCAAGAAAAAATTTGTCCTTCTCCTTGTTTATATATCGCGCATGCGCGCGGTGTTTACCTGCGGTGCTGATTCTATTTGGCTTTTAGGGGGTGTACCTATCGGTGACGGCAACGGGGAGCGCTTGGCTCCCCGTTTGCTAATTCTTCTTCACGCCCTGATACTCTTCCACGGTCTTCGTGGTAATCGTGGTCGTGGTTTTCGTGCTGTCGCCTACCTGCGTGTAGGTCGCGCTCGTGGTGATTGTGCGCCAAGCCTTGCAACTCGTCATGCCCGCGCACACCGCCATGCTAATAAGCATCGCTAATGCGAATAAAAGTTTTCTCATCTTTCTTTGCGTTTTTAGTTAGTAACTCTTTGATGATTTCTACACCTTTCGGTGTCATGAGGATGCACCCTTTCGAATGCTCGGGTATCGTCCCGCAATGTATCCGAATGCCGGATCTGCTTTTGACCCCGTCCACTAGCGGCATCATCTTCTTAAACCGCGGTGACCACGTCATTTTTAGTTCGTACTTGCCTTCAGGGATGATATACTCCGCATTCTCTAAGGTCGGTAATACATGCGCCGTACCGGTAATTGTCCCGCGTACAGCCTTGCCAATGCGACTAAGTCTCTTCAGGTGGATGGTTGCCATGCTTACTCTTCCATTTGTAAGTGTAGTCAATTCCGAACAACGCTCCCGCGAATGTCGCAACCTCGCCGAAGCCTACTAATAGGCTCTCGTGAATCTCGCCCTGCGGAGCGATAAACGCCCCGCAGAACAAGAGCACTAATCCGCCGATAGAAAGCACAGCCGCTGTAATCAGTTGGATGTTAGCTTTCATCGCCTACCTCCTTTCGTTACGGACGCGGGTGCTCCGAATCCCACTGCAGACCGCAGATGTACCAGTAGTACGCCTTCATGGTTTTCTTTCCACGCGGATTGTTCCGCTGAGCCAAGAAGTCCATTTGGTCTTGTGAGATGTACATCAGATTCTTGCGGCGATCATCTACCAATGCGGCGATGCCTTGGAACCGCTGACGTGCCCACATCGCCTCCGTGCTGTTCGACTTTGTGAAGTTCGACTCGTCACGCAGATAGATGCGGTTGCACGAATCACTCGTGGTCGCAGCCCTACGGTGCGTCGCAAGCAACATTCGACCATGTTTGTGCGGTGCTTTCTTGCCGCACTTGCACAATGCGCCGGATACATAGTCAATACCGGCTTGCCATGCTACTTTAGCCATAGTTTCAGTTTAGGTTTAATGGTTTAACAATTAGCCACCAATCAGGTCGCCGTTTGCATCGTACTGGTCGTTCAGCTTGTGCATCGCATAGCCGAACAACGAACCGTACTTGTTCTGAGCGTTATACCCTGCTACCAATTGGGTCTTCTGCTCGGAACTGCCTGCGAGAATAGCACGCACAGCCGCTTGCACTTTCGTGAAACGTGCTTTCGCTGCCGTCTGCGCTGCACTCGGCTCCTTCGTGGACGGGTTACACAACTTGCCGGTATACACCTTACCGGTTTTCTTGTTCGTGCGGAAGTACACATCGCTGTGCTCGCACACTTTCTTTTTCATGCTCTCAATAAGAGCCATAGGCTTAATCTCTGCCATAAAAATAGTTAAAGTTTAAGTTGTTAATAAAATGGTTAGCTTTGCGTTCTTGTTGTGGGGGGCCCCAGCGTAAACCGAACGCAGTGTTTGCGATGGGGAAAGCGTAGGGCAAGGCGTAGTGCTATACAAGGGTTGTACCCGTAGTCGCACGAGCCTTAGCCCAAGCGCTAACTCTCGCCGCTATTTCGGCGAGCATATTTCTCGATGAACTTCTCGCGTGCAGCCTTCCGTGCTGGCGTGTCCGTCCATTTCTTCGGACACCGCTGCACAATCTGCTGCCCTTTGTAAATTCGGAAGTAATATCCGTCTCTTTTCAGTGCCCCTCTCAGAGCATCTATAGGTATGATCAATTCTGCTTTCATAAATACAAAATTTTGTTCTCAAAATTCAGGGCTCCCGATGTAAACCAGCCTTAGCGTTTGCAGCGGGAAGAGCGTAGTGCAAAACGTAGCGTAATTGAGCGGCTTTGCTGCGAGTCACTGTCTTATACTGAAATAGGTTTACTCATAAAACTGATAAAAAGTGTCAAATTTTAAGATTTTAGTTTTATGAAGCGAACACTAAATCGTTATTCTCAATCGTTCAAACAACAAGTTT
>Ga0256407_10006280_pt1 | contig 18463 bp, 13 predicted proteins | sample RumenRJG_04DNA_FD_193489 | JGI IMG/M metagenome (GOLD analysis project Ga0256407, IMG submission 193489) | Bovine rumen microbial communities from Lethbridge, Alberta, Canada - RJG_04 | ecosystem: Host-associated > Mammals > Digestive system > Stomach > Rumen | place: Canada: Alberta...
GGAGAACCGAAATTGAATTCCTTCAAGATTCTGAACGGTGAGGTGGTGGACAAGGAGGTACACCTTTAAACTTAAACCGGTTTATCCGCGATGCGTCCGTCAGAAACTGTTGTCGGTTAAAGTTTCTGAGTGTGGCGCATCGTTTTTTTCTCGGAATTTACACTTATACCATAGGTGTGGTATATAGAATGCCACAAAATCGGGATTGTGGGTATGCAGAAATCGCCGTACCTTTGCAGCGTGAAACATTAAACATTAAATTTCAGTAACATTAAACATTAAATATTATAGATTATGAAGACAATGAATCGAATGCGAATGCAAGACAGTTGGTGTTGTAGCTGTATGATGGCTATGGCGATGAAAGGAAGTGTATATATAATAAAAGGTGTAGAACAAATAAAACAAAAAGAATATGAAAAAAATAGCATTAACAATCGCAGTATTATTGAGTCTCAACATCAGTACCATTTGGGCTGAGGGTAATTCTACCAACACGAGCAGCGTGCGCTATGTGAAAGCACCGCGTTTTGCCCGTCTGCTGGTAGAGAAGTGGATAACCGAATATGCAAAAACACAGCCTGGTGTGGAATTCCAGATTGCCAAAGGTAATCAGAATCAGGAAAATATCGATCTGAATGTCGTATTCGACCATCAAGATACAAAACCACAAGACTTTAGCCATATTGTTTATTTCGGAGAGTTCGCCGTGCTGCCTATCACAGCCAGCGGCAGTGAAGCTGCGAAAGTGTTGGAAGGCAAGCACCTGAACTCGAAGAAGTTGAAGCAGCTGTATTTTCTCAATGAAGACTTCGACGAGGAAGTGAAGAAAAACAAGCAGTTTGAAAAACTCGTGATCTATAGCGGCAGCAATGCCTCATCGGTAGCCTCATCCTTTGCCCATAACTTTGGTGAAGAGAGCAGTAACTTTCGTGGCAAGCGTATATCTGGCGACGACCTCTTTTTGAATACCGCTCTGTCGAAGGATCCATTGGGTGTATCGTTCAATGCGCTCCCTAACATCTTCGACCTGCAGAGTCGTCACATCAAGGATAACCTGACCATTATCGGCATCGACGTAAAGAAGAGTCTCGAAGAGAGTTTTTCTGACAAGGCCACACTCGACGAATTGATAGCTACGCTGGAGGATGGCAAAGTATCGGAGATTGCCGTCGAGAAAATCGGTGTGAGTTTTAACCAGGCCGATGATGCTGTCAACCGTTTCCTGGAATGGGTGCTGACAGACGGAACGAAATATAATCATGAATACGGGCTGCTGAACCTTGATAACAAACAGGCCCAAGTGCAGATTGAAAAGGTAAAGGACACACTTACCGCGCAAAAATAAACTTAAAAGGTATTTGTTCTTATGGTAAAAAGATTGTTTATTGCAACATTCGTTGCGATTAGCCCCTTGTTGGCTATAGCGCAGAACCTGATTACAGGTCATATCACCGACGTTCGCACTGGCGAACCCCTGATTGGCGCATCTGTGATTGTGAAAAGTGAAAAGGGTCAGGGTGTCGTGACTGACTACGACGGCAACTTCTCTCTTCAGACGAAGGTAGAGGCCCCGCTGACTCTCCGAGTGGAATATGTAGGCTATCGTGCCCTCGACGTAGATGTCTATGACTTTGAGGAACCCGTAGAGATAGCATTGATCGACAACTCGAACCGTTTGGATGAAGTGGTGGTTGTAGGATATGGTGTGCAGAAACGTAAGGCTCTGACGGGTGCTGTGACTACGGTGAAGAACGAGGAACTCTTGCAGACCTCCACATCCTTTGATAACATACTTGGAGGTGCAGTTGCCGGTCTTGATGCCACAGCTTCTTCCGGACAGCCAGGCGCTCCCATCAATATCCGCATCCGTGGTGGTAACTCCATCAATGGTGGTAATGAACCCCTGTATGTGATTGACGGTGTACTCATCTATAATAGCAGTGAAGCCACTAACGCAGGTAACAGCGTTGCTGGTACCAACTTCAATCCTCTGGCTTCGATCAATCCATCCGACATTGAGTCTATCGAAGTGCTGAAGGATGTCTCAGCCTCTGCTATCTACGGTTCACGAGGTGCCAATGGTGTCATCATCGTCACCACCAAAAATGGTAAACATGGTCGCATCAAGATTGACTATGGATACTCATTAGGTGTGTCATCTGTGGTTAAACATCTTGATGTTCTCAATGCCGAGCAATGGGGCGACCTCTATTTGGAACTCGCTACGGATGCCCAGAAAAAAGCCTCAGGTGTAACCCCCGAATTAGTAAGGACTTGGGGAGAAGGCACTGACTGGCAGAACGCGCTGTTCCGTACTGCTATCACTCATCAGCATCAGGCCTCTGTAAGTGGTGGATCAGAGAAAGAGCGTTTTCTGATTTCTGGCAACTACCTTAGTCAGGATGGTGTGATCAGAGGTTCTGATTTCTCACGTCTTGGTGTGCGCTTAAATTATGAGCGTGATCTTTTCAAGAACCTGACAGTGGGTATAAAGTCAAACATCTCCAAGAGTACCCAAGAGGGTTCACAGTCTTTCCGTGGGCTGTCTAACGGTGTCAGCGGACTGCTTGAGTTAGCGCTGCGTACCTCTCCCGCAGTACCTATCTATAATGCCGATGGCTCCTTTAATTACGCCAATCCGTTTGAAGCAGGTGACTTTGTACGTAACGGACAGACCCCCAATGCCATTGCCGATCTGACCCAGATTGATGCGCAGACCCGTGTTGACAATACGTTGGTGAGCATCTTTGCCCAGTGGGAAATTATCAAGAATCTGAAACTGCGTACACAGGGTTCTGTTAATGTTATCAATACACGTCAGAACGTGTTTGGACCAGCAACTTCTCAGATAGGTTTCAACTCTGATGGCTATGGTGCTGTAGGCTCAAAGCGTTGGGAGAGCGACCAGGTGGAGGTTACACTGACATGGAATAAGAAATATCGTAATATCCATGAGTTTGAGGTGATGGGTGGTTATACCTATCAGCAGGAGAAAAGCGAGCGTCTGCTTGGTAGCACAGCTGACTTCGCCAATGAGAATCTTAGTTACAGAAGTTTGCAGTCAGGTTCACAACTTGTTAATACAGAGTCTGATTTCGTGACATCAGTGATTTACTCTGGCATCGGTCGAATCAACTATTCACTTCACGACCGTTATCATGTCACCGCTACGTTACGTGCCGATGGCTCAAGCCGTTTTGCCAAGAATAAGAAGTGGGGTTGGTTCCCATCGCTCGGTTTCTCATGGAATGTCAACGAAGAGAAATTCCTGAAGGGCCAAAAGTGGATCGAAGATCTGAAATTCCGTGCCAGTGTAGGTACTGTGGGTAACCAAGAGATTGGCGACTATAGATTCCTGTCAACCTATGCAGCCACCCATTATTTCTTAGGTGGTTCGAAGAATACGGGTTATTATCGTTCTGCGTTAGGTAATGACGACTTGAAGTGGGAGACCACTACATCCTATGATTTGGGATTCGACTTCAATATCCTAAAGGGTAAGCTGGGTTTTGTTTTCGACTTCTATCATAAGAAGACTTCTGACCTGTTGCTGAATATCCCTGTAGAGCAGACTACTGGTTTTGACCGCCAGTTGTCCAACGTAGGTAATGTCACCAACACCGGTGTGGAGTTTGCTGTCAATGCCACTTTATGGCAATCCAAAAATCTCTCATGGCAGGCCAGCGCCAATATTGCGCATAACCACAATGAGGTGACAAGTATTGGTACGGGTCAGAGTGAGATTATCAACACCAACCAGACCATTATCCGACCAGGTGAGGCACTTGGTACCTATTACGGATGGGTGTTCGATGGTATCGTGCAAACCTCTGACGATCTTAGCAAGGTGCCTTCACCAGCCAATAAACCTGTCGTTGAATACGGTGATGTGAAATATGTGGATCAGAATGGCGATGGCTTAGTGGATCAGGAGAATGATCGTGTGGTGCTGGGCTCAGCACAGCCAGACTTCACATACGGTTTCGCTACACAGCTGCGCTATAAGAGCTGGAACCTCAGCCTTAACTTCCAGGGCTCCTATGGTAACAAGCTCTATAACCAAATGGAACAAGCACTTGAGTCGCCTAACGCCAGTTATAACGCATCCACAAAACTGTTGGATCGTTGGACAGAGCTGACACCAAGTACCACTATCCCCCGTGCTTTCGCCCAGAATAACTATAGCGCCTACCTTGACAGTCGTTATGTTGAGGACGCCAGTTATCTTCGTTTGAAGAATTTGCAGATCGGTTACAACTTCCAGCCTCGCTTAGGCAATAATCAGAAGCTGGGCATCTATCTCTATGCTTCGGCTCAGAACCTGCTCACGATCACTAATTACAGTGGTTATGATCCAGAGTACAGTGGCTATGTGGATCGTGGAACCTATCCCGCCTCTCGCACATTTACATTCGGTATAAAACTCTCCTATTAATTATATAAAGTATCTTAGACAATGGAAAAGAAATATATCTATCATATAGCCCAATCGTTGCTGGCAGCTGCTGTTCTTGTCCTGTCGCTTACTTCGTGTGAGTCGTTGGAACAGGGAAATCTGAGCGAACTTGCAGAAAATAACCTGCCGCAGAGTGATGCCGACGCAAAGGCACTTATCAATGCCGTCTATGCCTCTGATATCGAACTGGCCACCACTTACATGTACCTTATCGACCTGACCACAGAGACAACTGTCAGCGGTGAGAATCCTAATGGTGGCGGTGGCATGCTCGGACTACTCTCATGGGATGGAACCAACTCTTATCTCGTGCGCCTTTGGCAGGCTGTCTATGCTTCGCTGGCACGTGCCAACGACGTGATAGAGAAGATGGAGACTAATCCCGCAGGCGTTTCCGCAGAAACAGCCTCTCAGGTTATCGGCGAAGCCAAGTTCTTGCGTGCCTATTATCTGAACTATGCTGTGCAGCTATGGGGACCAGTGCCTGTTATCACAACCACAGAAGCAGGAACCAATGCCGTGCGTAACTCGGAAACAGAGGTGTATCAACAGATTGTAAGCGATTTAGAGGATGCCGCAAATCGTCTGCCTGAGCGTAGTCAGCAAGGTCTTACTGATATAGGTCGCGCTACTCGTGGAGCCGCCAATGCTGCGCTGTCGAAAGTTTATCTCACTTGGGCCCAGGTGGATGATGATCTGACTGCTGACCAGCGTCATACTTACTTCGCGAAGTCGGCTGAATATGCGCAAAAGGTCATCGACTCAGGCGAATACAGTCTTGAAGAAGATTTCTATGACAACTGGAACAACCAGAAGCGTAATAATAAGGAGAGCATCTTTGCCATTCAGTTCTATTTGGGATCAAGTACGCGCGAAGGCGATGCTTCAGGCAATAACCATCTATGCCACTGCTCTTTCTCAACCAGTTACAGTGTTTCACTGCCACACATAGCACCAGGTCCTGACAATACGGTAGAGAACTCTTATCTTGCTGGCGATCAGCGAAAGGACGTGTCGTTTGCCGACTCCCTCTGGCGTCCCTCTACACAGAGCTATTTCCACTTCTATTATGATGCCGATGGCGATGGTACCCGCGAATCAGGATTCTCACGTTATAACAAATACATCGATCATGACAGTCCTGAAACGAGTGCAGCCGATCGCGCCATGAACCGTCAGGTTCTCCGACTGGCAGAGGCTTATCTCGTACTGGCAGAAGCCATCAACGAGCGTGACGGACAACCCAATCAACAGGCCTATGATGCCTTCAATAAGATTCGTCGCCGTGCTTTCCGTGAGGATCTCAACAGTAACAGCGCCCAGGCTCATGATTTGACAGCAGGTCTTGATTACCAGGGGTTCAAGGATGCTATCATCCAGGAGCGTTCGTGGGAGTTTGCACTTGAGCAGAAGCATCTGCTCGATTTGAAGCGATGGAAGATTCTTGTGAAAACCATCAAGAACAGTGCATTGGCAAAGAACTATCCGGAATACAACAAACAGAGCATCGATTTCAAACATTATCGCTTCCCGATTCCACAGGCACAGCGTAATGTCAATCCCAACCTCTGGCAGAACTACGGCTATGATGGTTCTGATATAACCTCTAACCCTTATGTCGGACGCGAATAATAACTAATAAATGTATTGAGACTTATGAAAAAGAAACTATTTATATCAATCATCCTCGCCAGCACGACTTTCGGTGTCGTGCAGGCGCAACAGAATGACCAGAGGCTGAATAAGGCGATTACTAATGTGGCGGATTTCCAGAAAGCAGTCAAGTCTGCTCCCAACTTCCATGATCTGCTCATCCGAAGGAAAAAGGCAGTAGAACAATTCCGTACCATTCCGACAGATCATTTACAGCCCGTGACACTTAAGGCTTTTGCTGTTGCAGAGCAGCGTGCAGGTACACGTCATGTGATCATTCGTGAACACCAATATCTGAATGACAGTGGCTATAACAATGGTGGCTTCGATCTGGGTATAGGAACCCCAGATCATGTGATTGCCGCCATAGCAGGAGACCTGATTGATAGTTATGTGACTCAGGCAGCTCTTCGCGGTATTGCCATCGACTCGTTAGCCATCAATGTCAAGCAGACGAAACCCAGCATAAAGGACTGGGGGATTGACTATACCATATTTATTGATTCACCAGCCTCTGATGAAACCCTCGAACAGTTGAGAGTGCTGGCAGAGCAGAACTCTCCGCTCTATCAGTTCTCTATCCGTGCCCATCATGTCAACACTACGGTAGAGTATTCCAAGAGTGCCGAGAATCTGGAGATTCCTCCAACCTATCAGCCCGGCTTGCGCGAGTTCATTGAGTGGGAAACAAAAAAGGGAGAGGCTCATAAAGCCTTACGTGAGCAGGGTATTAAACTTGATCGCAGCAAGTTTGGTGGCTATGCCTACGATTACCCCTATTCTCGTGCTAACGAATTCACGCCATTCAAGACAGACAGTTATCTCGATCCTGATGGTCCCACAGCTTTTATCAATCCCAGTTCGGGTGTGGTAGTATTGCAAGTTCGTCATCATCGTGTTTTGCAAGATCATCCAGCCTTCCTGGGTGGTAATGACTTAGGTCCCACGGGTGTGGAGAGTCATATCGGTTTGTTGGGCTCTTGTTTTACCCATGTAGCAGAAGGTACAGCAGCCAGGCATCGTATTCCACTCGACACCCTGAAGGTATCTCTGACGGCAACGCTTGATCCTCGTGCAGGACGTCAGGGTTTTGAGAATACACCTCTCTATCCTACAGACATCAATATGCGTGTCATTATCAGTAGTCCTCGTGAAGAAGCAGCCATTCGTCAGTTAGTGGAGGACACAGAGAAAGGATGTCCTATCTACAATCTGGTGGTTAACGCTCAGAAGATTACAGGACGTTTTAAGCGTGTAACAGCAAAAATTAAGTAAAACCATTAAAATACAAGAAAGTTATGAAGAAAAGTGTAAGTATGATCATTGCAACGCTGGCATTCCAGGTGAACACAGCAGTCGCACAAGGGCCATTGGATATCTTCCGTTCAAACAGTACCAAGACCCGGTTGGAGAAAAATGCCCCCTCTCTGCGCAATCATTTGAAGGAGCGTAAGGTGGCTTTGGAAGCATGGAATGCCATTCCTGGCAGTGAGCTGCAGCCTGTTACCCTGACAGCGAATGTTACAGCCAAAAACCGTTCAGGTGTACGTGAACTTCGTATCCGTGAGTTCCATTATATTGGCGATTGCGGCTATGCGCATGGTGGACAGGATTCGGGTGTTGATACACCTACAACGGCTCAGGCAGTCTTTGCTTCAGATCTGGCTGACAGTTACCTGAACCAGGCAGCTCTGTTGGGTATTGACATCGACTCATTGACGATTGAGATTCACGGACAGCCTGATAAGGTTCCGACAGGTCGTGTCTGGTATCCTCGCAATTTCCTCTATACCCTCTATATTGACTCGCCAGCCTCAGATGCTGAGCTTGAGAAGTTGGCAACTCTGGCAGAACAAAACTCAGCAGTAGCAACACTGGTAAAGGCTGCTGTGGTGCCCCAGCTCTCTATCGATCGTAAGGAGTCACCACGTGAGAAGAAGGTTGAGGGGGCAACACTCGCTGGTCTGCGTGAGTACATCTGGGGTAAGCGTCAAGCTTTTCAGGCCAGCAAGGCTAAGGCGGAGAAAGCCAAGAGAGACACTGCCGCCATCCGTAAGGCCCTTGCTCCCAAGCGTGGTCCTTGGGTAAAGGTGTTCCCCAATGGAGTGCGTCAGTTGACAGTTAATGATAAATATCTGATTCTGCACGACAATCCAGCTTATCTTGGGGGTACCAATGTCGGCATGACCTCTATCGAGGGTGTACTTGGTATCCTTGGTACCTGTATCACACATATCTCTTTGGGTCAGGCTGCAGAGCGTGCCCTCGATGTGGATTCAATCTCCCTGACTGTTCAGGCTGAATGGGATCCGCGTGCAGGCAGGAAGGGCTTTGAGAATCTTTCTATCGCGCCTCAGAATGTGAGATACACCCTGCATGTGCAGACACCTGAGAATGATCAGACTGTGAAAGAATGGATTGAGGCAGTAGAAAAGATATGCCCGATGTATAATCTCTTTAAGGACACTCAGACCTTTGAACATAAAATTGTACGTGGTAGTTTTAAAAGATAACAAGCATGAAGTACATACCAGCATCTTTACTCCCATTAACAGTGGTGCCGGTAACAGCAGTAGCTGCTAATGTACATGCGGACTCTCAACAAATAGCTCGTCCTGCCGTTTTCCTAGCTGTCACGCGTCATCAGTCGCTTGATTCCCTGAAAGCTGAGGTGAAACAGCAACTGGAGAAACGGTATGGACAGCATTACGGATGCTCTGCACTGTCGCTAACGTCAATCGCCTCTGTTCTAGGCTCACCATTTACGGAGCAACAGCTTCGCAGTATGTCGGAGTCGTTCTCTGGAGGTATTGGCCATCAGTTTGGTGAAGGGACATGTGGTGCTCTGACAGGTGCTGTCATCGCTTTGGGATTCTACGCAAGTGGTGGCAAAGAGAAGCATTTGAGACTGGCTGCTGAGGTGTATGACGAATTTAAGAAACAGCAGGGCTCTATTGCCTGCGGTGGTATCTATGGACAGTATCGGTTTGATCATTGTAACGGCTGTAATCTCTGTGCCGTTCAGAAAGTCATCGAGGTCCTGTATCGTGAACAGGATATCCACACCAGTACCATAGCGCCTTGGCAGCAAATAACAGAAGGAAAATAAAGAAGATTGTTTTATGAAAAAGGATACATATTTTATAATTAGTGCGGTTGTCATTTCCTTGGTTGCAAGTCTGACCCTCTCATCATGCGGAAGCAGTGATGCTGAAGTAGTGTCTATCAACTTACCTGCCCCAGATGAAGAATGCTGTAATGCAGAGGAGACTTTTCTGGCTTATACCTTCCTGAATAACGGGTATTTGAAGGAGATCGTCACGCTGCGCGACACCATTGACAACAAGTACGCCCTTAGGGCCTATTCAAGGGGAGGCAAACTCCATGTCGGATACAATGATATCTATTTCGCACTGACGAAAATTGCAACTCAGGGCTTTGTGCGTGACTTCAAGATTACAGAGATTGCCCCACTGATGACGATGACAGAGAAAAATATGTATCACTCTACGCCGACGGCAACAGAGAGCGTGCTCTATGACGAGACCTTTCCTGCTGTGCAGCATGCCTGGATCTCATTCGTGATGGCTAGTGATGCGGCAGGGTTCTGGGAACTGGCCTACAAGGCTACCACTCAGAATAGATCTGTGACTCATGAGAAGAGTAAGATAGAGGTTGCTCCCAATGCTACAGAACAAGAATGGCTGAAGTCATTCAAGTATCAGAATGTCACTTATCACCTTTCGCTGGTAAACCCTCAAGAGTTCCAAACTGGTGTTAATGCCATTTATGCGTATGTCACAGAACAGAATGCAGACAAAGCAAAACCTTGGCAGGTAACCAATACAGAGTTTGTCATTGAACTCACACCTACGATGCCGGATATGGGAGACCATTCTTCACCTGATAACCAGCCTCTGACAAGACAGGAGTCAGGTATCTATGAAGGTCAGCTTAACCTGACGATGACAGGGTTGTGGAACCTACACCTTGTTGTTAAGGACAAAGAAGGAAATATCGTAGCAGGAGGTGAGAATGATGATAGTGGATATAGTAACTTGTATTGGAGTATTATTTTGTAGTTTCCCCCAGACAACCTTAGTGCATGATAGTATCGATAAGGAAGCGACGATCCATGAGGTGACCGTCACTTCCACCGTCGGTACGAAACGTAAGGTGGCTGGTAAAGGGAAGACGGCTTCTATTGAGGAGCATCTTCTTCAACTTGGCAATGTCGCGATGGTGAAGCGTGGTGCCTATGCCTGGGAGCCCTTGGTGAATAATATGACTACTGAGCGCCTGAGCACCACGATCGACGGCATGAAGATCTTCTATGCCTGCACGGACAAGATGGATCCTGTGACCTCATATGTGGAGAGTGGCAATCTGCAGCGCATCCGTCTGGACTCCGGTCTTGACGGCAATCCGCAGGCATCAGGCAACATCGGTGGAAGTATCGATTTGAAATTAAGGAAGTCGGGTTTCGATGCCGACCCTCAGACGTTTAATCTCATGACGGGTTATGAGGGTAACGGGCATCTGCAGGTATATGGTGCAGATGCGGCCTTCTCATCGCATAAGTTCTATTCGAATTTTGGCGCTTTCTATCGGCACGCGGATAACTATCGGGCTGGTGGGCACGAGGAAGTGCCCTATTCAAAGTTCCAGAAGGTGAATACCTTTCTGAATTTAGGTTATCGTTTGGCTCAGAATCATATACTGGAAGGTACGGTCATCTTTGATCGCGCCACCGATGTAGGCTATCCAGCCTTGAATATGGATGTGAGTGATGCCACAGGCTTTATCAGCTCTCTTTCCTATCGGCATGAGCAACTTCAGGGACTGTTCTATCGCTGGGAGACAAAGGCGTATTATAATCATATCACCCATAATATGGACGATAAGAGCCGTCCTGATGTCGTAATCCACATGGATATGCCAGGCAGAAGCAGAACCTTTGGACTTTATAGTCTGTTGGAAGGTTCCAAGAAAAATCATCAGTATCAGTTGAACTATGACTGCTACTACAACACCCTTTTTGCCGATATGACCATGTATGTAGAGGGTGTAGAACCTATGTATATGCTCACTTGGCCTGATGTCGGTACCTTTAATAACGGCTTGCAGTTGTCTGATAATATCAGTTTGTCAGCAGAGCATAGTCTGCGCTTCTCGGCTAAGGTCTCTTGGCAACATCGTCGTGTGAACAGCGATGAAGGCTTTCGTGCGCTAAGTATCTATTTTCCTGGTATGGAGCGTACCACCTCTGGATGGATAGGGAGGGTGTCGGCAAGTTATGCTTGGCAGCATGAGGGGTGGCGGATAGCTGTGGGTACTGGCTATGGTAATCGTGCACCATCAGTGACTGAGGCGTATGGCTATTTTCTGAATAATGCCTTCGATCGTTATGACTATATAGGTAATCCCAACCTGAAGAATGAAAGTGCTGTGGAGCTGAACGCTTCTGCATCGTGGAAAGGGGATGTAGTGGATGCTCGTTTGGAAGTGAATGCCTTCCTGTTTCAGAACTATATCATCGGTGTACCTGATGAGCGACTCTCGCCCATGACAATTGGGGCAGCTGGGGTGAAGATCTATCAGAATCTGAAGAACGCGCAGATCGTGAATACATCTCTTACCTTCAATGCTCAACTGCTTTCGTGGTTGCGTTGGGATAATCGGCTGTCGTATAGTTATGGCAAGGAGAGCACAGGAGCCCGTCTGCCACTGATTGCTCCTTTTAGTTTTACAACGGCTTTGAAACTCTCACGTCAGCGTTGGGAAGGTGAGTTCGGAGGCGAGTTGGTTGCTGACCAGAGCAATTATAGTAGTAAGTATGGTGAGGAGCGCACGCCGGGTTATGCTGTGTGGCACATCAGTGCAGGTTATCAGCTACCACTGAAGTCGGTATTGGCTGATATCCATGTGGGCATTGATAATCTGTTCGATCGCTATTACTCCACCTACTCAGACTGGAATCACATCCCCCAGAAAGGACGGAACATATATGTCAATGTCTCATTCCAATTGTGAGCCTCATCATAAACGAAGTTATTATGTTTCTACAGCATCTTGGATGACAAGTCCTGCCAGCATAAAACCGAAGATGGCGGTGATATGAGCCAGAGTGCCATTGATCTGGGCTTTCGAAGAGCACCATTCATGATTCAGCAAGGTAGGGTCGCCAGGCCCTATTTTTGCTTTTGGACACATACATTGCTCAGTGCCGCAAGTGGCGTTATGGCCTTTGTTCTCTAACAGCTCATCGGAATATACGCATTTGAACTTGTGTTTGGGGTATTGTCCGTCGCGTTTGAAACGCTTGCGGAGGGCACGGGCCAGCGGGTCACCCTGAACTTTCCAGAACTCGGCAGTCTTGATCCTTGTGGGGTCGAGTTTCAGAGCAGCACCCATAGAGGAAAAGAACTTCGCTTGAGTCTGTGTCGCCATCAGAATCAGAAGCGTCTTATCTTTCAGCGAGTCGATGGCATCAATGATATAGTCATAGCTGCCGATATCGAAGCTGTCGGCAGTCTCGGCTGTGAATATTTGTTGTAGGGCAGTAATCTCTGCTGTAGGGTTGATGCTGAGCAAACGCTCCTTCAGAGCTTCCACCTTCACATGACCAATGGTCTTCGAGGTGGCCATCAGTTGACGGTTGATATTGGTGATGCACACACGGTCGGAATCGACGATGGTGAGCCGTCTGATGCCTGAGCGCACCAGACTTTCTGCACACCAAGAGCCAACACCGCCCACACCGAAGATGATGACGCATTTAGAGGAAATGCGTTCCATCGCCTCATTGCCCAACAGCAGTTCTGATCTGCGGAAGATAGCTTGTGTTAATGCCATATTATTTTTTCGTAGCACCTGTTTCTGCATCTACCTGATTGGGTGAATCTCCCTTCACCTCACAGGCTTCGTATTTAATCTTCTTAAAACCTTCAATGATGTTTTGGACATTGGTCTTGTCGGCATCATATTCAATAACTACTGTCTTGTCATCAAGGTTGGTCGTAATCGACTTGATACCTTTCTCGAAGCGGATGTTGTCTTTGATCTTCTTCTCACAACCAGTGCAGTGCATCTCTGGATTGGTGGTAAGCACGACGGTCTTGATGTTCTTAGCGGCACAAACAGCAGCTACAGCCAGTGCCATGAATAATACTTTTGTTCTCATAATTTACATTTTTACTATTTTACTTCTTTTCTTCAGATCTTGTTCCAATTAACCCTTACACCGATGTAGAATACGGCACCGTGCACAGGACCATAAATCATGGTAGCATCAAAGTTGGGTCCCCAAGGGTTGTCTGCGCTGATGATGGCATTCTTCTGCTTGAAGCCCGTCAGGTTCTCTCCACCTGCATAGATGCTCCAGTGGCGGAAGAAACGGGTTACCTGAGCACTCACCTGCTCGTAGGCCTTGAAGTGCTCATCCCAAAGGGGAATGCCATGATTATCAGGCAGTCGCCCACCACCATTCAGCTGCACGGTGGCATCAAACTGCCACTTACCCAGACCTGGGGCGAAGGATGCTGTGAGCAGACCCTTATAACGGCTGTTCATAGGCTTTTGTCTTAGTTCACCGTTGAAGGTAGCTTTCACGTCGTTCCACCTCCAGGCGGCAGTCACGTTGAGTTTTGGCAGGACCTCGTAGGTAGCATCCACCTGAATGGTGTGCGAATATGATTTGTCATCATCGCCCAAGCCGTGCACCGCAATCATCCCTTCAGCCACGTCGTAGTCGATGATAGCCTGCTGGATAAAATGGGTGTAATAGTACTCCATATTCAAATCGAGCGTCCGTCCGCCAACGGGAATCTTCAGCTGTGCACTGAGGCCGTAGTTCCAAGCTTTCTCCTGCCTAATATTCTCGTTGATCATCAGTTGGCGGTTACTGGCCAGCAGATAGCTGTTCTCTGCGAGAATATGGGGCGTGCGATAGCCTTTTCCAACAGAGCCGCGCAGCGTCAGCCAATCGATAGGCGAATACTTGACATGCATACGAGGGGTGACATACGATCCCCACAGTGAACTGTGATCCCAGCGCAGACCGCCCATCAGTGTGAATAGCTCACCTATCTTATAAGTATATTGGGCATACACGCCCGGCGTTGTCTCGTCTGTATCAGAACCGTCACTCAAATAGTCGTGGTTGAGGCTAAGACCTGTGGAGAGGTTGTGATGCTCGTCGAAATCGGTCTCGAACATCAGCGAGGCATAGCCGTTGCGCTGATCGGCATCATAGCGTTTGTAACCATAACTACTTCTTTCATGATGAATAGAGCCGCTCAGAATCAGGGCGATATTCGTCATGAACTCAGGGTTCAGGATGAAGGCGTTCTTGGTGAAAGCCTCATAGCGCTCATTGGTGATATCGATGAGATAAGGGTTGTGCACAGTCTGCCCATGTGTAATCTGTCCACCCTCGCGATGCTCCTTCAGTCCCTTGATGGCCATCTGGAACATATACGTGTCGCTGATATAGGCCCATCGGCTCATCAGCGAACCCTGCCGCATCTTGGGCATATCTGCAAAACCGTCGTCATTGTCATCGTGAGCCTTATCGAGTATCTCGTAATGACCTAAGAGGGCTGTACTCCACTTATCTGATAGCTTGAGGTTGGCGCCAAGATTGGCCTCCAACTTCCGGTCGCTGTTAAAATATAGGTTCGCGTCGGTCCACGGAGTAGCCTGAGGCTTTTTGAACTCTACATTGATCTGCCCCGTGATACTTTCATAGCCGTTTTTCACAGACGAAGCTCCCTTCGACACCTGAATGCTCTGCATCCAGGGACCGGGGATATAGCCGAGAGAATAGGGGGCTGCCAGTCCGCGATAGTTAGGGATATTCTCTGTGAGCATCTGAACATAGGTGCCCGAGAGTCCCAGCAGCTTAATCTGTTGGGCTCCTGTAGCGGCATCGGCATAGTTCACATCTACAGACGGGTTGGTGGTGAAACTCTCGCCAAGGTTACAGCAGGCAGCGCGCAACAGTTCCTTCGAACTGATAAACTCCGTATTACCCAGTCCGCTGGTTTTCACCCTTCCTAACCTACGCGACGATATCGTTACCTCACGGACAGCCTCCCCGTCGAGTGTTGCTACATCCGACGAATCCTGCACTGCAGCGACCTGGGCGGAAGCAGCATTGTGCAGAAATAGTAAAGCTAAGATAGCTAAGAAAAGTTTCACGGCTGCAAAGTTACGACTAATTTTAGAACTAATCGCCATTCGTGGGGAATTTTTAGTAAAATACCTCACAATTGGTATTTCCTAATTCCTCAGAAGTGCGTACCTTTGCAGCCGAAAACTTACAAAATACTAGGTTATGAGGAAAACGATATTATGGATAGCAGCACTCGTGGTGGGTGCGGTATTAGGACTGTTAGGACTGCATTGGCTCGACCAGACGATGGAGTTTGTGGCTGTGGTTTACACACGACTGTTCCAGTTGCTGGCCGTGCCTACAATCGTCTTGGCGATCATTACGACGTTTGCCACATTCGGCTCGAAGGGGTCTGGCAGGATTTTTGGACGTACGTTGACTTACACCCTTCTGACGACCTTTGCGGCAGCGACAGTGGGAGCTGTGCTCTATGTGTTGGTGGCTCCAGGCAATCTGCCTGCTGAGGCTATCGGACAGGGCGGGGAGGCTGTGGCAGATGCGCCCCATCTCTCTTATTACAGTCATCTGATAGGTCTCATACCGAATAACATCGTCAAGCCCTTTCTGGAAGGTAATGTGCTCTCGCTGCTGCTGCTGGCCTTTGCCATCGGCATCGGACTGTCGAGGTTGCCAGAATCCGAGAATAAGGCTGTTGTAGTGAAAGGACTGCTGGGACTTCAGGAACTGCTCTTCCTGCTGATTCGCGGCCTTATCTGGACATTGCCGCTTGGCATTGTGGCTTTCTCAGCCCAATTGTCGGCTCAGGTGTCGGCAGGTGTCGTAGCTGAGTCCATCGGCAAGTATGTGCTGGTAGTGCTGGGTGGCAATGTGATACAGTTCTTCGTTGTACTACCGCTGTTTCTGTTGGCGCGGAGCCTGAACCCTATCCATGTGCTGGGTCGTATGATGCCTGCTGTGTTGATGGCCCTCTTCACCAAAAGCAGTGCTGCCACGCTGCCCGTAACGATGGATACTGCAGAGAATCGTCTGGGTGTCAAGAAGAATATTGCCCGCTTCGTGTTGCCCATCTGCACTACCATTAATATGAACGGTTGTGCTGCCTTTATCCTTGTCACCTCGCTCTTCGTGATGCAGAATGGCGGCACACCGCTTACATGGTCAACCATCCTCTTGTGGATTCTCATCTCCGTCATCTCTGCCATCGGCAACGCAGGTGTCCCTATGGGCTGCTATTTCCTTACTCTATCATTGATGTCGGGCATAGGCGCTCCCGTCGCTATCTTGGGTATCATCCTACCCATTTATACCATCATCGACATGGTGGAAACAGCGGAGAATGTATGGTCGGATTCCTGTGTTTGTGCCATGACTGACCACGATTTAGGCTGATATACCAAACATGCGGTATATCGAATGACATATACGGGCTATTGTGGGTACTCAAAAAATGCCCTACCTTTGCACCCAGATATTTAACATTATTAATTTATAAAAGGATAAGATTATGACAAAGATTGTAAAACAGCTGACTGAGCTCGTCGGCAACACTCCACTTATTGAGCTCAACAAGTATTCACAGGCAAAGGGTTTGGAGACCCCAGTGATTGCCAAAGTAGAGTTTTTTAACCCCGGCGGTAGCGTAAAGGACCGTATCGCACTGGCAATGATTGAGGATGCAGAACAGAAGGGCATTCTGAAGCCTGGCGCTACCATCATTGAACCAACATCTGGAAATACGGGCGTAGGACTGGCACTGGTATCTGCCGTCAAGGGCTACCATCTTATCCTTACCATGCCTGAAACCATGAGTGTTGAGCGCCGTAACCTTGTGAAGGCTTATGGAGCCGAGGTACGCCTTACCTCTGGTAAAGACGGCATGCCAGGTGCCATCCGCGCTGCCGAGGAGTTGCGTGACTCGATCCCTGGCGCTGTCATCCTGCAGCAGTTTGAGAATGCAGCCAACCCTGCCAAGCACTATGCCACGACAGGTCCTGAGATCTGGCGCGATACAGATGGACAGGTTGACATCTTCGTAGGTGGTGTCGGTACGGGTGGTACTATCAGTGGTACTGGTAAGTATCTGAAGGAGCAGAACCCTAACGTGAAGATCATCGCCGTTGAGCCTAAGTCGAGCCCCGTCTTGAATGGTGGTCAGAGTGGCCCACACAAGATTCAGGGTATCGGTGCAGGTTTCATTCCCAAGACTTACGATGCTGACGTGATCGACGAGGTGTTCGATGTAGAGAATGATGAAGCTATTCGTACGGGTCGTGAGATTGCTCAGTCGGAAGGACTGTTGGTAGGCATCTCTGCTGGTGCTGCCCTCTATGCAGCTATTCAGGTGGCCAAGCGTCCTGAGAACAAGGGTAAGAAGATTGTTGTCTTGCTGCCTGATACGGGTGAGCGCTATCTCTCTACCGTTCTTTATGCATTTGAAGATTATCCACTTTAAGTTTTTGCCGGACTGACTGGTAACGTCAATATAAAGCGGGCTCCCTTGGTATAGGTTCCATCCAGTGTGATATGACCTCCAAGGAGGCCCGCTAATTTTTTGCATAGCGTGAGTCCCATGCCAAGACCCTCATTGAAATCATTGAGCTTGGTGAACTGCGTAAACACGTGCTCATGCTGATCCTTGGCAATGCCAGGACCTGTGTCACTGACGAAGAAGCTGACAGACTGACTGTCGAGTTGGGAGCAGCTGATGGTGATACTTCCTTCCTGAGTGTATTTATTGGCATTGTGAAGCAACTCGGAGAGTACTTTCAGCAGACATTCCTTATCGGTAATGATATGCAGACCGTCAGGCACGTGGCTTTCTATCTTGAGTGTGACGGTATTTGGGTTGCGGAGCGTGATGGTCTCTGCCGCTAGCTTGCACATCTCATTACAGTTGATCTCATCATGACATTCCACCTTATCGATACCCTCCAGTGCCAGTGTCTTCATCCAGTTGTCGATGATGTTCGTGATGGTATGGCTGTTCTGCATGATGTCGTGGGTGATAATTGCCATCTCTGTTTCATCCATTGTCTCATGGTCGTCACGCAGTACCTGAGTAAAACCTCCGATAATATTCAACGGTGTTCGGATCTGGTGTGACAGGTCTTGGATGAAGGCTGACTTTTTACGGTCTGCTTCTTCGGCCTTGCTCTTGGCAACAATCAACTCCTGGTTACGTTGCTCGGTTTCTTTCTTCACCTGCTCCAGATTAT
>Ga0256407_10006282_pt1 | contig 18462 bp, 11 predicted proteins | sample RumenRJG_04DNA_FD_193489 | JGI IMG/M metagenome (GOLD analysis project Ga0256407, IMG submission 193489) | Bovine rumen microbial communities from Lethbridge, Alberta, Canada - RJG_04 | ecosystem: Host-associated > Mammals > Digestive system > Stomach > Rumen | place: Canada: Alberta...
TTTTATTATAAATTTTTGCACTTTGACATCGATTAAATTTACTTTTTTTTAATTTTTTATTTGTTTTATTTTTTGTTAATTCTTTTAATTTTTTTAATTCATATTCATCTAATTTGAATATGTCTCCTTTATCGTTTAATTCTCTTTCTTTTCTAAATTCATTTAATAATTGTTGATTAAATAAATTATCAAATTTATTAAATACTCTTGGCTTTATTTTTAAAGGATTTGATACTAAATTTTTATACATTTTCAAAGCACTTTTTCCAGCATTTGAAAAACAACCGTAACTACCTTTTTTATCATTTAAAAACATATTTTTATTATTATTTATTCTTATTTTTTTAATTTTTTATTTTTTTAAAATTAAATAATATATAAATCAATAATTAATAAATATTTAATATATTAAATAAATAATTCTAGAATATTTTTTTTATTAAATACTAATTAATATTATCTAAATATATTTAAACCTAATTAAATTTAAAAATTAAAAAATAAAAAAAAATGAAGGCTCAAAAAGACTATAAATCAATATTTTCTTCTTTGGGTTCATCAACAAATTCTCAAATGGAAAAACAACTTCAATTAGAAAGAGAAGAATATGGTTTATCATTAAGAAAGAGAAAAATGAATAATTATCTAATGAAAAAAAGAGAGAAAAACTTAAATGAAAATGAAGAAAAACAAAAAAAAAAAAATCCATATGAAATAAACATATCAAATTTAGATATTTCAGAAGAAATAAAAAATAAAAAATATGATTCTCCAAATTCCTTTATTGATTCAATGATAATTTTATTAGAATCAAATAATATAAATGAAATAAAATTTGCTATTACAAATATAAGACAACAAACAAATAATATGAATTTTCCAATTACTGAAATGTATAATAGAAATATAGTTGATAAACTTATGTTAGTTTTATTTAATAATATTAAAGATTATGAAATTATTTATGAAGTTACTTGGACAATTATAAATTTTGTTACTATAATAAATAATCAAAATTTATTTTCTTTTTTAACAAATGAACCTTGTCTTCAAATTTATATTATGATTCTTAATTTAAATGATAAATATTTAATTGAAAATATTTTATGGTTAATTTGTAATACTATTTTAGGAAATAGTTTTGCTAATGAAAATTTATTTTTTTCTGCTATTCCTAGAAATTATATATTAAAATATATTGAAACTACTGAAATTAATTTAGAAATAACTATTTTTTGCATTAAAATATTAGCATCTTTATCAGATACAATTCAAAAAATACATTCTTTTTTTGATGAAAAGGATTTTAATAATACTTTTTTTCAAAGACATGAAAAAGTTAGTATTGATAATATAAAAGAAAATATATTTTATTTAGAAGATCATATTACTATTGCATTTCTTAAATTAATGGAAATTCAAAATGAAGAAATATTAAATAATTGTCTTTTTGGATTATCTAATTTATCAAATTGTTCTAATATAAATATACATGGATTATTTTTTTCAAGTGGTTTAATTAGAAAAATAGTAATAAATGAAATAAAATATGATGAAAATTTTTTATCATCAAAATTATTACAATTAGTAGGAAATTTTTTATCATATTTTGATGGAATATTAGATCCAATATTACAAAAAGAAATACTTTTATATATATTTAATTTTTTAAAATCTGATAACAAAAATCAAAAAAGAGATAGTTTATGGACTTTTTCAAATTTATTAATATGTGAAAATGTTAATATATCAAATATAATAAATAGTGGAATTATGCCAGAAATTATTGAAATATTAAAAAAAGAAGAAATTAGTAATTCAAGAGAATGTTTATTTATTATTGATGCAATTGTTTCTTCTGGAGAAAAAAATATTGAATCAATTATTAATTTTATTAAAAATGGAGAAATTATTAAAGTTTTAATTTCTGTTTTTGAAAAATTTTATTCAGATAAAGAATCAATAAAAGTTATTTTAGATATATTTACTAATTTATTTTCAATTGGAATGAAATATTCTAATTTAACAGAAGGTAGAAATATTTATTTAGAAGAATTTCAAAAATATGGTGGAAATAATTATATTGAAAAATTACAAAGTTATAATGATCAAGAAGTTAATGATATGGTTGAATCAATTATTAAAAGTTATTTTAATTTTAATATCATTTAAAAAAATATATAAAAAAAATTAAAATATAAATTAATTTATAATATATAATTTATAATTCAAATTAATTTTTTGTTTTATTATAAAATAAATGAATATATAAAATTATATGTTGAAAATAACTATATTATCTACATTTAATTTAATTAAAAAAAATGAAATTGAATTTTAATTTACTTTTTTTTCTTTTTTTTTACAGGATTACTAAACACACTTTGTATAGAACCAAGATCAATTAATTCTCCAATTTTAGATTTAGTTTTTTTTTTTTGAGCAGATAAAAATAATTTTAATTCAGAATTATTATCATTGAATTTAGGAGGAGAAACAATTGGTTTTCTATAACTAACACTCCCATCATTACTATTTACATTAGAAGTAGTTAAAAAAGTTTTTAACATATGAGGAGTACCTTTTCTTAAAGTTCTATTCATTAAATTAGTATCATTTATTGAATTATTAATATTAGGATTTAAAAAAGAATTTAATTTATTATTTACTTTAAAATCATTATTTTGAAAAAAAGATTTTTTTCCCATATAAGATTCAATTTCAGTTTTTATTTTTGAATTATTTAATGTATTATTATTAATATAATTACTGTTACTATTACTAATATTATTAATACTATTATTATTATTATTATTATTTTTATTTTTAAGAATTGGTGCCATTCTCTCAGTAAAAGCAAAAATTTTTGCATCTGTTTTATCATTATTTTTCTTATTTATATTTGGAAATGATTGATGATGTTTATGATTAATATTATTATTTCTATTACTATTATTTTCACTATTATTATTTAAATTTATATTTATATTTTCATCTTCTTTTGTTGATGCTTCACTATGAGAATCATTATATTCTTTTAATTCTTTTAATCCATAAATATTTATTTTTCTTGCTTCATTTAATTTATTATTTACATCTGTTAAAATATCTTGAAGGTAATGTTGAATAATTTCAAATAACATTATCATTTTTTTATTAAATAGGGATTTTATAACTTGTAAATTAACAAAAATAGTAAAATTAATTAATGATTTTTCCTTTTCATTAATTTCACTAAAAACTTTAACAACATCATCTTTAAATTCAGGAGCTTCAATTTCAAATAATTCATTTCTTAATTCATTTAATAATTCTAATTCAACATTATATGAAGTTTTCATTGAAGATAATTCAAAACTTTTTTCATCAATTTCTCTAATAATTTCAACTAAATTTTGAAGATATTCAAATCTTATTTGATTATCAATTATCCATTCATTTGAAGAAATAAAAGCAGTTTTTACTATATTTAATTCATCAAGAATTAATTTTCTATAAACATCAACATTTCCTTTTAAATTTCCATTTTCTAAATTTATAATTTTATGTTCATAATGAATTGGAAATCTTATATTACATTCAGGACAAAAAAATTGATTACAATGTCTACAATAAAATATTGCATCTTTTTTAAGACAAATTTGACATTTTATATAATGTTTTTTTAATTTTTTTCTATTTGGAAAATTTAATTTAGGAAGTGATATAAAAAAACTACTTTTTTTTCCAATATTACCTTCACTATTATTGGTATTTTTTTCTTTAATAAAAGATAAATCTAAAGAATTATTTTTTACAATAACATTAATTTGGATTTTTTTATTAGTTTTAAAAAAATCAGAAGCAGCAATTTGTGAATTTGGAATATAAGTTTCTTCATAATATAAATTAATATTATTAAGAAGAAGTTTAAATTTTTCTTCTGATATTTTATATAAATAAGATAATGGTGTAGTTTTCGCTAAATCAAAATTATATTCTGAATTCTTATAATTTAATGTAACATTCATTTTAAAATATTATTTTCTCCTTTGAAAATAATACTATTAATATATTCGAATTATTTAATTTTAAATAAAATTAATTTATATATATAATTTTTCATTTTAATAATTCAAAAATGAATAATAAAACATTTCAAAACAAAAATAATGAAAATAAAGATACAATTCCATATGAAAATTTTGAAATAGATACAAGTAGAACTAATAAAAATGATCCATTAACAGTAGATCAATTTTTACAATATAAAAAACAACATGATAAACAAGATGAAGAATTATTTGAAACTTTACATTCTCAAGCAAAGAGAATTAAAGAAGGACAAAAGGCAATTAATCATGAATTAAATAATCAAGAACCTTTATTAGATAATTTAAATAATGATATGGATCGTGTTGAAAATAAAATGATAAAACAAACAAATCAATTAAAAAATTATTTAGAAAGAACTAGTAATTCTTGTTTATATTGGACTATTGGAATTGAATTTGCAATTTTACTTTTATTTGCTTTAATGTAAATAAAAAATATAAAAAAGTAAATAAATTTGTTATTTTTTAAATAAATAATATATTTTAAAGATTTTTAATATTTTTAATAAAAATTTTTTATTTATTATTTTAATAAAAATTCTTTTTTTTATTTTTTCAAATTTTTTTAATTATTATAATTTGCTATTATATATTGTCTTCCTCTTGGTAGAGTTAAAAATTTAAAGATTGTCATTAAAATTGGTTTTGCTTTTAATTTTCTTTGGGATTTAGAAATACAATATAAACATTTATAATAATCATCTTTTATATGTAAAATTTTTGGTTCACCAATATTACCAGAATTTTGACTAAATAATCTTTTATTAAAATCCCTTTTTTCATTTCCATTTATTTTTATATTATCATTATAATAAATAACAGTATCATTTCCATTTGAAAATACTTGACATTCATTTAAATTATCTTCTAAGGTATAATCTTCCATTTCATTTATTTTTAAAGGATGTTTTTTACTTTTTCCTGAACCTTGAGATAAATTATCTTCTGGATAATAATTTTCATTATGATTTGTAATAGAAAAAATTTGACAATTTTGAAATTTTTCTAATGCTCTATTTATATAATAATAACCATTTTCAGTATTTAAAATAAAATATTTTGTTTTATCTGTTGTTTTATTATCAATTTTAATTCTAAAATATTCAACTTGTGACATTGATTTAAGAGTAAATAATGGTTCTATTAATCCTAAAATTGATTGTTTATTTAAGGAATTTATATTATTTAATTCTATATCAAAATAAGTGAAAAGTGATTTATTTGGAATATTTTGAAATATATTAATTAATTGTGTTAATTGTTCTGGTGAAATACTTTTTAATGTTAATTGATTTAATTTTTCTAATTTTTCAAATATTGATAAATCAAATGATATTATATTATTTCCATTTGAAATATAATTAAATGACATTAGGTTAGAAAAACATTCTGGTAAAGAATTTATTTTTAAATTATCTCCTTCAATATAAAAATGTTTTAAAGATGTTTTATTATCATTTATTAAATTTTGTAAATTCACTAATGTTTGGGAAGATTTATTTAATATTTTAATTGATAGAGTTTGAATTTTATTAAAATCATTTATAATATTGTATTTATTTATAAAAGCATTTGAACAATTTAAATTTATGGTTTTTAATAATTTTTGATAATTAATAAAATTCAGTAAGTAATTATATTCATTTTCTTTAATTGAATATAAAATAAAAATATTAACTTTTTCAAAATTACTTTGAAAGAAAGAAGTAATTAAATTTAAAATACTTAAATCTTCAATAGAAATAATATCTTTAACTTTATTATAACCATCTTCATCAACATGATAAGTATAATTTTCAAATAAATCATTATTATTTAATAAAAATAAAGAAATCGATCTTTTAGATATTAAATTTAATTCATAAAGATAATAAATAAATATTAAATAACAACAGAATAATTCAGAATAAAAAATTTCATCATTTTGAGAAAATTTCAAATCTGAAAATAAACCAAAAGAAAAATTTTTTAATTGAGAATAATAACATTCAACAATAATTTTAATAGTAATACAAAAAGCATAAAAATTAATAGGAAAAGAAGAAGGAGTTGAATAAATTTGTTCAGATATAAAATGAATAGTATTTAAATCATATAAATCAAAAATATCATTTAATTTCTGTTTTAAAATTAATATATTATTATTTCCAGATTTTAAAAAATTTTTTACTATTGTAAATAATAAATCTATGTTTTGCTTTTTTAATTCAAAAGATGATAAATTTTTTCTTATAATTGGTTTTGATATTTCACTTATTCCATATAATTTATGAAAAGGATCTTCAATTGAAACTTGAGAATTTTCTTTATACCAATTATTTAAATTAGATAAAAATGAAGAATCATTTATTGGTAATAAAATTGTATCAATAAATAAAGTATCATTTGGATAAAAAGTGATTAAAATTTTTTTAATTTGTTCTTTAATAGAAGACATTTTAAATTAAATATTCAAATTTTTTTAAATTAAATATTAAATATTATCAATTTAAAAAATTAAAAAAAAATTCAAAAAAAAAAAAAATTAAAATATTTATAATATAATGGTAATAAAATTATATCAACTAATATTTTATTTCTTATTATCAAAAATAATAAAAACAGAATCACAATGTCCAAAAATAAAATGTAACGAACCAAAAAAAGAAGGAGAATCATGTTTACAATATAGTGAACACCAAGTAAATATAAGTATATGTTTAGAAGACAATAAATATTGTCCAATTCAATCAGACATATTTGAAAATGTAACATTATATTGTTCTAATAAACCAAAAAAACATATATTAATATATCCAGGAATTAATTGTGACACAGATGAAAGATGTATAACTAAAAAATGTGAAAACAATAAATGTGATGGTAAAAAATTAAATGAACCATGTGAATTTGATATTGATTGTATAAATGGACATACATGTATAGATAATAAATGTGTATTATTAAGAAAAATAGGTGAAAAATGTGAAAAAGATAGTAATTGTATTTTATCAGCAGGATGTCATAATTTAAAATGTACAGAATATTTCTCACTTAATGATGGAGAAATAGTAAATCAAGATAATTATTTTAATGATGGATTATCTTTTTGTAAAGGAGGAACTGCTATTAATGGTAAATGTATTACTTTAAAATTAAATAATCCTAAAAAACCTTGTGATAAAAAAAAAAATATTTGTACTTATTCTTATAATGAAAATGGTACTAGTAAAAATTTAACTTTAATTGATAATTGTGTTTGTGGTTATAATATTGATGGATTAAGTTATTGTAAATTAGGAGGTGGGGATACAAATTATACAAGATTTATAAAAAATAAAATGGAATATTTAAAAAATACTGATAATTGTCATACTATTGAACATGGAATTAATAATGTTTGTCATTTTGATGAAGGATTAGAGGCTTATTTTCATTTTTTAAATTATGAACTTTGGGCTTTATATAATTATCAATTGTATAATGCTCCTGAATGTGTTATTAAAAATGCTTTCCCTGATTATAATAATGCTCTTGATTCTAATGAAATTTCAGAAATGTGTGGAAAATTTACTTGTGAATATAAAGAAAATATAAATGAAATATGTTTAATTAAAAATAATACAAATTCTGAAATAAATATTAAATTATTATATAATGATTCAGTTAATTCACCTAATAAAAAATATAAATGTTTATTTAATAAATTAAATTTATATCAAATATATATTGAGAATATATATTATGAAAAAGATAAAAATGATGATTATTATGATGGTGATTATTGTGAAGAAAAATGTATAAATGAAAAATTTAACATTTCTTTAAAATGTGAAAATAATACTTGTAAAATAATAAAAGATGATAATAAATGTTATGAACATAATCAATGTAGTGCAGGACAATTTTGTAATAATGGAAATTGTGAAAAACAAAAAAGATTAAATGAATATTGTTTAGAAGATTATGCATGTGAAAATCATTTAATTTGTTATAATTCAATATGTAAAGATTATTTATTAAAAAAAAAAGTAGGTGAAATTTCAAATAGACAAATTGCTTGTTATTATAATTTAATAGATAAAGGTGTTTGTATGATGAAAAAAAGGAGAAATCAAACACTAAATTTATATGATGATTTTATTAAATGTGAAGATAATAATGATTGTTCTTATTATAAATTTAAAAGTAATCAAACTAATTCTAGTTTATTAGAAATTGGAAAAGATTTTTGTGAATGTGGTTTTAGGAGAGATAAAATTAAATATTGTCCTTTAATTAGTAATGATTTTCCTTATTTATGGGAAAAATATGTTAAGTTATATAGATCTTTAAGTAGGAATAAATGTCATACTCTTAAAAGGTATTCTTGTTCTAAATGGAAAGTTGAAAATAAATCTTTATATGAAGAATTTATTTCTTTGAAAATTTTTTTTGAAAAAGGACATTTATTTTATAAGTCTGATGATTGTGTTGAATATTTATTAAATGAAAATTTTTTATCTTTTAATAAAGTATTTTTAATTTTAATTTATTTGTTTATAATAAGTTAATTAAATGTTATTTTATTTGAATATTTATAATTTTTTAATATTTTTTAAAAAGAATGTATATTGTTTTATATTATAAAATATTATAATTTTTAAAAATTTAAATGAAAAATCAATAATTTAATTTTTATAAAAATAATTTGATGTAAATATATAATTTAAGAATTTATATATACCCCAAATATTTATAAAAAATTTTTATATTATTAATATATTATATATATATTTTTAATTTTATTTTTCAATTTTAAAAGATTTGAATTTAGCGGAATTATTCATAAATATATTTTTTAAACTATGACTTATTATACTTGTATTATTATTTAATACAAAATGTTTATTAATTTCAAAACAATTTGGATAATTTTTTTTTTCTTTTTCATAAATAACACTTTTTAAAATTTTTTGTTTTTTAACTAATTTATTTTTAAATAAACCATATTCCATAATATTCTTACATGAATTTATTCTTTGAATTTGTGGCATAATACTAATTTTTGTTTTTATTTTATTAAATGAACTTTCATTATTTGAAATTTTATGAAACTGAATAAATTGAGGATATTGACTTATTTTTCTTAAATTTTTAGTTGAAACATTAGTACTTGGATTTGAATATTCACTTTTTTTATTATTTTTATCAGGTGAAATAGAAATATTTTTTCTAGTATATTGTATTTTCATTTTTTTATTATTATTTTGATTTAAATTTTTTTTTTCCTTATCAAATATTTTTCCTTTTGATTTTTTAATTTTTAATAATATTAAATTTTTATATTGATTTTGTTTATTTTGCATTTTTAAATTAACATTTTTAATTTCTTCAATTCTATTAATATATAATTGAATTTTTTCATTAGTAGCAAATCGAATTTGCTGTTTTAATTCTTGCGAAGAATAAAAAAATAAATGATTAAAAGGAATTTCTAAAGTTTCTGAATTATCAATATCACATTGTAAATTAAAAAAATAAGTAGGAATTTGATAAGTAAATTCTATATCACCAAAAACTTCTCCTTTACCAATATTAATTAAATGATATTCAATATTTTCATCATAAGTATTATTAATTTGATAATTTAAATTTTTTTTTGTATTACCACTTGATATTATTTCTCCTTTATTAAATGATGATAAATCATAAAAATTAAAAAATTTAATTTTAGAATGAAAATATAATTTAAAATCACCTTTTTTTATTATTATTAAATTATCACTTTGTTCATTTTTTTTACAAACAAAATCATTTTTTCTATATTTTTTCCTAGATATTTTATTATATATACTATCAAAAAAATCAAAATCAACATTATCAAAAATTTTTAATCTACTTAAAAAATCAAGTATATCTTGTTTAACTAAAAATTCTGTTTTTTCAAAAATAATCATATAATCATTTAAAGACAATTCACCAACAATACAAAAATTAGAAGCAGATTCAGTTAAAACTTCTCTTTTTTGTTTTTTCATATCATAAAAACCATAACTTTCTCCTTTATTAACAAAATAATCTGGAATTTTATTTATATGTGATGATAAAGAATTTTCTAAAGCATTAATAATTTTATCAATAAATCTAAATTTATTTTTTTTATTTTTTTTAATTTTATATTCTTTTGGTTTTTTATAAACTACAATTCTACCTTCTAATATAAAAGACATATTTGTTATATTTTCTCTATGACGATATAAAGGTTCTCCTCCTTTTATTATTTTTATTTCCATTCTTTTTATTATATTTGAATACATTAATTCTCCATTTTCATTATTTTTTAATATTTTTTGAAAACATGGTAAATTTTGAAGTTCGTTATATAATATTTCATTATCTTTTTTATTTCTTTTTTGTAATTTATATATTCTTTTTAAAGAAGAATTTAATGTTATCTTTTCTAAATCAAATTTTTTTGATAATTCTAAACGTAAATTTTTAAAAATATTCATTTTTTTTTATTAAAGAATTAAATATGTATTATTTATTTTTTTTAAAAATAATCTATTTAGAATTTTAATTTTTTTAATACATAAAATGCAATTTATTTATCAAAAAAATAAAAAATAAAATGGAATATAATTCTGAAAATCAATTTCCCAAATCAATAATTAATGCCCCAAAAATAGAGTAAGATATTTTATTAAAATTATCAATAGACATTTAAATCCTATTGAAAAAATACCAAAATTTTCATTAGGAGATGAAGAAGAAGATGATTCTGATATAATACATAATGATGAATTTAATATAAATAAATTAGAAGAAAATGAAGAAGATAAAAATTCAAGAAAAGAATCAAAAGAAACAAATTATACTTCAAATCATTCTTCATTTAATGATAGAAGATATTTAAGTATTGATAGTCAAGATAATCAAAAAGAAAATTATGAAGAAAAAAAAATGAAAATAATTGATATTTTAATTAATTATACAAATAATAAGGTTATAAATTAACTAGTTTAATTAATTGAGTGATTTATTTATTCAAGATTTTATTTTTTATCAATCTTGATGTTAAGATTTTATGTAATTAGGAAAAAAAGTTTTTAAAAAATTTTAATATATATAAAAGAAATCTTTATTAAATAATAAAATTATTTAATATAATTAAATATAAAATATCCATATAAAAAAATTTGTTATAATTTTATTTAATAAAATTACATTTAAAAATATTAAAATTACATTTAAATACCATGTTTTCATAAATTCTAAAATCATCAATTGCAAGAATCCAAGTTCCATTTGTACTTTGTTTTTTTTTACTTTCTCCAATATGTGTTATTGTTTCATCTCCATCATTTATGAACCAACCATTTATTCCATTATATTGAATATTACAATTTATTTTTGAAACTAAAGAATCTTTTAATTCAATATCATTATTATTTTTCTTTCTTCCTATTCTTATTATTTTTTTATTAGAATCAAATTGAAAATTTCTACTTTGAGTTTCTTTGTTATGATTTAATTCAGCAACATGAATATTAATAATATCATTAATTAATAAATCTTTTATATTATTATTTTCAATATCATTTTCTTTATTTTCAAAATTTTCTTTTTTTAAAGAAGTTTCAAATTTAAAAATTAAATAAGTATCACCAATATTAATCATATCATCATTTTTAAGAATAGTAGGTTCATTTATTTTAACATAAGTCCCAAGACAATTTCCTAAATCTCTTAAATAATAATGTAAATTTTTATTATTAAAATAAATTCTAAAAAATCTCCCTTTAAATTTAATATCATCTTTCTCTTCATTTTCAAATTTTTTTTGAGGTAATAAATAATCAATTGAATTTTCATTATCATTATTATTTAAATTTAAATCTTCAATATTACCAAAATAAATTATATTACTTTTTATATTTCTTAATGATTTTTCTATTAAACCCATTTTATCAATTTTAATTTTTGTCCCTACTATCATTGATTGAGAACTTATTACTGTTATTTGTAAAATACCAGGATATTCAATATTAGGTAAATTTATGTTTCTTGAAGCAAATTTTGAATCTGAAATTATATTAATTTGTTCTTTTGTTATTCTTATTGAATTGATTGGACTTTTTAAATTTGTTTCTTCTTTTTCATTTTTTTCTATTATTTCTGGATGAATTTCCATTTGTTCTTTTATCATATCTAAATCTGATTCTGCCTCTGTTTTCCTACGACAACACTATTATTTATTTAGTTAATTTTTTTATTTTTACATTTCCCATTTTTTGATGTGAAAAATTATCAATTATATTTAAAAAAATAAATATTAAATTTTCATTAAATTAGAATTATTTTTTTAATCTGAAATGAATTTGAATATGAAGAAAATATTATTAATCAAAATTAAAAAAAATTTAAATAACACAAAATATAGAATTAAATTAAAATAATATATATTTTATAAAAGGAATATAAAATTTTAATAATATTATACTTATTTTAAATAATTTAATTTTTATACTGATATAAAAATTTATTATCAAATAATAATATATATTTAATGGTAAATAATATATTAAACCATTAATCCAATTTACAAATAGTAAATAGCATAAATAAAAAATAATTAATAATAAATTGTATTACAAAAACATCCTAACAAAAGAAAAAAAATAAAAAAAAGTTAATTTTTAATTTAATCTTCACTTTCTTCATTTTCATAACTATCCTTACTTAAATTCAAATTATCCTTATCATCATTTTTATTAAAACTTTCAATTTTCTGAGTAACTAACCCATAACAATATTCTAAAGCTTCTTCATAAATATCAGGTAAAGGAAATTCATCATTATGAGTAACCCATTTATTTTTCCTTAAATCAGTAATAGTAAATCTTTTATCAGGATCAAAATTTAAAAGAGATAATATAACTTCAGTAACTTTAGGATCTACATTAATATCATTTGGTAAATCAATATTTTTATAATCATTCTCATTTAAATTTCCAAAATTTACAAAAAGTGGTTTTTTAAAAACCATATGATATAAAGTAACACCAACTAACCACATATCAGCTGGTTTTCCATGATAAAAATTAGATTTTCCATAAATTTTTTCAGGAGGAGAATATGTAGATGGACCATTACATGGTAATAAATCATTTTTATTATCAATTATTACACTTATACCAAAATCACTTAATTTTACTGTATCATCTTCTGAAATTAATAAATTATTTACATTTATATCTTTATGTATTATTTTTCCTATTTCATGACAATGTTCAACTCCACATATTAAATTACGAAAATATCTCCATACTTGAAATCCTGTTAAATCTTTTATTTTATTAAGTAAACTATTATTTTTCATATATTCCATAAAGATATAAATATCATTTTTACTTTCTATTATATCATAAAATTCTATTATATATTTTGAATGAAGTCTTCTTAATATTGTTACTTCTTCTTTTACATAATCATATAATTTTTTATTTCGATTTGCTCTTGCATTTTTTTCTGTTATTTTAACTGCCATTTCTTTATTTCCTTTTTCTAAATCTTGACTTAAGTAAACTGCTGAAAATCCTCCTTTTCCTAATAATTTATTTTTAAATATTATATAATGGTTTATTTTTATGTTGTTGTCATCATATTTTTCATATGATTCCATTTCATGTATTGTTATATTTGAATAGTTTGTAAATATGTCATAATAATTTGATTTTGTTTTTATTTCATTATTTAATAAGGAATTATTATTTAGATTGGTTTGATTTTCTATTTGTTGACTTACTATTAATTTTTTTGATTGTAAAAATGACATTTTTAATTGATATAAAAACCATTTTTTTGAAATGTTAAAATCTATTTCTGCATTTAAATTAAATTTTCTTAATATTTTTGGGATTAAAATATTTTCATTTTGATTTAAATTTTCTATATTTATTCTTTTTGGAATTATTGTTTGATGTTTTCTTAATTCACTATTTTCAACTGCTTTATTTTTTAATTTTCTTATTTGAGGAGAATGAAAAGTTAATTTATCATATTTTTCTTTTTCATTATCTTTTTCTTCAACAACACTTAAATATATTTCATTATCTACTTTTGAAGGAGAAATATATTTTTTCTCTTTAAAAGTAGAAACTCTATGAAACATATTAAAAATTTTTGGATTTGCTATCACTGTTGATTTTTTTCTTGAAGCTAATTTTTTTTTCATTATTTTAATTTTAGAAAGTTCAGTTAATAATCTTGGAATTTTAACAGCTAAAGTTTTATTATGTCTTAAATTAAAATGTACACTATCTTTTCTATTTTTAATATTAGTAACAGAAATTTTTCTTTGATTATAAAGTATACTATTTTCATTATCAAAATTAATCATTGAAGGACCAATTAAACTAACACTATTTATTCCTATATTTCCAGTAATGTCATTTACATTTTCATTTTTATCTTTCAAGTTAATTTTTAAAGTTCTATATTTAAAATATAAAATACTTTGTATTTGGAGAACATCCCATTGAATAATTCAAATATTTAAAAATTCATTATTAATTGTAATTTATTAATTAATGGAATAATAAAAAAATGAACGATGAAAAACAAGTTTTTAATATTAAAAAAGATAATGATAATTTTAAATGGATGCAAACACAATGTGATATGGTATTTTATAATTATGAAAATAAACAAAATTTCCCTTTAATAATAAATTTTCCTAAATTAAATTCTAATAATCAAAATAATATAAATGTATATAATAAACAATCAACAAATGATAATGAAATAAAAAAGTCATCAATATTAGGAAATGAAGAAGATGATTTAAATAAACAAAATTTTAATATTGATGAATTTTTAGAATTATTAAAAAAAAAAAGAACAAATAATACAATTTATCCAAGACAAGAATTAGAAGGTTTTATAAAAAATAAATTAAAATTACCAACTGAATTAAATTCAAATGAATCAAATCATTCTAATATTTCTAATACGAATTTTCCAACAACAAATCAACCTTTTACTGATAATAATGATAATGAATCAATTGAAAAATTAATTTATCAATTAATTCATACAAATGATCCTCAAATTAAAAATAAAACGATTAAAAAATTAGTTATTTCAAGAAAAAAATTACATAAGGAAAAATTAGAAAATTTTTATGTGGAAATTGCAAAAAGTTTAAAAGAAAAAATTGAAGATGTTAAAGAATGGGTTTCTTTAGAAGAAAAATTAATGAGAATTGAAAATTTAAATTCTAATATTTGTAGAGAGTTAGGAAAATATATTAAAGTTCATAAATCTGGGAAAATTCATTTTGAAAATGTTTCTTCAAAAGATTTTTTAAGAATTCATTTTATTGGTTCTATTAAAGTAAAAATGAATGATTTTAATATTACTTTGAAAAGTTATAAGTAAAATATATTTTTTAATTTTTTTAGTTCATTATTTTCAAAAAAAAATATTAAAACTTTTATTGCTAAACACAATCCTTCTATTCAAAATTTAAATCCATTAGCTTTGAAAAAAAAACTTTTTAATAAATTATTAGAAATTTTTCAAAAAAATAAAATTCCAATTTCACAAGAAAAAATGTCAAATATTTTTGGAATAATTGATTCAAATTCAAATAATAAAATAAAAGATAATAATTTAGAAAAAGATTTTTCAGAAGCACTTCTCAGTATAGGACATTTAACTTCTGTTCAAAATGCTAAAAGAAATTTTAATAGTTATGATGATTCAGAATCCGACAATTCCAATAAGAAAAAACCAATTTTTGAAATTAATTCTTCTTTTCAAAAAAAAAAAAAAGAAAGTTTTGATTTTTTGAAAAAAGATAAAGATTCTAATTTTACTATTAATATAGATGAAGCTGATGGAATTTTAAATAATTTAGATTATCAAGAAATAAAAAATGATGAAAAATTATATTTATTTGAAGAACCTATTAAAAGTAAACATTACTTAATTAAACAATTTGCTTTTGAAGATTTTGTTTTAAGAAATAATCATCATAATAATTATGAAGATCATTCTCATTCACATTTTCCAAATCAGGAAATATTTTAAAAAAAATGTAAAAAAATATAATATAAAAAAAATAAAACTTAAAATTATAAAAAATATAAATTTATAAAATAAAAAAAAATAAAATCAAAATTAAAAAAAATTTATATATAAAAAAAAAAAATGTAAAAAGATATCTCATCAAATAATAACATAAATTTAATAGGAGAATCCTCAAAATCTCAATTAGATGAATTTTACAGAAATAACCAAGCAACAATAGAAAAAGGATTAGAAACTTCTTTTAAGACTTTAAACAATTCTCTTTATTCAATTATTAATTCAGCTTTTACAACTTTTGCAAATGATTATGAAAAAAGATTAGATAAAAATAGAGAAGTTCATGAAAAAGCTGTTGAAGGTTTAACTCAAAATTTAAAAAAATCAAAAAAAATTGTTGATGGTGAAGATAGTAAAAAAAAAGAACAAGAGAAAATATTAATTAAAACTTTTCAAGATGCACAAAATTTAAAAAAAAAATCTCAGATTTTTAGAAGATTAAATAAATATGTTTTTGAAAAAAAAAAAAAACATCTTAAAGATGATATTATAACTGATTTTTTATTAAATAGAAGAAAACATTTAATATTTAATTCATGGAGAAATATTATTAATTCTCAACAAAAAGCAAAAATTAGGTTAAAATATAGTGAACAATATCAAAATAAATATGAACAAATGAAAAAAGATTTTAATGAAGAAATGGAAAAATTAAAAAATGTTTTAGATAATTTACAAATTGATATTCAAAAAGAAATTGAAGAAAGAAAAGCTCTTTCTAAATTATATGATTTAAGTCTTAAAAAAGGAGTTGAAGCTTTTCTTAGAGAAACTAATTATATTGTTGATTTAAATACTGATAATATTCCTACTCCTAATGAAAGATCTTTTGCTGAGTCTATGGAAAAAGAGAAGAAAAAATAAGTTTTTATTATTTAATTATTTAATTTTTTTTTAAAATTTAAAAATTATTTGAAATTTATTTTAAAATATTATTATATTTTTTTATAATTTAAATTGTATATTATTTATATTTTAAAATTAATTTTTATTTATAATATATGATTATTTATTTTTATTCATTTTATTCTTTTATTTCATAAAATTTGGATAAAGTATAAAAATATTCTGTAAATTTATTATAAATTTTTCAATCATTTCATTGATTTTTTGGTTGAAATTAGAATTTTCTATTTTTATTTTAAAAAAATCATTTATTATATTTATTGAATTATTTGGTATTTTATAATAATAATGAATAAAAAAATCATTCATCTTTTTTTGATATTGAACTTGGAAATTATTATATAATTTGATACTATTTTTAATTTCTTTTTCAAAAAGTATTATATTTTCATAATATATTTTGTAATTTTGATTATCAAAAGAAGAGAAATTATTAATTCTATTTTGATTAAAAGAAGAAAATATTATAATTATCTTATAAACATTAGTCAACAAAGAAAAAAGAATTGAGTCTAATTCAGTATAATTTTTTTCAAATTGAAAAATTTGATTATTAATATTTTTATTTTTATTTAATTTTTTTTTATCATTAAGATTATTTTTCATAATATTAGAATTATCATTTCTATTTTCTAAATTATTTTTTTCATTTTTAACATAATTATCATCTAAATAATATTTAAATTTCCTTAATGAATTTTTACAATTAACCATTTCAAAAAGACATAATTTACATAAAGTTTTAGGTAAACTAAAAGACCAATGTGAAGTTCCTTTATCATATATTTTATAAAATTCAAATAATTCTTCTTTATTTTCAGAAAAAATTTTATGTTTATAATCAACAACATCATTCATACAAATATATATATATCTTAAATAATTAATAAAATCATCTGAATTTTTAAATCTTAATAATTCATTTGTATGATGTTCTGATTTATCACAAATTAAACATTTTTTTTTAAAACATTCACATTTACATTTATGTCTATAATAATGTTCACATACTTTTGCTATTTTAATTAATTTAATTTTCAAACGTGATGGTAATTTTCTTAATGTTGGAATAAATGGGAATTTCATTTCTTTTGGATCATATTTTGGATTATAATTTTGAGATAATGATTCTATTAATGATGCATCACTTTTTGGGTTATAATGATTTAATTTTTCATTTTCTTCATTAGGTTTTTTTTCTTTTATTTCAATGTATATTTCATTTTTTTCATCTTCTTTTTTTTTTTCTTTGTAATTTTTATCATTTAGAATGTCTAAAATATTAATTTTTGATTTTGTAATTGTGTTTTTATTTATTATTTTTGTATCTATTTTAAACTTATTTTGC
>Ga0256407_10006287_pt1 | contig 18452 bp, 10 predicted proteins | sample RumenRJG_04DNA_FD_193489 | JGI IMG/M metagenome (GOLD analysis project Ga0256407, IMG submission 193489) | Bovine rumen microbial communities from Lethbridge, Alberta, Canada - RJG_04 | ecosystem: Host-associated > Mammals > Digestive system > Stomach > Rumen | place: Canada: Alberta...
TTTATTATTTTTTTTATTTTATTGAATAAAAATTTAAATCAAAAAATAAAAAAATTTAAATTACAAATAAAATATAAAAAAAAATATAAAAAATGACAGACGAAGACAGTGTAAACGTTGATGAAGTATTAAAATACAAAATGATATTTGTTGGTGATCAAAGCACAGGAAAATCATGTATATTAAATCGTTTTGCAAATAATCAATTTGATGAACAATATCAAGCGACAATAGGTTTAGATTTCCAAAGTAAAAATGTAATAATAAAAGATCAAGATGTTAGAATTTTATTATATGATACAGCAGGACAAGAAAAATTTCGTTCTTTAATTCCAATGTATATTAGAGAAAGTCAAATTGTTTTATTTGTTTATGATATTACAAGAAAAGATTCTTTTAATAGTATTCCAAAATGGTTTAGTGATGTTTTAGATATAAAATCAAATGAAGCTGTTTTTGTTTTAATTGGTAATAAAATTGATTTAGAAAATGAAAGAAAAGTTTCTTTTAAAGAAGGAAAACAATTTGCTGATGAAAAAAATATTATTTTTGGTGAAGTTAGTGCAAAAACTGGAGATGGATTTGAAGATTTGTTTAATAATCATATTTTTGAATTGTTGTATGTTAAATTTAAAAAAGATTTTGATAGAAAAAATTTAATTGATGTTGGATATGATTTAAATGTTAATGAAGATGAGGATAATAAATATAAAAATAATATTAATAATTATGCGGGAAATAATAATATTAAAATTGGAATTAAAGATGAAAAAAAAATTGAGAAAAAGAAAAAAAAATGTTGTAAAGGTTACTAATTTTTTTTAAATAATATTTTCATATAAATATAATCAAAAAATTCAAATTTTAATTATAAATTAAAAAATATTTAAATTTATCATATTTTTTTATATATTTTGTTTGTAAATATAATATAAATAATTTCTTAATCAAAAATAGCACATAATCATTTTTATAAAATTATTTATAAAGATTAAAAAAACATTAAAAATAAATCAACAAATAATTTTACCCTTATTATTATTATTTGATAATTGTTTAATTTGTTGATTTTTTTTTTTTAAAATATCTTCATGAAATAAATAATAACATTGTTCAGCAATAAAATAAAACATTTCATTTATACCTGTGTTTAATTTTGAACTAGTTTCAAAATAATATCCTTTTTTATTTTTAATAAACTTATCAAAAAAGTTTATATCATAAACTCTTTTTTGGCTATTAATTAAATCAATTTTTGTCCCACAAAAAATATTTATGCAATTAGTTTGTTGATTTTCATTAATTTCATTTAACCAATAATTAAATTGATCATAATCTTTTTGAGAAAATAAATCAATAACAAAAACAATACAATCAGCATTTTTAATATATGTAGGAGCTAAACATCTAAATCTTTCTTGTCCTGCTGTGTCTGAAATTTTCAATTTTATATTTATTTTTTTTAGAATTTTTTTTTTTTTAACTATTATATTTATATCTTTATTTGTTGTATTCACTCCTATTGTTGATATTAAATTTTCAAATTTATTATTTGCATATCTATTTATTAATGATGATTTTCCTGCATTTGAACTTCCTATTAATGCTATTTTAAATTCATAATTTATTTCTTCCATTATTTTATTTATTTTAAATATAATAAATTTAAATGAAAAATTAATTTATGTTTCTATTTTAATACTAAATTATTTAATTATTTAAGTAATTTTGATAACTTAATTCTTGAACATTGAGAGTTGAATAATGTAAGTTCTGACTTTTATCCTTACAACAACGATAGCATATATAAATAATTAATAATAAAATTATCATTAAACCTGCAACAATATATAATATATAATCCATATAATAAAATACTTTTGTTTTTATTATATTAGATAAAGGATAAAAATTAACATAATGAATTTCTGATTTTGAAATACCCATTAAACGATAAATCAACTTTTTCCTTTCTTTAAAAATATTTATTTTTTGTGGTAAATCTAAATCAATATATGATGTCATATTACTATTATTCATTAAATTTTTTGATTCAAATAAATATCTTTGAATTGAGTCATTTTCTTTATAATTAATATAATAATTGTCTAAAAAATAACAATCATAAGATAAATTATCATAATAATTTTTATTTGCAATAACTAAATAATAATTAATAGTTTCATTTTTAGAAAATAATTGGAAACTTAATCTAATTTTTTTTTTATTAATAATTTCTAAAGATATATCATTTAATTTTGAAAAATTATATGTAAAATTCTTTAAATGATAATCATTTTCATTATAAATATGATAAGAAATGAATCCTTCACCCATATAAGATAAAATTTGTTGAGAACTTATTTTGTGTTTAAAAAATGAAGGCACTGAATAATTTTTATATATGTTTTCTTCTAATGATAAATGAATTTGTGGACATGGATAAATAAAAAAAATTGCATTAAAAGAATTATAAAATTTAAACACTTCATTTTTTTGTTTATTCATTTTTGGTAATTTATTAAATGTATCATTTTTTATTTCAATATAATAAGTAATTTTAAAAGTAATCATTGTGCGATAATTTAAATTTGGAAAAAAAAATAAATTATAAAAATATTGATTATATGGATATTTGAAATTATTTGATCTAAATCTTCTTAAATTTAATATAGAAGTTATTTGATTATTACTATATTCTTCATTATTAAAATTAATTGAAATTGCATCTAATTCATTATATCCTATATCAGTATATACTTTAAAATTAGACATAGAAGTTTTTACTATAATTTCTTTTTCAGAATATTTTCTTAAATATTCTGGTGGAGTTACAAATGAAATTATTTTTTTATTTTCATTATATAGTAAAATACTTATTTCAAAAGGATTAGGTTCATATTCTATTTCCATTAGATTTTTTGGGATTTCACATTTTATTGCAAGAGTTGAATTAAATGCTTTTTCATCATAAACAGAAAAACGAAAATAGTTACCTATTATTTGTGTAACTTTTATTTTTTTATATTTTTGTAATAGTATTTTTTCATAGTTAACATATATATAAAATTCATTATTAGATAATAAAATTATTATTATATTATTAGATATTGTAGATGAAATTGGAATGTTTATATTATTTGATTTTGGAATTTTATAATATGTATATTTTTCATAAGATAGTTTATTATTATTATCAATCGAATTATATTCAATTTGAAATATTTCATTTTTATCACATTCAACAGAAAAAATAGCATAATTATTTGTATAATAGTCAATATTTAATAATTCTTCAAAATTTTCTGATTTATCTAAATCATCAAATGTTTCTAATGTATTTTTTTTATAATATTTGAAAGATTTATATTCATAATATTTTATATGAAATACAACATCAAAATTTGTATTTAAAATAAAAATATTTTTATTCATACAACTACTAATTATAGATCTTTCATATGTTTTTAAATTGAATTCTTTTATATTTTCATTACTTTTAATCACTTTCATTCCAATATCAATTTTTTCATTATATGAAAATTTATTTTGATAAATAAGTAATATAAATTGTCCATCATAATAATTATCATCATAAGAATCATATAACTTAAAAATTTTATTGTTTGGTATATTTATTTTTTTATAAATCCCATTTTGATTATTATAATCCTGAATAAATAAAGAAATTCTATCATTTTTTGATATTAAAAATAAATAAAAATTATTGTTAACATCTTTTAATTGTGTAAAAAAAATTTTAATTTCTTTTCCTTTACCATTATAAGAATGACTTTTATTATCTAATCTAAATGGAACAGATAATTTTTTAATTTCAAATTCATAATTAACATAGTCATTAGTATTAAGATAAAAAATAAATGCATTTATTTGAACTTTATTTGTAATTTTTTCATATTTTAAAATATTATAATTATTATCATATGGAATAATTTCACAATCACTTTTATTATTTTTTGTAAATGATTCATAAGGAATTTCATTTAATTTTGTTTTACAAATTGCACTTAATTGCTTTTTAAATAATAAATAATAATGAGATATAAATTGAGATGTTTCTGATATTTCAAAATCTCCATTGAAATCTAAATAAACATAATTTTCTTCAATTACATTAGTTTGAAAAAATAATTTTAGAGGTTTGTCTTTTTCAAAATAATAATAATCTTGATTATAACAAATTTTTAATATTATTAATATTATCAATTTTGATATCATATTTTTATATTTTTATTTTTTTTATTTATAAATCAAAAAGAATAATCATAAATTGTAAAAAAAAATAATATTTCTTTATATATATTAATATAAGAATTTATAAATATATTTAATTATTTAAAAATAATAATTTTTTTTTAAAAAAAAAATGAAAAAAAATTATAAAAAATTAATTTAAATCTAAACAAAAAAAAACAAATGTCTGATGATCAAGCTCAAGACAAAAACGTTAATATAATAAATTCATATGAAAAACAAGAAAAAGATAAATTCAGTTGTACATATTTTATACAAACAATCCCAATTTTACCATTTAATTTAGCAATAATGATATTATTATGTAATATTTGTTTTCCTTCATTAGGAACATTTTATATGGCATGTATTGGGAATAAACCAAAAAGAGTTCAAATTTTAGTTGGAATATTTCAATTAATTTTAACTCCTTTTATTATAGGTTATGTTTGGTCAATTTTTTGGGGAATTAAAACAATTAATATATCTTATTCTTCTCCTTGTGAAGATAAAAGTCAAAAAAATCAATAACATATTTTAATTTAATTTATATTCATTTTTTTTAATTTTTTTTTATTTTTTTTTATTTTTTTTAATTTTTTTTTATTATGAAAATTACTAATTGACTCTATAATAATTGTAGTTTAGCATCCAGGTTTATTTTTTTTTTTTTCAATTATTTTTTTGTTATGATATATTTGGAATAAAATTAATAATTTATTTTGGAGAAGAAATAAGAAAAAATCATTAAAGATAAAAAAAAAATTTAATTGAATTAAAGCTTTGAAAAAAAATATAATTTGACCACTTTTTTAAAATTTTTTTAAATTTTTATATTAACAATTACAATATGAAATTTTTAAAAATAGAGAACAAAATAAGCTATTTCTATATAATTCATGTAACAATTTTTATATTAATATCATTGTTACATTATAATCCAATTTATTATACAAATTAATTCTCTATCTTTCTTTAAATTAATATTAAAATTGTAAAAAGCTATTATTACCTTTATTTATATACCAAATAAAATCAAAAGAGATAAAAATATTAAAATTTAACAGTTATTACAATCCTTTTTTATTAATTTTAATTTTATTTTTTTTAACAAAGGATTTTTTATATTTTTTAAGTCCATTGGAGGTAGATTTTTCATAGAATTTCTTCCTTTTTCTGCTATCATTGATAATGATAATTCATCAAAATCTTTTTTGAATCTTATTTCATTTATTGAATCAGGGTAAGATGACATTTTATAATAATTCAATCCAAAAAATTATAACTCAAAAAAAAAATCATTCTAAAAATAAAAATTAGAGTTATATTTATATTAATGATTATATTACTTATAATATATTAAAGGATTCTACATTTCGAAGAGAGAAAATTATTAATTTATTTAACCTAAAACTAATTAAAATGTCATTTAGAAAAAAAAATCCTTTAATTATATTTCTTAAAAATCAAAGTAAAAAATATAAATATATTTTAATTAACGAATATTTAAATTTTAATTTATTTAGATATTAAAATGAATTTATAAAAAGTAATATGTATATAATCAATGAAAATTTTATTTTTAAATTGAATATTAAATATATCTAAAAATACTATTTATATTTATTATATTATTCTATATTATATATTTATATAAAATTGAATCAATCAATTAAAGATTAAAACATTATAAACCAATGTTTATTGATATATATATGTTTTACTTTTTTTTTAATTGAAATATATCTTTTATTTATTATTATTTACAAATTATTTTTTTCTTACTCACTTATTTTTTTCATTTATTATTAAATAAAAAAATATCATCTTTTTTATCATTAGTAATAACATTTGTTAATCTATTTTCAAAATCACTATTTTTTTCCTTTGAAAATTGCATTTTAATTTGAGAACTTTTTGCTTTTTTCATTAAAGTATTTTCAACTATATTATCAATTTCAATTAAATTATCACTTTGATTAGATGAAAAAAAACTAATTTTACTAATACTTTTATTTTGCACATTTGACAAATGAAAAACATTAGAATATTTATTTCTATTATCAATAAATTGTTCCAAAAAAAGTGTATTATTTTCCTTATTCATAATTTTCCTAAGTAAAAGGATGGAAAGTTGAGAACTATAATTTAATTGCAAAGAACTAATCATATAATCAATTAAAAAACTAATACTAGTAACTAAAGTAATACTAAAATAAATCTTTGGACATTTCATTGAATGAAAAACAACAGCAAATAAATTAAACATTGTCATATAATTTACAATAACAATAAAAATAAAATAAAAAAGAAAAGAAGTAACAATCATAATTAAAGGAAATAAAAAAGTAATATATCTCATATTTAAAAATAAAGTCATATTAACAGAAATAATAATACAAGTATAAGTTTTAAAAGACATATACCATAAAGTTCCATAATCTCCTCTTTTATTAATTTCACTTCCCAAATCACAATAACAAACAACATAAAAAATAACAAAAGCAGAAACAAAACCTTTTGTAAGTGAAAATACAAATTTAAATAAATTAAAAACAGGATAAATTTCTCTACTTTCTTTATATAAAAAAGGCATAAATTTATAAATTAATTTATTATCACTTTCCAAAAGGTCAAAATCAGTTATTGCTTGAACTACTAATGGTAAAGCAGTAAATACTAAATTATAAAAAGTAATAAACCAATCATCAATTATAGTTTGTCCACTTCCCATACAACAAAATCCATAAACAAATTGAACAATAGAAAAAACGAAATTTTTATAAAAAAAATATAAAATTAAATTACTAATTCTATTATTATTAATTCTCCCATGAAAAAATAATAATCTTCTCAAAAATTTAAATTCTCCAATTGCAAAATCACTTGCTTGAATAGCTCTCATACCTTCTTCACCATAAATACCAATTCCTAAATGAGCTTCCATTATCATAGAAACATCATTTCCTCCATCACCAATTGCTAAAGTTATTGCATTTTTATCAAATAATTTTACTTCTTTTACAACCTTACTTTTTTGAAGAGGAGATACTCTACAACAAATTACTGTATTTGCTTTTAATGCTATTTTTAAAAAGAGATTTTTTTTTAATTCTGATGATAAGATTAATGATAAGATATTTGATTCTATTATTATACTAAAAGGTAAATTTTGTTCATTGCTTTTTGTGTATTTTGATATGTTTGTTATTGTATTTTCTACATTGTTATTTAATAAAATACTTGCATTTATACTTGGAAAAAATGACATTGCACTTCCTTCATTATTTATGTTGTTGCTTATGTTGTTGTTGTTTATACTGTTTTTCATTATATTGATGTTTAAATTATTATTGTTTTTGTTGTTGTTTATTATAAAGTTATTTTTTATGCTTTTTCCATTAAATGTATTTGAATGAATAAAATTTGAATTTAGTTTTTTGTTTATTTTTTCAAATTGATTATATTCTTCAAAAAATTTTGATATTATGTTTAAATTTTTATTATTTTCATCTTCTTCATTATTGAATATTTTAAATACTTTTTGATTTTTTGTTATTAAATTACAACTTAATGAAATATTTTCAGCAGTATCTATTTTATCACCAGTTAAAACCCATATTTTAATCCCAGCCATTCTTAAATCTTTTATAGTCTCAGGTACTTTATCTTGTAATTTATCTTCTACAATTGTTGCTCCTATTAATTCTAAATTTTGTTCTATTTCATCATATAATTTTTTAATTAACTTTTTTTTTTTTGATAAATTCATTTCACTATTTATTAATTTATTATTCCATTCTTCATATTCATTATTATTAATAATTTTATAACCAATTAATAAAGAACGATAACCTTTACAAGATAATTTATCAACACATTTTAAAGTATAATTTGTATTTTTATTATTTTTAGAAAAATTAGACATTCTTTTTATAATTTCACAATCAGCTCCTTTAGAATATAATTTAATAACATCATTTTTATCTTTTATAATAATACTCATTCTTTTTCTTTCAGAAGAAAAATTTAATACATTTAAAACATTAAAAGTTTGAATATTATTATTAATTCTAATTTCTCTAATTTCATTACTTGATAATAAAAATGTATATCCTTGTTCATGTGCAGTTTTTACTAATTCAACATCATCGGGAGAGACACCAGAATATTGAAATGCTTTTGAATTTGAACATACACATTCATGTGCAATTGATATTGCTGTCCAAAATTCATTTATTATTTTAAATTCTTCATTATAAAAATTATTTGTTTGATTTAATAATTGAGAATTATGTATTTCTGATATTTTTTTTATTTTTGATTTTATAATATTTTCATTATTGAATTGAATTAATTGTGTAAAGAAATTTTTTGGGATTTTTATAATTGAATGTTTTTTGTTTTTTATATTTAAATTTTTATTAGTATATATTTCATTAATTATATTATTTGGATCTTCATTATAATCTTTAACATATTCATAACATTTACCATATATAATACAATATTTAAATTTCATTTTATTTGCAGTTAATGTTCCAGTTTTATCACTGAAAATATAATTTACATTTCCTAATTCTTCAATTATTGAAACTGTTTTTGCTTTTGCAAATTTTTTTCTTATTTTTGAATATAAATCAACATCCCATGAAATAAAAAAACCTTGAATAATTTTTACTATTTCCATTGTTATAATTAAACTAATTGGAATTAAAGTATTTAAAAGAAGAAAATAAGTAAAGAAAGAAATAAAACTTTCTAATTTATGACTTCTTTTTAATAAAATAAATCTTTGATAATATTTTTCAAAATGATGATATTGTATATCATTAACAAAAGAACTAATAGCACATAAGATAATTAATAAAATAAAAATACCAATTAAATATTTATTCATTTTTTTTTCAATAATACTGATTTTAGTTCTAGGTCTTTTAGAATTTAAAATAATTTTATTATTCATTCCAGTATATAAAACAAAACCAATAATCCAATTTGTATTTTTTAAAATACTACCTTTTAAAATCATTTGTCTTTCAGTAATAGGAAATTTAACTTTATTACTATTATTATTAATATTATAAGAAATAGAAACTCTCCCATCTAATTTATGTAAATTTGAATTTGGAGGGTCACATTGACAATATCCTTCAAAAATAATATTATTAAATTTCTCATTATTAATTGGATTTTCCTCATTAGAATTTAATAAATTTTTAAATAAACCACATAAATTATTATTAGCAATTTTAGGTTTTAAATTTTTTTCTCCATCTAAAGTTGATGTTTCAACATAAGCCATTCCTTCATTTAAATTACTATCAATTAATATTAAATCACTTGGAATTTGTTTATTTTCATTTACAATAATTAATTCTCCTATTTGAAGAGAAGAACTTATTGATTTAATAAATTTTCCATCTCTATAAACAATAATTTTTTCATTATTATTTAATCTATCATATTTTAATCTTGATAAATCTTCAATTAAATCTCTTATCATACTTATACTTAAAACAAAAATTAAAGGAAAAATCGCAGTCATTGATGTTAAAGGACTTATTAATGGTATTGATTGTATTATTGCTGTTGCTAAAAAATATATATTTGGTAATCTTGCAAATTGAATTAATAAACTTTTTGGGATAAATGTTAATATGTTATATTTTGTTGTGTTTATTGTATTGTTTTTTATTTTTTTTTCTATGTTTTTTTTATTGTTATTTATGTAAAAATCTTGAAAATTTATTTTTTGATTTAATGTTTTTACTTTATAATAATTTCCTGATTCTTCATCTGTTTTATTATTATTAATATTCTCATTTATATTATTTTTTATTTCTAAATTAATTTTACTGTTGTGATTATTTGTATTATAATCATCATTTAAGAAACTTAAATTTTTTAAAAGATTTTTTGGTCTTTTTTGATTTAATATTGAATAATATTTATTAGTTAATGTAATGTTGGATTGTGTATTTTGTAAATTATAACAAGTTGAATTTAAAAATGATTGTTTTTTGTTTTTCATTTTTTGAATATATAAAGTATTTTTTTCTTTATTTTCATTTAAAACTTTTATTTCAGATGGATATATTAAATTAATATTTTGATAAAGAATATTCTGCTCTTCCTTTTTCTCATTCATTTATTAATTTTTTTAATTTTTAGTAATTTTAAGATTATTTTATTAGAATTTAACATTAATTATTATTATAATATACTTGATTGCACAATTTTTTTGCTAGTTTATATATTTTTATTCCACTTTATAATTGATTTTTAAATTTTTATCTTTTTAATAAAAATATTGATGTAATTTAATTTAAAATTTTTTTTTTAACATCATTTGTTTAATTTTACTTTCATTCAATAAAAATTGATGTTTATATATTTTATTTCTTGAATTATTAAATATAAATCAAATTTCAAATTATTGTTTTGCGTTAGAAATTATTTTGATTTAAATAATATTTTGATTTAATTTATTAAATTTATTCTGAAATAAAAAAATAGAAATCTGGATAGAATATTTATATAGTTTTTTTTTATTTTTTAATAAACAAAAATATTTTTTTATGGTATTATTTTTGAGTCAAATATATATTTCAGTAATAAATTATAAAACAAGTCATAAATAAAGTTGTGGATTATAATAATTTATAAAATAATATAAATGATATCATTTTGTTATATGTTATAATTTTTTTAAAAATAAATATTAACTTTAAATTTAATAAAATAAATTCAATTTTAAAATTATTTAATAATGATGTTTATTAAAATAAATAATACAATTAATTCTTTTAATAAAAAAAATTATTTTTGAAGAATTATGATTAATTATATATTTAATGATATCTATTTTTGAATAATTCTATTATATATAAATTATTTATATTATTATAAATAAAACAAATGTTTGATGATAAGTTTAATGAATATGAAAATTTATTAATCAAATCATATAATACAGAAAAAGAAATAAATGAAATATTAAAAGCAAATATTAATGTTTCAAATGAAACTTATCTTTTATTTGGTTATTTCATGGGTTATTTTTCATCAAAAAATGAACTATCATTAGAAGATATAAAAGAAATATTATTTAATTATCAAAAAGAAAATTTGCAAGGAAAAAATTTCCAAGAAATTTATGGAACAATTTCTTTTCTTTTTTGTCAGCAATATTTTACAAAAAACAATAATAATATTAATAATAATAATAATAATTTTCAAAATAGTTTAATATCAAGCAATAATTCCAATTTCAATAAAAATAATATTTTCAATTCTAATTTTAATAATTTTCCCAATAAAAAAAATCAAAATAATAACAATGACAATAATAATTCTCAATTTAATAATAACAATTTTTCTCAATTATTTGAAAATCCAAATAACCAAAACATAAAAAACTCTTTTAATAATCAAAATTCATATCTTGAAAATTCAAATAACCAAAACATAAAAAACTCTTTTAATAATCAAAATTCATATTTTGAAAATTCAAATAACCAAAACATAAAAAACTCTTTTAATAATCAAAATTCAAATTTTGAAAATTCAAATAACCAAATATACTCATATAAAAATGATGAAGAAATAGCAAAATTTTTAGAAGCAGAAGAAAGATTTCTTTTTAACAAAGAACAAGAAAACAACAAACAATTAAAAAAATGTGAAATATGTCTCGAAGAATTTTCCTTATTAAATTCAAATAATTATTTCTTAACATGTAATTGTACAATTCATGATAAATGTTTTGACGAATATGTAAAAAGTCAAGTTGAACAAAATAATTTACCAATAAAATGTCCTTCTTGTGGAAAAGATGTTCATCCAAATTTTATTCAAGAATCATTAAATTTAAATCAAGAATTATTAACAAAATATTTTAAATTTTCAATGAATAAATTTTTAAATGAATATAATAATGAATATTCCTCTTGTCCTACTCCAGGATGTGAATATGCATTTTTTTTTAATAAAGGAGAATTTCGTTTTAGTTGTCCTTTATGTAAAAAAGAATATTGTTTAAATTGTAAAGATGAATGGCATAAAAATTTAACTTGTCAACAATATAGAGATACAAAAAATGTTGATAAGTTAGATAAACAATTTATGGATTTTGTTACTGGAGCTAAGTTTAAAATGTGTCCTAGATGTAAATTTTGGGTTGAAAAAAATCAAGGATGTAATCATATGAGATGTAGATGTGGGGCAGATTTTTGTTATCTTTGTGGAGAATTTATGGATATGAAAAAAGGACATAAATGTAAGAAAAAATAAAATAAAAAAAATAATTAAAAATCAATAAAATAAAGATAAATTAAAAAAATCTATTAAAAAATAAAAAAATAAAAATAATTCATTTTTTTGATTAAATTTAAATAAAGGAATATTTATATAAATTTAATCCCATAAAAAATATGCTTTTGCTGAAATTATTCCATTTATTGGATTAACTGGCATAATATATCCTCTTTTAAAAGATCTTTCTGAATATTTTGGTATTTCTTTAATTTCTACTTTATCAAAATTTCTTTCTTTATTAATTGTATTTATATTATAAAATCCATCATCAAAAAAATCATTTTCAATTAAATTAAATATTGATTTATTTATTTTTTTATTATTATTATATTCTAATTCATATAATTTATTTTGAGGATTATTATAATTATTTTCATAACTATTATTATTAATGTAATAATTATTTGATAAAGGCATTCTATTTATTATATTTCTTCTTGAATAAATTTGTTTTATATTTTGATTTTTTTTTGGATTGGATATTTTTCTTTGTGTCATAAAAAAAGTATTTCTTATTGGAATTTGATTTATATTTTTTTTTGTATTTGAATGAATTGAAGCAACTGAATTTGTAATTTTGACTAATTCTTTAAATTTACTTTTTTTTACTAAATTTTTTTTTTCTTTCTCATAATTTATTGTTGTATTTGAAAATATATTTTTTATATCTTCCATTTTTTTTCTCCTTTTCTCAATATAAATTTGTTTTTGCTTTTCTTCTTCATTTTCTTTCTCATCTTTTTCTTTAATATTATTATTTTTATTTTCATAATAAAAATTTTGATTTTTTCTAATTCTTAATATTCTAATATAATTATCAATTTTATCAATATCTCCAGAAGGAATTTTTTTTTCTTCAAATTTCATTTTTTCATTTATAAAATTTGGAGTTTGAATTTGTATATTATTAGCATCAGAAATTAAAGGACTATAATTTAATTTTTGATTAACAATATCAGATTGACTTTCAAGATATTTATCATTTTTAATTGGAGAAATATTATTATCATAATTATTTTGATAATTATCATTATTATAATTATTTTCTTTATTATAATCTTCATTAAAATTATTATCATTAATATTATTATTAATATAATTAATATCTTTATTATTATTTTCTACATTAAAATGAGAATAATTATTATTTTTATTATTATCATTTACATCAAAATTCAATTTTTCAAAATTTAATTTATTTTTATGAATAATATTTTCATTATGAATATCATTTTTATTCTTATTAGGACTCATATGAAAATCTGAATCATATTCTTCATCTACTTCTTTAATAACTTCAACATGTCTTTCTTTTTTATTCATAATTTCATTAAATGCTCTTATTCTTTCTTCTTCAAATTCATCATCTTCTTCTTCATCTTCTTCTTCAAATTTTTTATTATCATTTAAATTATTATTACTTTCTTCTATATCAATTGAATCTGATTTAATATTACTTTTATGAATTGAATCATTTGATATTATTGAAAATTTACCATCTGATTTTCTAAAATCTTGATTTGCATTTTGAAAATCTTCATTATCATTTATTATATTTTCTTGTAATTTTTTATTCATTTCTTTTTTCATTTTTTTATTTTTTAATTTATATTTTTTTTATTTTAATTATTTAAAATTTAATATATATTTATATTTAATTAATTAAAATAAATTATTGTTTTTAAAATATTATTAAAATATTAATAAAAGAAAGAATACATTTTTTTATTATTTCTTCAATAAAATAATTGTTTTTATTATTATTTATTTATTGATATGGATGATGAGACAATACCAGTTATTAATAATACATATGAAAAACCAAAAAGACGAAATATATTTAAATACTTTATAAAAAAAACTGAAGAAAATTTATGTATAATATTTTTTTTTGTAATGTTTTATATTGATTATTATATTGAAACAAAAATATTTTCTGAATTATATACATTAGAAATAGAAAAAAAATCATATAAATTTTTTTCCACAATATTCTTTCTAATAACTGTAACAATATATATTACTTTATTAATTAAATCACCAGCTCAAACAAATATAGAATTAATATTAGAAAATGAACCATATAGAATAATCCCAAATACATTAAAAGATTCCTATCCTAAATTTTGTGAATTTTGTAATAATCAAAAAAAATTTATAAGATCAAGTCATTGTAGAATATGTAATTGTTGTATTTTAAGAAGAGATCATCATTGTGTTTTTTTAAATAAATGTGTAGGATATAATAATAATAAATTATTTTTACTTTATTTAATATATCAATTAATATTTGCTTCTTTTTACCTTCGTGGTTTTATTACATTTTATACATTAAATTATAAAGTTTTTACTTTTTCAATATTTAATATTTTTATTGTAATATCAACTTTAATTACAATTTATCTTTATTATATGGTACTTGGTTTATTAATTCAAATGATTTATTCTTATTTAATTGATTATACAGTTTATGAAGATTATTCTAATAAAAAAGGTACAAATGATAAATTTTCTAATAAAAAAAACATAAATGTAAATAGAGGAAGAAATATATATGATAAAGGATGGTTAGTAAATATTATTAATATATTAGGACCAAGTATTTTTCATTTTTTTTTACCACTTCCTCATCAAATTAAATGTAATTTTCCAGAAGAAAATTTATCTTTTAAAGAAAATGCTTTGGCAAGTGCTGGAGAAATGACTAGAGATTTATCTGGTATTGTTTTTGATACTATTGAAAATATTATTAAATCAAATGAAGAATCAACAAATCCTTTAAAATTTATGGAATTATCTAAAAAAGATTATGAATTACCTAATATTGAAATAATATAATTTAATTAGACATTAATTTTATAATTGTAAATTATATGATTAAATTTTTAATTTTTTTTTAATTATTATTATAATAATATATTATATGATCGAAAATTTATTAAATAAATAAATTATTTTGAATTTATTTTATCCAAATTATTATATTAATTATTTACTTAATTTACAAAAATATTCTATAGACAATTAAAAAGAATTAAAAGACATAATTTATAATATATATTATGCAAAACTCAAAATTGAAAGAAATTTTTTTTTTTCATCCTTAAAATAATTTACTGAAAAAAAATTAAAATCTTTATTTAAAATAGCGTTTCTTCTTTCTTTATTAAAAATTTCATCTGTAATTTGAAAAACAATACTTAAAATAGGATCTGGAAAAATATCAATAGTAAAAAAACATTTTTTATATTTTTTTAATAATTTTAATCTTTTATTTAAAATTAATTTACCTATATTTTCACTAGTAATAAAAAATTTTTCTTCAATATTTAAATCTTTATAATATTCTTTTAATTTAATTTTAATTTCTTCACAAAATTGTAATCCATTCAAAGGTTCCATATTATTTAAATAATTTATTGTATCTAAAAAATTTTCTTTTCCCTTTTTTAAAAGAATTTTTTCATTATTATTATTATTATCTTTATATGGAATCAAATATTCATTTTTTCCATCATTTATAATATTATCACATAATTCTTTTAATTTTAAAGCATATTTTTTTGGATTTGTTCTAACAAAATTAATTTCTTTTAACATTGTAATTTCAAAAGGACTTTCATAAGTATTTTTATTTGTTGAAATAATATTTGGTGAATCATATATAATATCGTTATAATTTAATGGAATATATTCTGATAAATTTTTTTGTGAATTATATTCTAATTCATCTACATTAATGTAGTTTTGGTTTTTTTTTGAATTAATACAACATATACATATTCCCATTAATATATTCTTATTTTTTTATTCTTTGTTTTTTTAATAATATTTAAGGGTAAAAAAAATTAATGTATATTATAAAGAATATATAAAAATTGATTTAAATTATAATTTATTTTATTTTTAAATTTAAATTTTTATCTCATAAAATTTTCATATTTTTTGTTTACATCAATATAAAACAAAAATTATTAAATTTATATTATAAATTATGATTACTAATATTTATTATAATTTTACCTTAAGAATTAAACATTTTACATATTTAATCACATATATTTAAAATTTTAAACATTCAATATATAATAACTATTTTAATTTCCATTTTTTCCTGGTGATGATTTATTAGAAATTTTATTAATACTCATTTTTTTTAATAAAGAAAAATTTGAAATATTACTTTCTTCAACATTATTTTCTTTAATTATTTTAAAACCATTATAATTTAATTGGAAATTATCATTTCTTTTAGTAATAAAATCTTCATCTGAATGAATATAGTTTGATTTATAAGTATGAGTTAACTTTAATTTTAATGCTTCTGAAAATTGCTTATTAGATAAAAATAATTCTTCATTTTTTTTACTATTTTTTGTTTGATTTGAAGAATATCTTTTATTGAAAAATTTTTTTTTTAATTTTTCAATTTTTGCTTCATTATTTAAATCAATTAAATATTTTAAAATTATTTTTTGATGTTTAATTGATTCTTGTAAATTAAAATTTATTGTATTTTGTATATCCATTAATTCTTTTAATTGTTCATTTAAATTATCTAATTTATTAAAAAAAATTTGAAAACATTTTAAATTTTCTTCTATTTTATTCATTAATTCTTTTACAACATCATCAACTGGGATAGTATATGATTCATCTATTTTTTCATCATCCATAAAATTTTTCATATTATTATTTAATGATAAAAGTAATATTGAAATATGTTTTACTGCTTCAATTTTTTGAATTTTATTTTCAAATTCTTTATTTTTTTTAATTAAAAATTTCCTAATAAGAAATAAATCTCTTATAACTTTTATTGCTTTTAAATATTTATTTTCAGGTGAATTTAACCTTTTCATTTTTAAAAAAACTTTATTTTCACTTTCATCTAATTTTAAATAAATTATAAAAGTAATAATTAATTTTGAAATAATAATATAACCTACAATAGTATTAATAATTGCAATTAATTTTCCAATAGGTGTTTTAGGAAAAATATCACCATATGTTATACCAAAAGAAATCATTATTGAAGTCCAAAGAGTATCTATAATTGAATCAAAATATAACTCTTTATTTTTTTTGAATGGTAAATTAATATTTAATGATAAATATTCTGCATTTCTAAATAAAATTGTAAAAAAAAAAATCATTACTATTAATATTATAATTAAATAAATAAAGGAAGATTCTTTTATTCTACATTGTAATACAAATAAATGACCTGTTTTAGCAGAAAGTGTTTTTGATATATTTTGTGATATAACATTATTCCATTTATTATATTCGTTATTATATTTTAAAAATAATATAATTTTTGATAAAGATAAAATATAAAAATAATTTGAAAAAATTAAAGGATATTTTATTTCAGAATTATTAATAATATATACTATATTTAAAAAAGGAGGGAAAAAAATTCCTACTATAATAAAATCCATTATTCTATTTTTTAAAGAAATAATATTAAAATGATATTGATAAAAATAAATTTCTCTTTTTATTAATAGAAATTCACTAACAATTACATTAATTAAATTTAATATTCTAAATGTATTTTCTAATTTTGAACATTGTCTTTTTTTTAAATTATTTAAATTCTCTATATATGATAATCCTTTTTTATTCCCTTCATTTATAATATTATCATTAAGTTTCCTTATTTTCAAATTAATGATTCCTTCAAATAATAAAAATAAAAAAGTTAATGTTAATAATATATTATGTAATATTCTTATTTTTTTTTTAAATATCCCAAATTTTGACTTTTTATCAAAAGATTTAAAAAGTTCTGTTAAAAAAATTGGATTTAATGACTTTGTTTTATCATCTAGATTGTCATCATTAATTTTTTTTTGACTTTTATATAAATTATT
>Ga0256407_10006288_pt1 | contig 18450 bp, 18 predicted proteins | sample RumenRJG_04DNA_FD_193489 | JGI IMG/M metagenome (GOLD analysis project Ga0256407, IMG submission 193489) | Bovine rumen microbial communities from Lethbridge, Alberta, Canada - RJG_04 | ecosystem: Host-associated > Mammals > Digestive system > Stomach > Rumen | place: Canada: Alberta...
GTCGGAGGAAGGGACGAAGAAGTTGTCCGGTACCGTGGAGTCGAGGGCCAGGCGGAAGTAGGCGCTGTTCGTGTACGACGTGGCCTTGGTGCCGGAACCGATGACCGTCTTGCCATCGAGCTGCACATAGTTCGTGATGACGGAGCTCGTGAAGTAGTTCGTGTTGTCCACCACGAGGATGTCCGCCCCGCTGTGCCAGAACCTGTTAAGGTCCTTGTACCAGGAGGAGTGCGCGGTAAGTCCGGAATGCAGGAAGTCGAAGTCGCCGTATGCGTGCCCCGGTTCCTGGCTCCCGAAGAGTTCCAGGTCGTCGTAGAGCGCGATGGTGCCGGTGAACTTCACGCCCGGTTCCAGCGCCAGGTGCTTCGGACAGACATAGTACCCGCCGAGGTTGTAGTTGCCGCCTTCCAGCCTGATTGCGGGAGGCGTGTGGATGTTCATGCTGCCGATGACGGAAGCGTAGTTGAAGAGCGCGTTGATGTTCGTGGAATCGCCTTCCTTAACGCCGTAGACGCTGGACGGGAGGTACGGGCAGTCCCACAGGAGCAGCCACTTTCCATGGTCCGCCACATCGGAATCCACGACCACGCCACCGTCTGCCGTGTCGATGGCTTCCGGGTCCCAGAGGTAGTTACGGACCGGATAGCTCTCGACCGTCACGATCTGGCTGGAAACCGACGGGTCCAGGTCCATGAGCTCGTCGATGTCCTTCACGGAGTCCCGGCCAATCTGGTCGAGCTTCGCGTCGATGCCGATTTCGAAGTAGTCGAAGTCCTCGAACGTATCGTCGCCGTTGTACTTCTCCACCTTTACATCGTAGACCCCGAGCTCCGTGAAGATGGAAGCCTGGAGGCGCCCGGCTTCGTCAAGACGCTGCGGGTTGTCGGCGTGGACGTAGTCCATGCCTTCGAGAGTGTAGATGTCAGCGAGCACGTTGCTGTCGTGCACATAGAAAGTCACACGCCCCGATACGATAGGTTTTGCCTCGTCGTCGAGGAAAGTACGGTCGCTGAAAGCCTGCATCATTGTCGCCATCGCGTTACCTCATGAAATTCACGTTATAGTGTTCTAGTTCAGCTGGCCTTCTCATCCTGGGAAGGTTGCTGCTGTGCCTGCTGGGAAGCGCGTAGCTTGGCCGATTCGACGGCTATGCGGTCCAGCATCGCCTTCTTGCCGAGTTCCATGCGGTCCTTTGCATCCTGGAGGGCGAGCTTCTTCTTCTCGCCGTCCAGCTTGATGGCCTGGGACATGGCCTCGGATTCGAGCCTGTTGGCCTCCCTCTGGGTCTCGATGGCAGCCTTGTCGGCCTCCACGTTGCCGGAGAGCTGGGCCTTGAGGATTTCGTTCTCCATGTCGTACTGGTGTTCGAGCTGCAACTTCGTGATTTCCAGTTCGCGCTGGGCCTTCTGGTCACGCATGAGCTGCTCGTATTCCTTGCACTTCTGGTCGAGCTGCTGGATGGTCTGGGTATCCTGGTCGATCTTCTGCTTCATGAGCTCGACGGTCTGCTGCATCTGGGCTTCCATAGGTGTCGGGGCCTGGATTGCATGGAGGGACGCATAGAGCTTGGCCATGGTCGGGTTGTCCGGGTAGGTCTGGATGAGCGCATCGATGAGCGCCGGCTTCTGGTTAGGCTCGGCCACCTGCATGAGCTGCACGATTTCGGCACGCGCCTGCTTCAAGCCCATCCATTCGATCGGGCCCTGGCAAATGGAAACCTGTCCCTCGATACCGACCATCTTGGCTACCATGGACCACAGGGCCTTCATGGAGGCCTGGAGATGGACCATGTAGTGCCTGATGTTCGTGGAATAGGCTTCCGCGGCGTAGGACACCTCGGTAGCCGTCTTCATGGTATTCTGGTCGATGAGGCCGTGCGCGTCCACGCCAGTCACGGTGCCCATGATGGACAGCGTGTTGCCGATGACGCCGGAAAGGTCCTGGTACTGGACAGTGTTGTCGAAGCGCTGCGGAGGTTCGAGCGTTTCCTTCTGGTCGGCGGATTTCCTGTTGTACGGAAGAATCGGGTTATTCCCTGTCCCGGCATCCTTATAATACTTATCGAGCCCCTTGAATGCCTCGACCGTCCCCATCCACTGCGGCTTCGGGGAGAGCGACAGGCGCTCGGCCAGCTGCGTTACGGACAGGTTGACGAGCTTCTGGATTGCGCGGGCCTTGTTCACGATGCCGCCCCAGTGCAGGTCGCCCTCGTTGTCGAACCAGCGTTCACCGTAGACCGGTACGATAGGTATTCGGTCCAGAGGCAGTAGCCCGCCGTCTATGGCCTGGTTATTCACCAACGTATAGACATGGCATCCTTCCTCTTCCAATACAAAGTAAGTGATGATGGGGACCAGGTCCCTGGGGCACTGAACGATGTTCTTCTCGCGGTCGCCAGGAACGAATTCCGGACCGTAGTTGAGCTCGACCCAGCGCTTTCCACGATAGTCGATCAGGGCGCCCTCGACCATATCCTCGCCGTCCAGGTCTTGGCTCTCAGGGTCCAGGATGCAGCGGTCGAAGTCGTTGATGGCGTAGACGCACGGGACGCCCTGCTTGTCGGTTCCCATGGCCATTACGCCGAGGCCCAGCGACACGGAGTTCTTCAAGGCTTCCGAATCACACACACTGTTGGAGCCGCGCTTCTGCAGGGTGTCGAGCATCCTGTCGTCGTCCGGGTTGCCGGTGTACGGGCTGAACCCGTAGAGGCTGTACTGGTTTACCACGGCATTGCAGGAATTGCCCATCACGTTGAGGAGCATCCTGTTACGCTTCGAGGAGACGTGGCGCCCGTCGGCGGTAGTCCACTGGGTCTCGCCGTTGAGGAAGTCGCGGTCCTTGCGCATCTTGTCGTAGTTGTCGGCGAACTTGCGCTTCGAGCGGTCGCGGAAGTCGCGGAACTTGTTCACGATGGACTCCGGGTCGAATTCCGCGACCGGGTCCACAAGGTAACTGGTTTCAATTTCTTCGTTCATGGTCACCTCAAAACTATCCTATTCGACCGCCGGGGTCGGGCGGAACAGGGATGTCCCGCGCATGATGTCCTGGCCCCTGAGCAGGAACCAGTTCCTGAACCTGGCCGAGTTTCCTTCGCCTATGCCCTTCAGGATGCCGGGGTTCGCCTGGATCTTCTTCATCCAGTCGCGGTCCTCGTCCGTAAGGGTCTTGTCCGTAGACAGTATCTGTCCGGCCTGCGACTTCTGCACTTCCTTCACCTTCTTGTCAACCGCCTCCTGCTTCTCGGAGGCAAGCAATTCGGAGATGTTGGCCTTAGGGTCGATGGCACCAAGCAGCCTGGAGGCCTGGCCAGTAAGCATGTCGGCATCGCGCTTGGAACCGTACTTGTTCACCATCCACGTCCCGACAGCATCGATAGCATGTTTGAGTGCCGGGTTGCGCAATGCCAGGTAGTCCATGTAGTCGGCATTCTGGAACTCGTTGCCGAAATTCAGGACATCGGAAATCATGTTCTTGTGCTTCTCGCTGGACTTCGATAGTTCGAGAAGTTCGCCTGTGCTCATGCCGAGGCCTTCGTCTGCACCGCTCTTTTCTATGTCCCTTGCACGCTTTTCGAGGAACCCTGCCTCGATGTAGTCGCGTGCGTCATTGCGCGGGGCGCCTTCCATGGCACGGGAGACACGGGCCTCTTCGAGCTTGGTCATTTTCTTTTTGCGGAGGGCCTCCGCTTCCTTGTCCAACTTATCGGCCTCGTCCAGCTTGTGCTTGATGAGCGGGGCGTTGTCAACGATCTTCCCGGACTCCACGATGTCGCCGGCCTGCAAGCGCAGGGAGTTGGCCTGTGCTTCCTTGGAGGACGCCTCGACAAACTGGCGGGCGCCTACGGACGCGGCAGCGTCTTCCTTGGCAACGGTGCTGTTTATGGCACGCACCGCATCCCTGGATTCCTTGGAAGGCTTGACCCATTCGCCGGCCTTCTTCATTTCCTTCAAGATGTCGAGAGTCTGTTCGGACACTCCCTGCGCACCCTCGCCGGCAGCGTTACGGGTGCCAGCCCACTTGCCGAACTTCGCACCGGCTCGACCGAGCACCCAAGGCGCCACGAGATTGGTACCGGTACCGAGGATTGCATCGCCCTCGCTGAAAACCGCACGGTCGGGATTCTGTTCCGGGTTGTTGTGATATGCAGCCCAGTCCATCGCCTCTACGGCATGGGGAGCCGCAGCAGCACCGAGAACGGAGGCGGCTGCAATCTTGGCAGCCTTGGCGCCCCTGGCACCCTTGGAAATGGCTCCTGCCCATCCTGCGAACGGGAGGGCCATCAGTATGTTCTCGCCGAGGTCCAGGGCGCCGTGCTTCGAAAGCAGGGCATCCTTCCATCCTTCGGCCTGTCCGGACTGGATAGCTTCGAGGGAGCGCGGCGCGAAGAACGTGCCTAGCACCTTGGCGGCAGTGCCTACCTTGTGCTTGTCGGCATATTCCTTGTTGCGCTTCTCGGCCTCGATAACCTGGCGCATCTTCTCGGAACCGCCCGGACCGTATTCCAGGTTCACGCCGGCGTTCCACAGCTCGCGGTCTTCCTTAGGTACCTTGTAGTAGTCCTCGGAAAGGATCTTCGATGCAGTCCTTGCGGAATCGGCAGAGATGCCGGCAGACTTGGCTAATGATTCCAGGTCGTACGTCTGGCTAACGGCCTTGGTCTTCCTGACCAGGTCGTTCATCTGCTTCTCGTTGTCGTAGATATTGGCATCAAACAACTGCCGAGCCACGTCGGCAATCATCTGGTCCTTAGTACCGCTCACTGGCCTTCCGTATTTTCCGTACCAGGTGCGCTGCTCGGGAGTAAACCCGTTATTTTCAAGGAATTTATCAGGCATTGCCATAGACTACCCCTTCAACTTTGCCGCTGCTGCCTTGTCCGCACGCTTCTGTGCTTCCGCCTTGGCCTTGGCTTCGGCTTCCTTGGCCTTCTTGGCACTGAACGCGCCCTTGGCCCCGAGGATTGCCTGCTCCCATGCGTCCCAGCCACCGAGACGACTGCGTGCGCCCTTGCCTTCGAGCTCACCGAAGCGGTCCTTGTAGAGCGGGATGAGGGCGCCTGCAATCTTGTCGAACTGGTCGTCGCTTGCACCGCCGAGGGCGAAGATGTCGTTGGCCATCTTGTCTTCGAGCGAATCCATGTTCGTCTGGTACTGCTTGGCTGTCTCTTCCTGGTCCTTAACTAGCATGGACTGAAGCATGCCGGTGTCGCCGTACATGGCCATCGCCACGGCAAGCTGCATCTTCGGGTCGTCCATCATCTTCTGGATCTTCTGGTCGCGTTCCTGCATCTGGGCTTCGAGCTCTTTCAGGCGCTGCACCTTGGCAGCCCTGTCGGCTTCCTGCGCCATGCGCTGCTGCATGACCTGGTTGTAGGCCACGCTCATGTTGGGGAACGGCAGCTGCTCCATGCTTTCCTTGGAGTAATACTGGAACGGATCGGCGGCTGCGGCAGCCTGCGACCCGTTCCTGGCCCCTGCAGCCGCTGCCGCAGCCAAGGCGTTCTCGTAGTCAATCTGTGCCTGGCTCTTGTTCCAGGTGAAATCCCTATCCATATCGAATCTCCTTACCAGAGCTTGTGGGTAGTTCCCCAGAACCCGCTCTTGCTGTTGATTGCGCGTCCTATCGAGGGCGCAGTTACCAGGTCCTTGGCTGCAAGGGAAGCCTCGAACCTGTTGGGGCCGCCCGCATAGGTGTACCACTTGCCTTTCCCTCCGAACTGCACCGAGATCGTGTTGTCGGTGTTGATGCGGATGCCGGAGACTGCGGAAGAACCGGGTCTCAGGGAAACACGCGGCTTGCTGTCGTCCCAGAACGATTCGAGGGCCTTCTCCTCTTCGAGGCCCTTCTGGATTGCCCAGCGCCTTTCCACCGGGTCCATTCCCGGACGGATGTACTTGTTGATGGCGCGGTTGTGTTCCTCGATGGACTGCATCCTCGCGCCCTTCTGCGCTGCTGCACGGTCCAGAGTCGCGTTGTTCACGGGCTCGCCGTCGTTGAAGTAGTAGACATCGTAATAGAAGTTCTTGCTGTCGGGATAGCTGTTGGCCTCGTACGGGCTGGAACCGCCGAGTATGCGCGAAGCCGTACCGCCACGTGCAGCGTCGGTACGGAAGCCCATGAGGCCTTGGAGTATTCTCGATACCAGTCCAGCCATGGCCTAAAACTACCTCATAAGTTGCGGGTTGAGGCCCATCATGACCATCTGGGCCTGGTTGCCCTGCTGCTGTCCCTTCAACTCGGCGAGCAGCTTCTCGTATTCCTGCTTGGCGGGGTCGTAGTCGCCGATGCCGAGCATCTGTCCGTAACGGGACTTGATGAAGTCCATCATGTCCTTCTTGCGCTGCATGTCGAAGTCCTGCACGGCCTTGTTCTGGAGGAACTGGTCACGCTGCAGCATGTAATTGCGGTTGTTGTTCATCTGCGTGATGAGGTCCTGCTGCTTCTGGTAGTCGAACTTCTGCTGCGTGGTGTCTTCGAGCCACTTCTGCTTCGCGTCCGCACGCTGGTTCTCGCCATGCTTCTGCAGGCCCGACACGATTGCGTCGAGGCCGGCGTTGAGCGAATCCCTGTTGCCCTGGGCCACAGCGTCGGGGTTACCGACCTGGGGCATGCTCCATCTCCACTGTACATTAAGCATCTTGACCCCCTTGTCCGATACCTTTCGAATTCTTCGTGTCTGTCATTCTTTTTATTCGTTGAATGTTAGATTCTTTCCAGAATTTATTGTGGTGGTAGTCCAGCATGTGCATCTTCCGATGCTCTGAGTCTTTCATGAAGATAAGCTCCCAGTACGGTCGATTCCAGTAAACGCGATGCTCTTTCAACCACTGTCTGGAACAATGCACTCCGTCCGGTTGTATTTCAGCTCTATGGTGCAGAACATATTTTTCTGGAGAAGCAACTGCTTCTTCATACCCCTCAATCAAAGGTAAGTCAGCGAGCGTCGTCATTTTCTTGATGCCGTTCCAGTTAATCATTACTTTCTCCTTACATTCCGAAGATGCCGCCCAAGACTTTTCCCACGCCACCGAGGATGGTGCCGGCGCCGCTGTTCTCCTGCATGGAGAGGTTGGTCTTCGCCTGCGTGAGGTCGGACTTTGTCTGCAAGTCGGCGTTGTTCTGCGAGGCCATGTTCGAATAGTAGTCGCCCATGGCGTTGGCCAGCTGGTTGCGGTCCTGTCCATACATGTTCGTGAGGTTGCCCAGGTTGCCGATGTAGTTCTGCTTGGAAGCCTGGCCGGCCTGCCATTCGGCGAGCTGCTGCTGGCGGTCCTGCATCATCTTGTCGTACGCCTTGGACCACTCCTCGGAAGCCAGTGCTTGCTGCTTCGCGGCCATATTATTCATGAAGTCCGATGAGAACAAATTCTGGCCGCCCATGTTGCGCATCGCGTTGGTAGCCTGCTGCGCACGCTGGTTGGCGAACTTGTCGTAGAATTGTGACACGTCCCCGCCGTACGAGAACTGGTCGGGACCTTCGCCCATCGCCTTCTGGTAATTGGCCAGGGCCGAGTCGTACTGGGCCGCATTCTGGCCATACATGCCCTGCATCTTGCCCAGGTAGTCGTTGTAGAGCGACTTGTTCGTGTTGCTTACGTTGTTGGCTTCCGCAAGCAGGTTGTCGAGCGAGGCCATGCCCGCCTGTACCTGCTTCTTGTTGGACAGGCCAAGCTGTTCGCCTAGCTGATCCAGGAAGCCGTAACCTGCGTCGCCCATCCCGAACGGGTTGGCTACGAAACCGCCGATGCTCTCCATTATTCCTGCCATAATTACTTGTCTCCTTGTCCGTAGACAGTGATCCGGACAAGGGCCGCCTGTCCGCTAATTACTATGCTGCCCTGGCCGGGCTTTATGAGTTGAGTACCCCTTCCTCCGTCCCAAACTATATCCGCGAACGTCTGGCGCCACGGTTTCAGCGGGAGGATTTCAGTGCCTTCCTGGCAAACCTTCTCCATCATGGTAAAGAGCGGACAGGTTACAATGTGCCACCCGTTCCGCTCGTATTCAGTCCAGGTGCCCGCCATCACGTTGCGCACCATCTCGATTGGAGAATGGAGTTCGATGGTTCCGCCGCGCATCATATCATGGCCCCCGTCTTTGCTGCACGCACGTCACAGTCCGTTAGTACGAAGTCCATGGGTTCGGAGAACGTGATGCGTACGACAGCAAGCCTGGTCATGCCGAGCGCATGCCACCTTACGCGGTGGGAATATTCGCCGGTCAGGCCGAACGACGCGCTTCGCACGTTGCCGAAAGTCATGCCGCCATCCTTGCTCACTTCGAGAAGCACCTCGGCTTTCGTGCCCCTGACAGGATTGCTGCCTGTATTGCACTCCAGTGCAAGCTCCTCGATTATGAACGGCCTGTTCTCGCTGGAAAACACGGGACCCTGACGGTGACGTATTACCGGCATCTCGACATCGTCCTTCCATTGTTCAGTCCACCCGGCGAAATGGCAGAAGAGCCCGTCGTTGGTGAACGCATAGAACTTCTCGCGCCAGTATGCCACGCCTCCAACACGCCACTGCTTTTCGAGAGTGGTGTTGTGATCGCGTGAGGTTCTTTGGGCCCACTCCCTTGTACTTAAATCATATGCCCAGGTCTCGCCGATGGTGTTCGCCTGCATCACGATGAACATGTGGTGTGACGTGGAATACGGGAAGATGTACGCGGTGTCGGTGACTTCGCTTTCCAATTTTTCGTCAAGCCATTGGTCACTGATGACCTGGAAATCCGTTCCCGTCACGGCCATCACACATTTTCCGCGCTGCTGGCCACTGGAAATGAAGAACACCGTGTTGCCTACCTGGCACAGGGAGTTCGGGGATTCGAGACCGAACGTACTTTGCGCGGAGAAGTACAGGTCGCTCCATGTGGCATACTCGCCACCCTGGTAGGACTTGACTTCTACGGACTTCGGTCCGAAAACGTAGAGATAATTTCCGACGGATATCAATCCGTTGACGCAGTCTGACGCGCCGGTGCTCAGGAAGAACTGCTGGGCATGGTAATCATCATAGAACACCCATTCATAGGGGTCCACGCCCTTCATCTTCACGGTAATGCCGTCCTGCTCATACTGGACCTGGCCATCGACAAGGTCGAACACCTGGCGTTCTGAATATGCGAGAGGGTAACGGATACTGTAGTAGCAATATCCACTATCCGTATCGTTAATGACGATTGCGCCGTCAATCACGGCCACGTGGGAGGGCTTGACCAAGTGGCCGTCCTGTTCGACCGCCACAGGCAGTTGGATCCTTCGGTACTCGCCAGTCAGCAGGTTGTACGCATGGAGGTTGGAACCGTCTGCGCACAACATAATGGGAACCGGGCCTCCGGTTTCCGCGAAGGACATACGCTGAGTCCCCGGAGCCACTGTGAACAGCTGTTCACAACCCGTCTCCTTGACCCTGAGCACCCTGTTGCCCATGCAGACGAACATGTCTTCCTTGGAACGTTCGGACTGCAGGCCACGGGTGCTCACGTAAACACCTCGACACTTTCCGCCAATCTGGTAGATGCGCTGCAAGCCGGGAACGGATTCCATGAACTGGACTCCGCCGTTCTCGCTGCGGTACATGTTTACGGAAAGCTCCGAGCCCTGTACAGCCGGGAACTTTCCCTTTGCGGACTTGCCTACGAGGAGGTTCATTACCTTGGACGTAGCCATCGTTCCTCCTTACCCGATAGTCAGCCCGTTGCCGGCCATGCCGTCATAGTACGGGCGGTCATAGGAATCCGCAAACGCCGTACTGTTTTCCAGGGCCCTGTTGTTGAGGGTATTGCGGTCGATTATGGCCAGTGCCGAGTTCATCTCCTCGCGTGCATCCTCCTTGTAGTCCGCGAGCTTGTACTTGCGGCAGGCCATGAATGCGAGCGTATAGAGGATTGCGTCGTGGTAGATGGGAGAAAGCGGGATAGAATCCGTGAGCTTGAACTGCGGGAGCCTGCGGTTCAGGAACACCCTGATGTCGCACACTGCGGTACCGTTCAGCCAGAGGTCACCGACGAGCCTGGTCTCCCCGTTCGGGTCGGTATCGAATGTAGTGCCGTAGGTATAGAAACACGGCAACGTCATGCTGTTGGTAGCGGACATCGCCTGCGGTGTAGACGGGTCGAGTTCCAGGTAGCGGATGCCCACCTTACGTGATACGCCCACGATGGCTTCCGGTGGCTCCATGTCAACGACGTACATGCCGTCGGGTGCCGTCTCTCCGGGAACCAGTTTCTTGAAAATCAGATGTGCGGCGCATGGCGAATCTACCATGTCCTGCGTAGTGGAGAAATACGAGTCGTTGTTCAGCTTGGCCACAGCCCTGTTGAGCAGGTTGAGGTAGGATGCGGCGGTGGTCCCGTCAACAGCCTCGCCGTCACCCGTCATGGAGCAGAACTCTGCCGCCTCCTGGACAAGCGCATTGACACTAATCATTTGACACTCCCGTACAATAAAGCTAGATTTCCCATCACCTATAACTATGCGAGGTAAAATCATGACAGCCACTGTGTTCAGCACTCTAAGCGGTAAACTGGCAGGGAAACACCCTGAACTGGGTGTACTGGTACGGGAAGACGGGATGGTTTTGACATTAAAACCAGGCAAGCGATGGAATAACCCAGAATTCCAATGGAATAAGGGGCATCTTGATGGCCAAGGATATTTATTTGTACAGATAAGAGGTAAAAACTACTGGATACATAGACTAGTCGCTGAAACATTCTTGCCTAACCCAGAAAACAAGCCCACAGTTGACCATATAAATCGCGACAGGACAGACAATCGTTTATGTAATCTTCGTTGGGCTGACCAGCAAGAGCAATGTAGAAATACTAAGTCGTACGACGATGCCCTAGACTTAGGGGTACGGAAGCACGACGACCCAAAAGAATGGGATCGGAGGTACAAGCGATATGCCAGGTCACATGGGTTGGTAAAAAGTCTGACACCCGAACAATACGAGCGTAAAAAAGCGCAAGCCAGGGAAAGGTATAAAAGAAAGAAGGCCGAGCACTAGGCCCGGTCTTCTTAATTTGTTTATCCTTTTACAGACAAACTAAATTTCCGTGAAGGTCACAACACAGCGCCTGGGCTCGAAGATCTTCGCGATGAAGCTAACGTCAATTCGAGTCAATTCGACACCTGTACGGCCCTCACCGAAGGAAAGTGCCTTCAACACGATAGGACCGTCGGAACCGACGTTTTCACGACGAGAACCCGGAAGGTCTTCGTAAGTGTAGGCGTCCATGACCAAGGAATTGTCCTCGGTACGGACCTGACCCACGAGGTAGGACTTGCCAGCGCCCATGCCGTCGATGAACGAGCAGGTCACGGTCGTAGTGGCGGAGCCGGAGTCGAAGGTAGTCGGGTCAACCCAGACGTTCGGGGTGCCGAAGCTGTAACCCTTGGCGGTCACGAAGAGGTCTTCGATACCGAGGGATTCAGCGAGCTTACCCTGGTTGGCCTTGGTCACGACAGTTTCACCGTTGACCGTGGAGGTCACGAGGCCGGTGATCTTCTTGTGGACGATGACCACGAGTTCCTGGTTGGTTTCCATGCCGGATTCGTCGAGCAGGTAAACGCCCGGAACCTTGTAGGCAGCACCCTCTTCGAGAGTCTTGCCAGCACCGGAGGCAGTCAGCGCACCAACGGTGTAACCGATGATGTTGGAGTTGTCATCAGTGATGGCAGTGAAGGTGAGGGTCGGAGCCGTGTCGGCATTTGCAGACAACGAAATCTTCGGCATGAGGGCCTGTTCAACGCAAGCAGCGCCGGCGTACTGTCCAAGATACCGTTCGCGATAGATGTCCTGCTGGATAGAATCCGGCAAGAACTTGGCGAGGCCAGTGTTGGCAATCTTGCCGTACACGGTCGGGGCCTGGAAGTCCACGAGGGAACCGACAGTGGAAAGTTCGGCGAGCTTGGTAGCGGCATCGGAAAGCATTTCGAAGTCAGGAGCGGAAACACCGCCGACCTTGGCCTTTGCGATAGCCTGCATACCCACGAGGGCGTTGTGGCGGATAACGTCGGCTTCCACTTCGCGGGCGATCTTCTCGGCACGCTTGCGGATGACGTTCTTCTGCTTGTCCTCGATGTTGTGGAAGTTTTCCCAGAACGTGGTTTCCACGGCGGAGTTCTTGTTCTGCACGAATGCAGTCACTTCGCGTTCATGGATGGCGTCCGGATTTGCGACGATACCGTCAGAAACGGTACCTGCATCGACAAGGTATTCCGTCACCTTGGCGCCATACTTCTTGCCCTTCATGGATTCCTGAGGAAACGCCTGCTGAGAGGCACGGATGTACGGCATTTGGTCACGAATTGCCGTGGCGAGGATTTCCAGCTTCTTTCTGGAAACGAAAGAGTTCACTTCTGTAGCCATGTTAAATCTCCTTGATGTTATGGCTGGGGTTTTGTATGTTGTTGATTTTGAGCGGTTTACGCACGTTCCAACGTCCGCCCCAGACGGAGAATACATGGGAATTTTTGTAGGACCCACGGTGACCGGCGGCCTTTTTTACGCGGTGCTTCTGGTTTCCTATACTTAACTATGCCAAGAGTTTACTATATTTAATAAAAAATGGAGGAAAAAATGATTTTTTCTACTTTAAGCGGTAAATTAGCAGGAAAGCACGAAGAGTCTGGCACACTTGTTAGAGAAGACGGTACAGTTCTCCGCAGGATTGGATCGTCTAATAACTATAGGTGGAGCCGAGGTCGAGCAGGAAACAAACAAGGGCACCTGTCTATTTTTAGCAGAAAGGTAATGAAAAACTTTTATGTACACCGGCTCATAGCTGAGGTATTCATACCTAATCCCGAGGGCAAGCCCATAGTAGACCACATAGACAGAAACCCACACAACAACTCAGTAACAAACTTAAGGTGGGTGACGAAATCAGAGAACCTTAGAAATTCAGATAGACATTACAAAAGCAAGGCTAAATTTGGTGTAGCCTCCTGTGAGGATAAGGCTGCATACGCAAGGGCACTTTACTATTACAATAAAGCTCGCAAGCATTAAAAAAGGCGCCCGAAGGCGCCAGATTTTTTACTTGTGGCCGTAGAGGAGTTCGCGCACGTAGTCGCGCCTTGCCTTCGGATCGAGCATAGGGTCACCGCCGGTACCGCCCTGTCCCTGTGCTCCTGGCTTGCCGAGTACCGGCTTCTTGGGTGCAGGAGCCGGTGCCGGCGCAGGTGCCGGAGGAGGTGCGTTCTTCTCGGCGAGGATGGTGCGTTCGATATCCTTCAATTCCGCGAACTGTTCGAGCGGATTGATGCCTCCGACCGGGAACACGCGACGGAAGTATTCTGGATTCTGGGTGTCGAGAATCTTCGCGAGTACGAGGGGTCCGCGCTGGCTGCCGAGTAGGTAGTCGGACGCTACGGGGTTGGCATCGAGGAGTTCGCCGAGACCCTTGGAATTCGCGTACTGCACGCGCTTCATGAAAGTGGTGCGTTCTTCACCATCGAAACAGCTCTCGATGTTGGTAAGGAACTTGGCCTGGCGCCTCTGGATTTCGGCAGCCTCGGCTTCCTGTTCCTGTCGCTTCTTTGCATCCTCGGCTTCCTGTTCCTGGCGCTTCTTGTCCTGTTCAGCACGGTCGGCGTCAATCTGCTGGCGGGTAAGCCATGCGACGTAGTCCTCGTCAGTCTGGAAGTTGTCGCGGGTCTTGGGGGCCGGCTTGGGCTGTTCGGTTTCCTTGGCCTTCAACTTCGCCTCGTATTCGGCGATGAGCGCGGCCTTTTCTTCCTCGAACTTCTTGGCCTGCTTTTCGAGGCGCTTGCGGATTGCACCGTTGGTCATCTCGATTTCGTCGATGACGTGGTCCTTGGGAGGATCGGCAGGCTTGTCCTCGGGTTTGTCTGCGGGCTTGTCCTCAGGCTTGTCCTCAGGTGCCGGGGGTTCCGCGGGCTTGTCTTCCGCCGGGGGAGTTTCCACTGGCGGTTCTTCTACCGGAGGGGTTTCCTGCGGCTGCTCCAGATTTTCCTGGGGATGTTCGGAGGGCGGGTTGCCCTGTTCTTCCTTGTTGAACTCGTCCACGAGCTCGTCAAACGTCTTTCTCGCCATTGTCAGTCTCCTTTTTAGAGAATAGCTTGATCTGTTCAAAAATGTTTTCCATCGGGGAGCCCTCGATGTCGCACGCGGTTTCGAGGCCGTCCTCCTCCAGCACAGGGGAAACTATACCATTGTGCCGGATAGTGTCGCGCAGCGACCAGCGGATGCGGTTCTGGCCCGTCTTTATGAGGAAGTTGACAAACATCCTGGGGTTGTCCGTCTCGGCCTTCCGGGACGCCTCTATGATGTACATGAGGATATCGCTCTCGATGTCGCTGGGTGCGTCCTTCATAACCTTCCCCGAACGCAGGTAGCAGGTTATCGCGTACCTGGCCGTGGACATCAGCAGTTCTCCCAGCTCGGTATCCATGGCGGCATCCAGGTCCCCCTTGCGCCTGATACGTTCAAGGGTGCAGAACAGTTCGGCATTCTCGTACGGGTTGCGTGTCGCGTTAAGTTTCATCAATCGTCCTCCATAATCTCTTCGAGGGCCTGTTTTAGAAGCGGGTCCTCCGCCGTGCCTACCGTGGACTTCACCTTGGGTTCCACCTTCGGTACCTGGTCGGCTGCAAGGCAGAACGCATCGGACACGTCAGGCGACCGACCAATCCTGATACGAACGTCACTCTTTGGCTCGATCAGGAGCCTGTTGCTGTTCGGCTGCTGGAGCCAGTGGATGTTGCACATTTCTCGTTTAAGCTCGTCAACCAGGGATGGGTCTATGAACTCGTTGGTATTGTAGAGGTAAATGCCCGAGTCCCTGATTACCCTGGCGCCCCTGAAAAGGAGCTCGGCACGCTTGTTCGCGTACTGCTCCTTGTCCTCGGCTGCACCGCCGAACGGGACCTGGACGCACGGAATCGAATATTTCAACTGGTCAAAAACCGATTCTGACCACGCAAGGTCCATCTGCAAACACGTGAGCCGGTAGACGGCGTTGAACTTCTTGATCCAAGTGGCCACATCCTCGGACCCGCAGGTACCGAAGTCGTGGGCGGCAAGCAATTCCTTGTCCCCGCGTATGGCAAAGAACACGTGCCTGTCGCGGTCGCCGCTGTGGGCCATGTCCAAACCACCCCACACGAAGTCCCTGGCAGTCCATATCTTCGGCTGGTCCGAGAAGTCCTTCAAGGCGTTCATCGATGTGGAGTTGTCTCCGATGAGCAGCTCGCCTTCCATTTCCTGCTGGCGGAGCTTCTCGTCGAAGATGGCGCCACCCATGAGCTCGCGCTGTTCGTCGGTCACGTAGATGTTGTCCTTCGGCTTGGCGCGGAGCAGGCGGATACCGTGCTTGTCATGCTCGATGGTAATCAACTGCCATTCGGAGCTCATGTTCGGTGTACTTACGGCACGTATCTGCGGGTGGATTGTGCGCCCCCGTAGGTCCTTACCACGACAGATAGGAGTGATTTCGGCCATCATCCTCGGGGACGAAAGCATGTATTCGTCGAGGATTACTAGGCTGATTTCAGTGGCACCCCTTATGTTTGACGGATTTTTGTAAGTTCCAAGGCGGAAAGTGGCCTCGCCCCACTCGGTCTTCAAATATCCGGTATAGGTAGAACCGTTCCAACGCCACCTGTCTTCCAGGTGCAGGAGGTGCAGGAAATACCTCAAATGGATTTCACCGCCCTCACGCCACGCATCGAGGTTCTGTACGAAGTAGACAACACGGTGCCCATCCAGCATCCTCAGGATTGCCAGAAGCACGGCGACAAACGTCTTGCCGGCTGCACGGGCAGAACATATCGCCACGAACGGTTCCGTCGCCTGCAGGAATTCCTTCTGGACAGGCAACAGTGGTATCGTGACCTCGTTACATGTTGTTTCCAGACTCTCCGTCACTCTTTATTTCCTGCGCGTCAACGAACTTCACTGACAGCGGCTTGGTAGCGTCCAAATTTCCTTCGAGATGCACCTGCACTCCGGGCTGGCCCGGCTGCTGTTCGCGGAACACCGCGCCTACAATCTTGCAAATCCTTTCCAGGAGGTCGGCCTTCTCGACACTGCGTTCCTTGATGGCCTCGGTCATGAGTTTTTCAAGGCCGGCATCGACGGCAGCCTGCAAGAGGTTCATCTGCAATGCAGTCTTGATGGCCTTGGTACGGGTCATGCGGTCCTGCCACTCCTTGGGGGACAGGCCCAGTACATCCGAATACTTGACCAGGTTGTTGTTCTTGGCCGGGTTGCGATTGCCTCCCGAGGCGCCGGCCCTTTTCACCGCGATGCTTGTCCGCTGCTTCTGTGAAGCCGATGCTGTCCTTGCCATTACTTATTCTCCATCAACCTGCGGATTCGTATCAGTTCGCTCAGGAGGGCCCTCTGGGGTCCCGTGAGGCTGTTTATACAATAACTGTACTCGTTGCGGATGATATCGTCCACGGTGGTTTCCTTGGGCTTATCATACGGCGCGTCGGTCACGCCGTCGTTATCGCCTGGATAAACATACTCACCGGTCAACGGGGATGCGAACCTGCCGGGTACGGTTACTTCCTTCAAGGGTTCTTCGACATCTTTCAACGGGGTCACTGTCTTCTTTGATTTGGTCTTGGCAGCCATGAATGCCTCCTTTTTAGGGGAAACTACATCAATCTCTATAACTATGCCCCTTATGTAAAAATTTTTTCTGACCCTTGACAAGTGGCCGGAAAATTTTTAACCTTACGTAGTAAGGTTACCGGTTTTAAGCCCCCTAAAATTCATATATATATTATTTTTTTATTCTTTAGGTATATATATATCAAATTGCCGTTTTTGAGCGAATTTCGACAATTTGATATTTTTGGTATCAGGAGAAGGAATAAATTCCTGCTCTGTCTACAGGATCCTGGAGTAGAATTTATCGGAGGGGAGTGGGGTACCTTTCTTACCGGGGGGCGCCGAAAAAAAAAAATTATTCGATAGGGTTGACAAGCCGAAAACTGTTTGCTATATTCTGGACATAGAGGATTCGTGGTCCCTCGAAGAAAGATTTAACGGTTTCCCTGTTTGAGGGCCTCCTAGCAATGGACCACGAATTTTGCGCTAGGAGGCCCTTCGTTTTTAGAGGGAAACAAGCAGGGATGTCTTTAATGACTGAAGAACAGGAAAATATATTTGCAAGCTGGTTCGAAAAGAAAAAATTCGAAATACAGAAGAATGGTAAAGTCAGGGATAGCGGGAGGCGCCAGGTATCTACAAAGACGATCCTTGATGCGTGGAAACAGGCCAAGGGATTCTTTGACGGTTATTTCGCGACAGACGAAGACGATATCCAGGAATTCATTGACGGAAAGGTAGCGGAACTTTACCCTGAAACGGACGACAAAGATGACGGCCCCACCATGGCTGAGCGGCGCCAGAAATTCCGCGACATGTTCACCGAACTCTATGAAACCGAAGAGGACGGGGTATCCATAAAGACAGTATCCAAGCAATACCATACAGGCCTCCCGGTATCTGACACCTCTATAGTGAACAACATCCGCGGGCTCATGATGGACGACAACTTTCCTCCACCATCGAAGGAAGACTGCCTCGCCATGATTAGCGGGTGCAAGGAAGAGGCTGTGAATATCATGCGCCAAGAGAAGCTTGACGCTGTCCAGTATGACCCCCATCTCCTTTTCGACTTCAAGGCGTGGACAAAGAAAGTTTTTAAGTTCTACCGAATTGAGGACACCGCCCTGAACCGCCGTATGTTCAAGCACATGATGCACCAGATTAAGAGGGCGGCGTTCTGCAAGTTTACCGAGCAGGATTTCATGTTCCTGTTCTATTCCAAGATCCAGGGTATCGGCAAGTCCCGCCTCGTGAAACACCTCTCCATGCCGTTCTATAACGGGCTCAACGATTCGGCTACCCTCCAGATGCTCCGGGACGACAATACCCGCAAGGCCCTGTTCAGTGATTCCCCGGCAATCATCGACTTCAAGGAAATGGGCCTTGGCGGTACCGGTTCCTCCGAAGGCTTTGCTGCCGAAATGAAGGCCTTCATGGACATGAAAGTATTCAAGACCCGCCAAATGTTCGCCGACTACATGGTCGATTCCTACGCCTACGCCACCTGGGTATCCTCCACTAACCTGCACGTTGAAGAGGTAATCAAGGATACCGACTACCGCAGGTTCTATTCGTTTGATTTCGGCCTCACCACGGAAGACAAGAAGGCTTATAACAGGGATAATACCTGGGGCGTGATTGACGAGTTCTTCAATAATACCCTCATGGATGCTTACCGCTTTCTTAACGAGAACATCGAGCCTCCCAAGATTCAGGGGGAACGCTACAACGAACTGTGCGATGTCCAGTCCGGCTACGCAAACCGTGTAGATACCGTGCAGCAGTTTGTCGAGGACCAGAAACTGAAACTCGTCGAGGTGGCCTGCAAGGATTCCGTCGATATGCCGATGAA